>PJEL010001660.1_pt1 | contig 21901 bp, 14 predicted proteins | sample 1853271 | NCBI WGS metagenome assembly PJEL01 (sample SAMN08108733, study PRJNA415343) | Invertebrate metagenome, whole genome shotgun sequencing project. | host: Globobulimina | place: Sweden: Gullmar Fjord | collected 2015-08
AGTTAGGCTGAGGCCCATCGGGAAACTTGGTGGAAAAGTCACTGAACCCTAACGCTGCGCGCGCCGTATTTCTATCCCAAGCAACAGGTTAGTAGCGAACCCTGCGGGTAAGTCCGGTATACGGAATGCCAACCGATGGGTTGGAACGAAGCCAGGGGGAACAAGGATGTAGGCCGTGTGATGGAGCCCCGAAATCGGCGCTATCGTGGACCAGCGGAAAGAAGTTACGCAAAGGATAACCGTAAGAAATACGGGAAAGCCGACGCCATCGATCAGGCGGAAGGCAGCAGTCCCAAAAGCGAAAAAGGCGAGCGGATGGGACACCACCGGGGTCTGAGAGCAGGGCATATGTTCAAAAGGGTAACCTGGGAACTTGAGAGAGCCAAATGTTTCCTGGAGAGCAAAACCGGAAGATAAGAGGGACCCGGTAGACCAAACAGCCCTAGCGTTGAGGGAAGACGACCTACCCGAAACGAGCTTTTTAGAAAGGACACAAAGAGCAAAGGTCGTAAGCCAGGTATTGATGACCGAGCGAGAGCATAGGGCATCGAGAAGAACATTGGGCAGTCGTAGCCGAGCATAGTACCGATGAAGGTGGGGAAGTTGCGATGGTCAGCCATCGCCGCCCAAGCGACCCATCGGAGGGAAGGCGAGGTCGGGCATAACGTTCAACTGGAAGATACATTGAGGTCACAACCCATCTCAACACAAATTCAGGAGATTGCGGAACAAGCTATCGCAAATCCAGAGATGGTGTTTATGACGCTGGTACACCACATAGATGACCTGATTGATGCCAAATCAATGGATATTTACAAATGGTAAACCTAAAATCATAAAAAAATCCGTGCCAATCCGTACAATCCATGCGATCAGTGTTCTATTTTAGGGCTTACTGTAAACCTCATAGCTGTTTATTAAAAGTGTCCGGTAGCAAGTTGATCCATACCCACTTTGAGGATAAAGCAAATTCGGTATCGGTTTTTGGATAACACCTATCGGAGAGGCGAAAAAATACCAGCATCTAGGTTTAAAAAAGCAGATTATACTCTCCTTTCCTCAATGTAATGAAGGCTGACAATCACCAACTATCACTTTTTACTTTTTACTTACAAAATTGTCCCCATCCTTTACAAAATTGTCCCCATCTGGTGACAGACAAACGCCCGCAAATGTGCTATAATTGTTAGGTGGTTGATAATCTTGACGGCGCTGATTTTAGCAGCGCCTCGCCAAACCAGGCGAATAGCCCCCCTTTTTTGTAATCAGGAGAAATATCGAATGGCGTATATTACCGGACTTATGACAAAAATCACCGCCCAAACCAATTCCGGCTTGCACCGACCCACCAACCGATCAAGTCGCATCCTATGGCAGCTACTAGCTATAGCTGCCATTTACCTGGCCCTGCTGCTGGGCGCAGTGACCTTGCTCCCCGGCCCAGGCCATTGGCCTCTCAAGGCGTAGTGCGCCCGAATTTCAGCTTAAAACCCGCCAGGTCTCTAACCGGCCCTCCACCTTGCCCCCGGCTAAATCCCTGACGGTCGAGATTTTTGAGCGGGACCAATGGCGATTTGTGGGCGAATTGGCTTATGATAAATATTTGACTGAAGGCCAACTCGATCTGGCTTATGCAGCTCTATCCGGCCCGATTTGGGTCCGAATTAGCCATACTGGTTACACAGCCGCCCATATCGATGCCATTCTGCTGAATGGGGTCGCCCCGGCCCAGGTCTACAATGCGGCTGAGGAGACAGAGCTGGCCTTGAAAAAGCTGGCTACTCGTGATTATGATGTGATTGATGCCCAAGGGAAATCGCTTGTTTTTAGCTTTAATCAGACAGATGTTTCTAAAAGCTCAAAGGTTTTCCCGGTAATCCTTTCCTTGACTGCCCGCATCGAGCCGAAACGGATTACCGAAATCCCGTTCCAATTTCCGCTGACCAACCTCTTCCAAACGATGAGTTCCGGCTCGGCCTTTTACAGCTACGTTTGGGATAGCCAACCGGGCCATTTGACCATTGACGGCGACCTGACTGGTGAGCAGTTGGGCCAACCATTCTTTGTAGAATTTTCCAAGACTGGCACCGGCCATCCCTCTGATTATACTTACGGCTGGGTACGCAACGACGCCGACGCTCTTTACGTGGCGATAGACTTTGTGCCCGATAACACGATGGACGGCGATAAGGATTATGCCAAAGTGTATGTCAATACTCCAGCCGGGCTGCGCCAGTTCAAAGCCTCGGTGCCGGAGCAGCGATGGGGGCAACCGGGCTTTGTCTACACCCCCCGGGTTGCCTACCAGCACAAGGTCTACGAATTTACCATCCCCTTGAGTGAATTGGGGCTGACAGACCTGACTCTCGATGATAAGATTGAATTGGCCTTTGCCGCTTATGGCACCGCCGCGCCAGACTTGAGCCTGTCGAAAAGTGTCACCCCGACAATTGCCAGACCGGGCGACACCATTACCTACACTTTGATTTTTACTGACGTGAATGGTGACTCCGTCACAGGCGTAGTCATCACTGACAGTATTCCGATTAGCGTGACACATAGCAATCTCAGTTATACCTACACCGAGGCGCAAATCACTGTTAGGGGCAATATCAGTTACGCCTGGGACGTGGAAGACCTGGGTGGGTTCGGACAACCTGTGGGGGGCATCATCACCATCACCAGTATCTTGAGCGACCCGCTGCCACCTGGAACTTTCACCAACACTGCTAAAATCACAATGACTCCAGCAGATAGCGATCCGACCAACAACGAGTCTAACGCAAAGATTAGTATCCCTGGAGCTGAAGTTAACGGCACATATTATCTCACCCTGCAAGATGCCATCGACGCAGCCGTTGACGGCAACACCATCAAGGTGGTTGGTGGTGATTTGCCCGATACGCCTGTCACCCGGGCCGGACTAAAACAGATTGGCTACATCACCAAATCCATCACCATCGAGGGTGGTTACGATGGTAGATTTACCGCCATCAATGTTAACAACCCCTCTATTTTTGATGTCGGTGGCACTGGTCGAGGATTGGTTGTTAGCGGCACGGGGGTCACTGTGGAACTGGTCAACCTGACCCTGACCGGTGGTAATGCGGACGCGGGTGGCGGTTTTAACAATCGGGGCGGTGGTCTGGCTATCAATCTGGCTAATGTCACCTTGAATAACACCGACATTGGCGGCAACACTGCCACCGGCGGTGGCGGTGGAGTGCGAGTCGGTAGTGCCTTGGTGATTACCAACAGTAGTATCATTAGCAATAATAGTGCGGGAGGCAACGGTGGAGGCGTTTATGTTGACGGGGTTATCACCAGCAGCCTGTTGATTACCGACGGGGGGCAAATTATTAGCAACACGGCCAGTGGTAACGGTGGCGGAGTTTATATTAACGGTGCTTTAGCCATTATGACTCAAACTATGGGTACGGTTATTAGCGGCAACCTGGCTGCCAACGGCGGCGGGGTGTATGTGAATAACGGCACGGCCTTGTGGAGCGGCGGGCAGGTGGTCAGCAACACAGCTACCACCAACGGCGGCGGTATCTATAATAATGGACAGGTTATTACCCTCCTGACCAACACCACCGTCAGCAGTAATACGGCTTCATCGTATGGGGGGGGGATTTACAATATCAGTGGCGGCAGTGTGAATATGATCGACACCACGGTCAGCAGCAACACCGCCACCACCGGCGGCGGCGGGGTATATCAAACTACCAGTAGCAGCCGGATCACCATAACCACAAGCAGCTTGGTTGATGATAATGCCGCTACCTATGGTGGCGGTTTCTTTGTTGATAATGGCAGCCTGATCATGGTCGATAGCCAGGTGAGCCATAATACCGCCCTCACAAGTGGCGGGGGCATTTATCTGAACAGGTCAACTGTCCAAGTTATCTTGACCAATACAAATGTGTTAACCAATCAAGCCAATGGCATTGAAAACAAGACTGGTGGTGGGGGCGCTTTCATCAATAATGGCAAGCTATCGGTCTATTCAAGTACCTTCCAGGCCAATCAAGCCAATAATGGCATTCCGAACGAGACTGGTGGTGGCGGCGCTTACATCGATAATGGCAAGCTATCGGTCTATTCGAGTACCTTCCGGGCCAACCAGGCCAGTCGGCGGGGGGGGGGGATTTTTTGTTTATCGGGCGGGCGCAGATACTAGTTTGTATGTAGCAGACTCAACGATTATCCAGAATAGGGCCAGCTCTGTCTTTGACGCCACAAATGGGGGAGGGTTTTATATCGAGAATGGTAAGGTGGTTATTACCAATACCAAAATCCTAAGTAATACCGCTAACGGTGGTCCTAGCGAAAGAGGACGCGCCGGGGCTATCTACTTGAAAGACAAAAACACAAAACTGTATGTCTTTAACAGTATCATTCGGGGCAATAGTTCCAACGGCAACGGGGGCATGATGGCCTCTCAGTCTGCCTCCACCGCCTGGTTTACCAATACCGAGATCAGCAGCAATAGCGTTACATATCTTGGGAGTAGTCCCGCGAGAGGAAACGGCGGTGCGTTTTATAGCAAAGACTCAGGGATGCAGGTCACGTTGGTGGATAGTGAGATTCGAGATAATGAGGCTAGTAATAAGGGTGGGGGGATTTATTTATTTAACAATAAGATCGTTTATACCCTGACCAATACCAGCCTATCTAATAATACGGGTATTAATGGTGGGGGGGCTTATGTAGAAGAAGGGCAACTCCGTCTGATAGATAGTGAGGTCAGTTATAATCAGGCCATAACTTCCGGCGGGGGGATTTACAATGAGGATAGCGGCCGGGTGGATATGACCAACATCACCGTCAGCAGTAATACGGCCTCATCTAACGGGGGAGGGATTTACAACATTGGCCCCGACAGTATGATCACGATGACCCACACCACGAGTAATACGGCCTCATCCGGGGGAGGGATTTACAGGAGCAGTGGTACGGTCAGTGTGCGTAACAGCATTGTAGCCAACAGTGTGTCCGGCGGCAACTGCGCCGGCACCGTAGGTTCTAATGGGTACAACCTGTCCAGCGATGGTTCCTGTACCAACTTCATCAGCAGCGGCGACCAGCAAAACATCGATCCACTCCTGGGACTATTAGCTGCTAATGGCGGCCCCACAGCCGGAGTCGATGGCACACAGTCGATGCTGATCCACGCCCTGCTGTCGGACAGTCCGGCTCTGGAAGGGGCGGTTTGCGTCTCTGGCCTGACTACGGATCAACGGGGAGTCTCTCGCCCCGATCCGTCGCCTTTCTGTGACATCGGAGCCTACGAGTCGAATCTGACGGCAGAACGTGATTTGTCAATTATCAAAACCGTCACGCCCAGCGTCACCTTTCCCGGCGACACCATTACCTTCACCCTGACCTTTTTTAACGCGGGTATCGGCCTGGCTGCCGGGGTCGTCATCACCGACATCATCCCGGTCAGCGTGACGGTCAGCAGCATCATCAGCAGCGGGGATGTAGCCATCACCGAAACCACCGTTACTATCCCCACCTACACCTTCGCGGTGGCCGACCTGACTCACAATAAAGGGGGTATCATCACCATCACCGGCACCCTGAGCGATCCGCTAGGTGTTGGTATCTTCACCAACACCGCCGAAATCACCACCACCTCGGTCGATAGCGATACGACTAATAATAGCGACAGTGTGCAGATGGGTATCCCCGAAGCCGAAATAAGCGGCACATACTACTTTGTGCTGCAAGATGCCATTGATGCGGCTGTTAACGGCGATACAATCAAGGTGATTGGGGGTACTTTACCCGATACTCCTCTGACTCGGGCCGGACTAAACCAGATTGGCTACGTCACCAAGTCCATCACCATCGAGGGTGGTTACGACAGCAGCTTTACCACCGTCGATCCCAATAGCCCCACTGTGCTTGATGCTGGTGGTGCTGGTCGAGGGTTGGTTGTTAGCGGCACGGTCAAGGTGGAACTGATCAACCTGCTCCTGACCAGCGGCGATGCAACTGCGGGTGGCGGTATCTTTATCGATCTTAATGGTACGGCTAGGCTAACCGGAACCACTGTCAGCTACAATCAAGCCACTAACCGTCATGGGGGTGGTATCTTTACTCGCAGCCCCCTGGTTTTGACCAACACCATTGTCAGCAGCAACACGGCCATCCAACGGGGTGGCGGAATTTATAACCGTGACAGTTCGGTGACCATAAACGGCACCAGTGAAGTAGGTTATAACACCGCTAACCAACAGGGTGGGGGAATTTATAACCGCGATGAAGGCAGTGGAGCCACGCTTACCCTCAACGATAGCGCTCAAGTCAGCAGCAATACAGCAACCGAGGATGGCGGCGGTATCTTTAATTATGATGGTGGCAGTGGGGCCACGCTTACCCTCAACGATAGTGCTCAAGTCAGCAGCAATACAGCAACCGAGGATGGCGGCGGTATCTTTAATTATGATGGTGGTGGTGGGGCCACGCTTACCCTCAACGATAGCGCTCAAGTCAGCAACAATACGGCCGGCGATGATGGCGGGGGGATCTACAGCGATGGCACAAGTGGCAGTAATCCAACCATTACCCTCAATGACAGCAGTGAGGTAAGTGGCAACCGGGCTGTCGATAATGGCGCTGGAATTGATAACCGGGAGGGGATGGTCATATTGACCGCTACCAGCCGGGTCTACAACAATATTGCCGATTCTGATGGCAATGGCGTTGGCAATGGTGGCGGGATCAGTAACGACGATGACGGCGGCAGTGGGGTGTCGATCACGCTCAATGGCAACAGTCAAGTGATTAGCAATACGGCTGAGTTTGGTGGCGGCATTTATATTTATGATGATGGCGGCGGGGCGACGCTCGTCCTCAATGATAACAGTCAGGTAATTAGCAATACGGCCGGCGATGATGGCGGGGGGGTCCACAGTGATGGCGCAGGTGGCGGTAATCCAACCGTTACCCTTAATGACAGCAGTGAGGTAAGTGGCAACCGAGCTGTCGATAATGGCGCTGGAATTGATAACCGGGAGGGGACGGTCATATTGACCGCTACCAGCCGGGTCTACAACAATATTGCCGATTCTGATGGCAATGGCGTTGGCAATGGTGGCGGGATCAATAACGACGATGACGGCGGGGCAACACTTGTTCTCAATGATAACAGTCAGGTGATTAGCAACACAAGCACCGACGATGGGGGTGGAATTTACAATGAAAGCGGCACAGTAACTATGAACAACAGCAGCCAAATCGTGAGTAATCAGGCTGCCAGACACGGGGGGGGGATCGATAACTATGATAACGGCCAGGTAACGCTGAATGGGGCCTCGATGTACAACAACACCGCCGTTATTAACGGCGGGGGTATCAACAACCATTTCGAAAGCCGATTGACGCTGAATAGCGCCTCGGTGTATAGCAACACGGCCGGCAATATCGGCGGGGGTATCAACAGTGGGGCTATAGTCACTATCATCAGCTCTACAATTAGTTACAACCAGGCGATTATCGACGGCGGGGGCATTTCCGGTTTGTTGACCAGCACGACCACGCTGGTTAACGCGACAATTAGCAACAATGATGCTGATGTAGGGGGAGGGATTAACACCGCAGGACTACTAACAGCTACCAACACCACAATAGTCGATAACACAGCCACCACTATAGGTGGAGGACTGCGAGTTGATGGCAGAGAGGCCATACTAAAGAATACCCTGCTGGCTAACAATAGCAACGATTGCACGGTGGACAATGGCGGTGTCTTGACCTCCGGGGGGTATAATTTGGACAGCGACGGCAGTTGTGGCCTGACCTCCAGCGGCGATTTGAGCAATGTCAGCGCCAATTTAGGGCCGCTGCAAAACAATGGCGGTAACACCGAAACACACGATCTGCTGGCCGGTAGTTATGCCATTAATGGCGGTGATAACACCACCTGCACCAGTGCCCCGGTCAACAGCATTGATCAGCGGGGTGAGATTCGGCCCTCTGGGTCAAGCTGTGATATTGGGGCACTTGAAACACAAAATATTCCTTTGATTATGCTGACCAAAGCTATCGCCAACGCTGAACCCGGCCCCGGCGATACCATCACCTACACCATTGTTCTCTCCAACAGCGGCTTGCTAACGGCCACCAATGTGGTAGTTACGGACACTCTGCCCGGCGTAACTTTCCAGAGTGTGACGATGACTCCATTGCAAAGCGGAGCAACTTTAGCCTCTGGCCCTGGCGATCTGCCAATCCTGGCCAGTGGGCTGGTGGTGAGCCCCAGCACCAGCGTCACCTTGACCGTAACGGCAGTGGTTGATATCTTGGCCGATGACACTGTGGTGGTCAATACCGTCTCTGTCACCATCAACACCGAGATTCCATCTGAGCCGGCCCTGACGGCTTCGGCCTCCTTTACGGTCATGTCAGCCGACCTGGCCCTGATCAAAGATGCCCCGGCCAACGCCTCGCCGGGTGATACCATCACCTGCACCATAACCGTCTACAACCAGAGTTTTGAAAATACGGCCACCAGTATTGTCATTAGCGATACCTTGCCGGGCGGCGTAACCTTTACCAACGCCGGCAGCAGTCTGGCTTGCGGCAGCAGCGATAATAGTCTGGTAACTTGTACCATAGCCAGCCTTGGCCCGGTTATGTCCACCACGCTCTACCTGGCCGGAACCATTACCGATACGGCGGTAGCGGGTACCAGCCTGGAAAATAGAGCCACTATCAGCAGCTCATATCCTTATGATGCCCTGATAGCCAACAACAGCGACACGGCCGACACAAGCATTGTGGGTCTGGCCGATTTGGGGCTGACTAAAACGGGCGACATTACCGCCACAGCCGGGGAACAAATTGAATATACCATTACGGTGGTGAACAATGGCCCCTCTGTGGCTCAAGCAGTGATAGTGGAAGACTTGTTGCCGGCCGAGGTTACGTTTAACGAAGCCACAATTGTTCGTGATAGCGGTAATGTGGCATCCTGTGACTCAGATTGCACTGTGGGCGATATGATGGCCGCTGAAACCATCACCATTACCTTGAGCGGTACTGTTGAGCCCAGTGTGGCTGAAGGCCAGGTGTTGACAAACAGCGTTACCGTTTCTGCCTACACCACCGACCCGTTGTCAACGAATGATAGTGATGTTCACACCACAACCATCGAAACGGAAGCCAATCTATCAATCACCAAGATTGATTTAGAGGATCCGGTACGTCCCACCGAGGGTTTTGTCTACGAAATTATTATTACCAATGATGGCCCGTCGGAGGCGCAGAATGTGATGGTAACTGATACTTTGGGCAGCAATTTGACCTTTGCCTCGGTCAGTGCCGGTTGCACAGGTAACAGTAGCAGTAAAGTGGTCACTTGCACGGTGGGCACGTTAGCCGCACAAGGTTCGATGCACTATCTATTAGCCGTTATTGCCGATGATGTACCCACTGGTACCATCCTGACCAACACCGTTACGGTAGCCAGTGATACCTTTGATCCTGATATATCTAACAACACTTTCTGTACATTGAGCGGTATTTGCTATCTGGGCACTATTACCCCCGGCACAACAGCACTGATCACGACCGTATTGAGCGTTGATTCTGACTTTGACGGAACCAGCCTGATCAATCTGGCGAGTGTATCGGCAGATTAAATTGACCAGTTCCCCGCTAACAACATCGCTCAAGCGGTCATTAACATTACGGTCAGCGCCGATTTGAGCATCACCAAAGTCGATTTGACCGACCCGGTGATTGCGGGCGAGGTACTAATGTACCAATTGCATATTACCAATGCCGGCCCGTCGATGGCCCAAAATGTAATTGTGACCGATACGCTGCCGCTCAGTACAACCCTTGTTGGCGTTAGTGACTTCTGTAATGGAGCCGGAGGGATAGTGACCTGTACCCTTAGTAGTTTGGCGTTGGGTGAAAGCAGTCTGGCTTTTGTCCAGGTGCGGATTAGCGAGTCCACCCCCGATAGTATGGTAATTACCAATACAGCCAGTGTTACCAGTGCCACTACTGATCCCGTAAGCGGTAACAATGTTGCGCTTGAAGAAACCACGGTTGTTCAGTTGGCCCTCAATTCAACTGACCTTGAAATAAGCAAAACCGGTACACTGGTGACGGTGGTGGCCGGCAAGTTAATAACTTATACTATAGTGGTTACCAACAACGGCCCGGCCCCAGCGAGTACGGTTCAGGTTATCGATATCATCCCCGTTGGGACACAGTTTGTCTCTGTCAACTCCAGTCAGGGCTTGTGCCAAACGGATGTTGTCTGTAATCTGGGCGATCTGGCGTTTGGCGGTCTGGCTCAAATTACTTTGACGGTGCGGGTTGATCCTGATCGGCTGACTTCGGTGGTTAATTTGGCCCGTGTCTCTGCCTCTAACCCGGATTCTAATCAAAATAACAATGAAGATACTGAAACGACTGTGGTCGAAACACAAGCTGATCTTAGCCTTAGTAAAACAGCTACGCCATATCCGGCAATACCCGGCAATACGTTGAGCTATGTCATCACCATTGATAATAATGGCCCCTCAGATGCCCAAAATGTGGTCATAACCGAGACTTTACCCGTCAGACTGACCGGTGCTATTCTCTCCACAAGCGACGGCACTTGTGTGAGCAATGTTTGTGACCTGGGAGTAATCCCGGCTGGTGATCAGGCTACAGTTAATGTGGTGGGTAGCGTTGATGCTTCAACTTTAAATGCTTTGGTTAATACGGTGGTCGTGACCAGCACTACGTCCGATTCTGATTTAAGCAACAACACCGTAACCATCACCACACCGGTTAACGTGGTTGCAGATCTAAGCCTGGATAAGCGTTCGACCTCAACAGCCTTTACCGGGGGAACTATAGTTTACACCTTAACTGTCTTCCAACAAGGTCCATCCGACGCTCAAAATGTTGTTGTTACCGATACCTTGCCGACGGGAGTTACCTTTACCAGTGCCAGTGCGGGGTGTGTTAATACCGGAGGGACGGTTGTCTGCACCACACCAATCTTGTCGGCCAATACAACTATCACCTATATCATTAGGGTAATGGTTAATGCTGATGTTGTAGGGGGTACCAGTCTGGAAAATGTGGCTACAGTTACGGCTGATACGCCCGATGAGAATCCAGCCAATAACAGTGACAATGCCGACACTAGCATCATTGTTTATTCTATTTCTGATCTGGAGTTGAGCAAGAGCGGCCCAAGCACGGCTTCACCCGGACAGCAGGTTACTTACACCATCGTGGTTACCAATAACGGCCCGTTGTTCTGGTCAGAGTTGATCGACATCGAGGATGTCCTGCCGCTAAATATTAGCCTGACCAGGGCCAGCTTAACCCGAGATGGCAGTACGAACAGTTGTAGTGCTTCTACCTGCCAGGTGAGTGACATGCGGGTTGATGAGACTGTTACTATGACCGTCATTGCCAGCGTTGACCCGAATGTTATTTCCGGGGACGTTCTGGCTAATATGGCCACTATCAAAAGCACCACCCCGGATGGCAATTTGGTCAACAACACCGATATCCAGACCACCACCGTTGTAAGTACAATTGGCGATATCTACCTGCCCATCATCATGAAGAATAGCACTGATTCGACTCCTGCAATGTTACCTGATTTGCTTGTAACAAGCATTATCGCCACCAGCAACGCGGCTACGGTCACCATCAGGAATGATGGCTCAGGGCCTGTGGTAGCCAGCAACTCGTTCTTTGTCGATCTCTATGTTGACCCAAGCATTCCACCAACGGCAGTGAATCAGACCTGGAATTCTGGAACTGGTTCTACGCAAGGACTCGTTTGGCTCGTCGCCGGGGGAACAGCTTTGCCCTTAGATCCCGGCGAGGTTTTGACCTTGACCTTGGGCGACGTTTATTACTTGCCCTATCCGGCCGGCAGTAGTGTGGCCTTTAGTCCGGCACCTGGCACAGATATCTATGCCCAGGTCGATTCGGCTAATGACGGAGTGGCTTATGGGGCGGTTTTGGAAACTCATGAGGCTTCGGGAGGAGCTTACAATAACATTATGGGACCGGTTCTCTCAATGTCTGGTATTGCCGGTGAAGCGTTACCTATAAATAATTCACCAAACCAGTCCATTCCAATTGGTGATTTACCAGCCAGGCCATAAGAAAACTGGCGTTGGTCATAGTTTCGGCCAGAGGATAAAGAAACCAGGTTTTTACTCAAGCAAACTAACTTCGTAGGGCCTTCAACTATCTGAGTCTTGAGATAATTCAGCCCAAACAAAAACCTGGTTTCTGGTTAGTTGGCCCAAACGATGCCCATAGCCGAAAACTAAATTGTGGGGTAACAAGATGACAAGTAGCCATAAACTCATAACTATCTTTACAACACTCAGCACCGCGATTGTTTGTGTTTTGCTGGTAATGATCCGGATTTCGTCTTCCGCTCTGGCCGATGGTCCGACCCGCCCCGATCCCGACGGCCCAACCCGCCCTAACTCAAATCCCTCAGCTCAACCGTCTATCTCCAGCCAAGATGATGATGATGACGATGACGGTGAACCACTTGGCGCTCATATCGAGTTACAAGCCCAACCTGTACCGGCAGGAGTATGGACTGTTGTCCAGTGGCAGGATAGTAGCGGAGGTTGGCATAATGTCGATGGCTGGCAGGGGACCCTTGATGTGGCTGGTAGACGGCGCTGGTGGGTGGCAGCCAAGGATTTTGGCACGGGACCGTTCCGTTGGCTGGTGACAAAGGGGCAAAAGAGTGCCTCGGTGTTGGGCACCAGCAGCCCGTTCAATCTACCTGTCGGGGCGAATGAAATCGTATTGATGACCGTGTCGCTGAATCAATAGAGTAATTTCGCTGCCTTCGGGCATCACCTAAACATCTTTTTATGACAAATAGAGTTAAAGCGATGTAGCCTTCTCATAATTTTAAACTGTTTTGTAAACCAAAAAGAGGAGTCCAAATTGCAATTTGGACTCCTCTTTTTGGTTTGAGGCTTTTGGAGGAAGTTGAGAGTCCACAAATTTGGTTTTTGGTGTATAATTAATATCCAACAAAAAGGGGCATTAAAACTTAGGGTTTTCCAAAAAACCAGTTGTTTTAAAAAGTAAAGGTATATACCCTACAGGGGGAGATGATGAAAAAGCGAATTTTATACGGCAGTGCTAACTACGTAGAGATTGTGCGAGATCACGGTTACTTTGTCGACAAAACAGAATATATTGAAAAATTGGAAAAGGTAAAAAACCCGGTCTTTCTGCGCCCCCCAATACTGAAGAGTTTGTGGCACAACTGACGACCCAAAACAACATTGCTTATGACAGGAACTTGCTAACAACCAAGTTTAATATGTCCCAATTCTTTGAAAAGAGCTTCTACCCAATTTCATTCTTCTATCTGGGGATGCTGACCCGACAGGATAGATTTTCTCTAAGACTGCCCAATCTGAATATGCGGCAGATATTTGTGGAGTATTTCAATGAGCTTCACCAGATAGATGTTTCCACCAAATATACCGAAATGATGCAGAGCTTTGTCAACCAGCCTGACTTGACCCAACTGTTTGCCGATTATTGGGAGCTATACGTTTCTCAACTCCCGGAAGCCATCTTTCAGCAAGTGAACGAGAATTTCTACCGCACCACCTTTTTTGAACTGTGCAGCCGCTACTTATCAGAATGGTTTACCTGGAATGTAGAACGCTCCTATCCTCATGAGAAAAGCGACCCATTCGGCAGGCTCAGGGCAGGCCTGGAGTTTGTGGGCAAATATCACCAGCAGTTTGCTGGCTTGCGCTGGGTAATTGAGTTCAAATACTACTCCAATAGCACGTTCAAAAAGTTAAAAACTACCCTTGAAGAGTTCCCCTTGCAAACAGAGGACACGGAGCAGATAGCTGGCTATGTGGAAGGTTTGAAACAGGAGTACCCGGAGGCCCGGGTGTCGCAGTTTGTGATTTACTGTTTTGGCAATCAGGGTTTTCGGGTGTTTGAACTTTAGGCATTTCCTAAAAAATAATCATCCCAAAAGCGGTTCTAACAATCAAACATCTTAAACCCAGAACATTGTTTGCGGAAATACGGCAGTAAGGTTTACTGCAATAGGGTTAGATTTGAAGCTATGGTAGCTTACAAATTTTGGGACGATTTAAAAATAGGAAAAACCTTAATTGTTACATCATAAGCTAATTTTAGGAAAAGTTAGGGTAAAAACAGTCCCTTGTCCCAACCGGCTTTCGACGGTCAGAGTACCATTTTGAACTTCTGTAAGTTCTTTGGCAATAGCCAGCCCCAAACCGGCCCCGTTTCCGGTCCGGGCCACATCACCCCGATAGAAGCGCTCAAAGATATGGGTTAGTTGCGAGGGTTCAATGCCAGGCCCATTGTCACAGACGCTAATATCAATCCACTCCTCAGCAACAGTGACGGCTATGGTAATGTTTGTGTTTGGGGGAGTGTGTTTAATGGCGTTGTCGCATAAAATCAAGAGTACCTGCTTGAGTGCGTCTCGGTCTCCAACAACGGTAACTTCGGTCTTAAATCGGCAAACCAAGATGTGGTCCGGCCCAAGCAGTTCAACCTGCTGACATACCTCTTCAAGCAACGGTTTAACGGAAATCGGCTTGTTATGCAGGGGTCGTTTTTCGTCGGCTCGGGCCAGCGTCAGAAGGTCGCTGACCAGGCGCATGAGGCGCTCTGTTTCATCAACCGTATCGCTCAAAACGTCGGCCTTGTCTGCCTGGCTAATCGGTGGCTCACGTTGTAACAAACCCAAATTGCCCCGAATAGTGGTCAATGGGCTTCGCAGTTCGTGCGACGCATCGGCTGCAAAGTAACGCTGGGCCCGGAGTGATTGCTCCACATGCAAATAAGCGGCCTGGAGAGCGGCCAACATCCCGTTAAAGGTGGTAGCCAATTGGCCGATTTCATCATTGGGACCAGTATGGTCAACCCGACGGCTAAAATCACGTCTAGTACCGATTTCCTGCGCCGCCCGGGTCAGGTGGTGAATCGGACGCAGGGCCAGACTGGCCAACAGCCAGCCAATGCCGAAAGCTCCAATCATCGTTATACTGCTGGCAATAATCAAGATATTCCGCAACGAGTCCAAGTCTCGCTCCAGGATTGCCAGCGAACCCGCCACTTGCACAATCTTGGTGTCCCCGTATGACCCAAGCACAAGTTGGCTGTAAATAAGCACCCGCTCATCTCTGATCCAGCCGTTTTCAACCCAATACTGACCCCCCTTGATTGCTTGTAGCCCAGCATCGCTGAGTGGTAAGACAGCTTGATCCATACTGGGGTCGCGGTCAACAACCTGACCCTCCAAATTGCGGGTCTGGATGTAGAATATCTCCTGGGGTCTCGGCGGGGGAGGAGGAGGTTGTTTTTCCCCACCGGGCGATCCGGCAAGCTGATTATCATCAGGTGGCGGCTGCTCATTAAAAGGCGGTTTGGGCGGCTGGTCAACGCTAACAGGTAGCGGAGATTGTCGTCCGCTTATAACAGCTTGTGCTTCCTCAGCTAACCTTCTCTGGAAATCTTGCCGTGTGGCCCGATCTTGACCATAATAAAGCACCAAACTGAAGCTAATCAGAATTAGGGCAATCAGGGCACTATAGATGAGCGTCAGCCGTAAACGAATTGACATATCGAGGGTCTCTCTCACTTAGGATCAGCGATTAATTAACTATCCCATTTCTGCGCATGACTTATGGCATATAAATTCCCCTTTACGAACCACGCACTACGCACTACGCAATATTGTGCTATCATCAAACGGGACAATTATTAAAACCTCATTCCTTATTCTTCTCTAAGAACGTAGCCAACACCACGCACGGTTTGAATTAAACGCGCTTCGTTATTGGCCTCAGTTTTTTTGCGTAAGTAGCCAATATACACTTCCAACACATTATCCTCTCCCTCAAAATCATAACCCCAAACTTCCTCCAAAATGCTATTGCGTGTCAGCACCTGACGCGGATGGCGTAACATGTAATAAAGCAGGTCAAATTCTTTGGGGGTCAGCCCAAATTTTCTGTCGTTGCGCCATATTTCGCGGGTGGCGGGGTCAAGATAAAGGCCGGCATAAGTCAGGGGTTTGTCTGGTCGGGTGGTCTCAAAACGTCGGAGCAGCGTTCTCAGCCGGGCCAATAGTTCGGCCGGGGCAAAAGGTTTAACCAGATAATCGTCGGCCCCCCGGTCCAACCCCTCCACCCGATCCTCAACCGTATCGCGGGCTGTCAGCATCAAAATAGGGATATTGTTATTAGCGGCTCTTAAACGGGTCAGCACTTCCAGACCATCCAATTCCGGCATCAGCCAATCGAGTATAATTAAATCCGCTTGTTTTGTTTGCACCTGATCCAGTGCTTCACGCCCATTTGTGGCTGTTACCACCTGAAAGTCCTCATAAATGAGCGTGCGCCGCACCATATTCAAAAGTTTAGGGTCATCATCAGCAATAAGTATAGTTGCCATCAATTTTTCCTTACTATACTGAACAGAAACCATAAGAGTACATTTCACTACCTAACAATCAGTAACCACTGTTCACTATTCACTGTTCACTATTCACTTCTCACTTCTCACTTTTCACTTTTAATAATATAACCCAATCCTGAGAGAAAGCTAAGAATATCAAAATCCTCAGCATTTTCTCAGGATTTCTTTAGGGATTTCTCAGATGACCCATTTACAATGTGAATCAGGATAAATAATTATCAAATACTTTTTTTAGAGACTTTATGGAGGTTACAAATGCGAATAAAATTTAATCATTTCTTTATATTCTTTATATTAGTTCTTTTAACAGCCAGTTGCGCCCTCAGAGGAGGTCCCCCTGCTAGACGACCCCCACCCGCTGAAGGCCAAGTTGAGCAGGTGCAGTCTAATCAGGTGCAGTCTGATAATGCTTACTTGGTCAACTATCAGGCAGACTCCGCTTCTACTGTTCTCAGCCCTGAAGGTTTGACTCTTATCCCCGCCGGCACATTTCAAATGGGCGACCACCATAACCTGGGTGGTCGGGAACACGGTAATGATGAAGTACCGCTTCACTCCGTTTCCCTCGCCTCCTTCTTTATAGCTCCCACCGAAGTAAGCAACCAACAGTATGCCGACTACCTTAACTCGGTGCTGGTCCAGGGCCTGATTGAAGTCAGGGATGGCGCGGTCTACGGTTCCGGGGGAACTGAGCTTTACTTTACAACGCGCTCGGCTGACCAGTATAGCCCAATCGCTTGGGACGGCAAAATCTTCGCCGTTTTCGACGGACGAGAAAAACATCCGGCAACCAGCGTTCGATGGGCAGGGGCGGCGGCTTATACCAATTGGTTGAGTGTCCAAAATGGTTATCAGGGCTGTTACGACCTATCTACTTGGCAATGTGACTTTTCTCGGAGCGGCTACCGTTTACCCACCGAAGCTGAATGGGAATACGCCGGACGCGGCGGGCTGACCAGCCCCTACGCTATCTTTCCCTGGGGCGATGGGACCGACCATAGTCGAGCCAACTGGCCCAACTCCGGCGATCCGTTTGAGGTCGGACCGCAGCCGTGGACCACTCCGGTTGGTTTCTATAATGGTCAATTACATCACAAAAGTGATTTCGGCTGGCCGGGTCAGCAGGAAAGCTACCAGACCGCCGATGGGGCCAACGACTACGGTTTGTACGATATGGCCGGCAACGTTTGGGAATGGACCCACGACTGGTACGGGCGCGACTACTACGGCATCAGCCCAGCCGACAATCCTACCGGGCCTGAGAACGGCTCACCAATGCCGGATGGTAAACCTTATCACACCTTGCGCGGCGGCAATTGGTACAACGGCGAGTGGGGTCATTCTCGGGTCTCAAATCGTGACCCCGGTTATTACCGTGGCCCCCAAGACCCCAATCATCCTTATTATCACGTTGGCTTCCGGGTGGTATTGGACGATGACAATTCAGCCGCTCAGGATGTCACGAGCAGCAGCGTGAGTGATGCCAATCGCACCGTTGGCCTAATTCTGAATACCAATCAGGCTTCCCAAGGCTACACCTTATTCGCGCCGAAGCACAATACGGCTACATACTTAATCGACAATAAGGGGCAGGTGGTCCACGCTTGGACTGGCAGCAAGTACGAACCGGGGCAGTCTGTCTATCTATTGGAGAACGGGCACCTGCTACGGGCTTGTATGACCAGAGGGCAGCTTGGTACCGGCGGAGGCGAAGGCGGACGCATTGAGGAGTATGATTGGGACGACAACCTGGTGTGGGAGTTCGACTTCTCTAACGATCAGGTTATGCAGCACCATGACATTGAGCCGCTCCCCAACGGCAACATTCTCCTCCTGGCGATTGAAAAGAAAAGCTACGACGAAACCATTGCCGCCGGATTTGACCCGGACAATCTAAATTGGGAGATTTGGCGGAAAGGCCAAATGCTGCCGGACTCCGTTTTTGAGATCAAGCCGACCTACCCTTCAGGGGGCGAAATTGTTTGGGAATGGCACGTCTGGGATCACTTGGTTCAAGACTTTGACCCGGCCAAGTCCAACTATGGCGCTGTGGCGACTCATCCTGAGCTGGTTGATGCCGCCGGCATAGGTAGAGAGATCAGCATGTTCTGGAATCACATGAACTCCATCGACTACAACCCCAACCTGGACCAGATTATGCTCAGTGTGCGCGGCAACAGCGAAATTTGGGTCATCGACCACAGCGCCACAAGCGCGGAAGCCGCTGGTCACAGCGGGGGTAAATCTGGTAAAGGTGGCGACCTGCTCTATCGCTGGGGCAACCCCGCCGCTTATCAGACCGGCAGCACTGCCAACCAACAGCTTTTTGACCAGCATGATGCCCAATGGATTGAGCCTGGTCTACCTGGCGCAGGGAACATCCTCATTTTTAGCAACGGCAACCAGCGTAAATACTCTTCTGTAGAGGAGATTGTGCCACCCCTTGAGGCCAACGGTAACTACACCCTGGCCGCAGGTTCCGCCTTTGGCCCAAGCGGCCCCTTATGGCACTATCAGGCCAATAATCCATCCGATTTCTTCTCCGAGGCTATTTCCGGTATGCAGCGGCTGCCAAATGGGAATACCCTGATTGATGATGGTGTCCACGGCGTATTCTTTGAAGTCACCCCCACTGGCCAAATTGTGTGGGTCTACATTAACCCGGTGATAAATACCGGGCCGTTGGCTCAGGATGGTACGCCTCCTTTGGATCATCGAGGGCATCAACTGAACGCTGCTTTCAAGATACATCGCTATACTCCCGCTTATCCAGGGCTGGTTGGTCGAGACTTAAGCCCAAGCGGGCCGTTGGAGATAGCCAGCAGCTTGGGTCAGGGAAGTGGGTCTGTCCAGAATACCCAAGCGCAAGACCAACAGCCTCAGCAGAAGGACCAGCCTGACCCCCAATTGCCGGAGGTTTCAATTACCGCTAATCAGGACACTTATGGCATGTGCATTTATAACACTAGCAGCAATCCGGAATGTAAAGATTGCTGCGATATGCTGGAGACGGATGGTCAAACCCGGAAAGAATGTCGGGATACCTGCGCCACCCACGACTTCAACCTGAATACGGAGTTTATCCTGCTGGATGTTACCTCAATTCTTGGTCGGGATGGTGATTACTCCATCTGCACGGTCAGTGGCGACGAGAGAGAATGTAAGAGGTGCTGCGACTCCAGCACTGAACTGACGGGTGGAGATCGCCGCTTTTGTCGGGATGTTTGTGCAGGACGCTAATCACCGCCTCTCGTTTCCACGCAGAGCGTGGGAACGAGGAGCTGAGGTGATTTCCATAAAATAATTTATCAGAGTGAAAAGTGATAAGTGAATTGTGAAGTAAAAGAAACCGAGTTTCTGAGGCAATTGCGTTTCCAAATAGAGATTGGGAACGAGGGGAAGGTAAACGGGTCTGAAAGGTAACGATTTATGAAAACAAAAACTGCGTATTCTATAATAGTGCTGTTATTAGCTTTGTTTCTGACTTCTTGTGCTATAGCATCTATAACAGACATCTCATCAAGGAGACGAGCGCCTGTAGGGGGACATCCCCCGGAGGGGCAACCACCGCCGCGGCAACAAGCACCCGCAGCGGCCCTATCTTCGGGTCAAACTGTTGGCTTGGCTGTAAATGACGAGAAGGCTTTTGAGGGATACACCTTGTTTGCACCGAACTTTTCCAAAATCACCTATTTGATCGATATGGAAGGAAAAGTTGTTCACACCTGGGAAAGCGATTACTGGCCGGGGCAATCTGCCTACCTCCTGGAAAACGGAAACCTGCTGCGGACAGCCCATTTGTCGGATGCTGGCGGAGGGCCTTCTGGTGGAGGTATTCAGGAAATAGCTTGGGATGGGACGTTTGTTTGGGATTTTCAATACTCGAACTTGTCTGAATTGAGGTTCGCCAAATTAGCGGCGGCGAATACCATAGTGATGTCAAATGTGCTGGAACGGGTTGATGACTACTGGGGCGGCGATAACGGAACTTTGCCGCACCATGATATTGAAGCATTGCCCAACGGCAATGTCCTTATCCTGGCCTGGGAGTTTAGGACAAAAGCTGAAGCCATTGCTGCTGGCCGCAATCCGGGTTTAATTGGTGAGGGTGAATTGTGGCCGGAGCAGATTATTGAAATCAAACCAAGTGGCCCGACAAGTGGTGAAGTTGTTTGGGAGTGGCATCTCTGGGACCATCTGATTCAAGATTATGATTTGGATAAGGCAAATTATGGCCTGGTGGCAGACCACCCTGAATTGATTGATATCAATTTTGCCGCTGGGGGAAAGGCTGACTGGATTCACGCCAACGCAATTGACTATAACCCGGAATTGGATCAGATTATCATCAATAGTCACAGCTTTAATGAATTCTGGGTTATCGACCACAGCACGACAGCCGCAGAGTCCGCCGACCATAGCGGGGGAAAGAGTGGAATGGGTGGTGATATTCTTTACCGCTGGGGCAACCCGCAAAGCTATAGGGCCGGCACTGCAAGCGATCAGATGCTTTTCAAGCAGCATGACGCGCAGTGGGTTGAGCCTGACCTTCCGGGAGCAAGGAACATTCTGATTTTCAACAATGGCAATCACCGCCCGGAGGGAAGTTATTCGTCTGTGGATGAAATTGTGCCTCCGGTGGGGGCCAACGGTCATTACATCCTTAACCCCGGTTCTGCCTATAGGCCGGAAGAAATGACATGGAGCTATAGGGCTGAAAACCCGGCTGATTTTTATGCCGATAAGATTTCCGGGGCACAGCGGCTACCTAATGGCAATACCCTTATCTGCTCCGGCACAAATGGCACCTTTTTTGAAGTGACTGCGGCAGGAGAAATTGTGTGGAAATATGTCAATCCCGTTGCCAGAACCGGACCTCTGGCTCAAGGAGAGGTAATACCGGGAGACCAGCAAGGTTTCGCCAATGCTGTTTTTCGGGCCTATCGTTATGCTTTGGACTATCCGGGTTTGGTGGGCAAAGATTTGTCATCAGGCAAACCAATCGAACAATATTAGCGAATTGGAGATATAGATTATGAAACAAATTATCATTAAATCTGTGCTGTTAGCTTCACTCATCAGTTTGGTAAATGCACAGCTTGCTCTGGCCTACGTTGATCCTAGCGTAGGTGGAATCATGTTTCAACTGCTGGCAATGGTATTCACTGTGCTTTCCAGCCTCGTTCTGATATTTGCAAGCCAGATACGGATGGCCTTTGCCCGTGTCAGGCGTTTTCTGCGGGAGTTGTTTGCTCATTGGAGTGACCGATGAAAACTTTAATCCTGGGGTTGGACGCTTTTGATCCAACCCTATTCGAACGATTATCTGGTCTGGGAAGGTTGCCGAACTTGAGCAGGTATGTGGAAGACGGTGGTTATGCTCGCTTTAGTGTGCCAAACC
>PJEL010001661.1_pt1 | contig 21896 bp, 21 predicted proteins | sample 1853271 | NCBI WGS metagenome assembly PJEL01 (sample SAMN08108733, study PRJNA415343) | Invertebrate metagenome, whole genome shotgun sequencing project. | host: Globobulimina | place: Sweden: Gullmar Fjord | collected 2015-08
CCGCTTGAGACGATTGCCTTTATGTTGGGATCGATATCAAGCAGTTTCATCATTGTTTCCTTTCCTCCCATACCACCACGTACGGTTAGATCCAGTATTACGGCATCAAAAGGCTTTGAAGTTGCAATAGCTTCTTGATAGAGATTAAGTGCTTCTTCACCATCTTCTGCAAATTCAACTACATATCCACTTATCGTTAAAAAAGCTCCGAGGGAATCTCTAATCATTTCTTCGTCATCCATTAACAATATTTTCCCTTGTCCCATAGTAAGAGCATTTTCTGCGCTCTCATTTTCTTCAATCTGTTTTTCAGATGTAGGTATATACAGGGTGAATGTTGTACCCACTCCCATCTCCGATTCTACAGACATATGCCCATCATGGTTTCTAATAATAGAGTAGGTTATTGAAAGCCCCAATCCCCGGCCCATTTCCTTGGTTGTAAAATAAGGATCAAATATTTTTTCTAAATGTTCTTCCTTAATACCAGTTCCCCGGTCCTCTATTACTATTTGTATATACCTTCCCGCTTTTAGAGGGAATCCGCTATCTTCACTAAGATTAGAATGTTCTACACGAATCCGTATTGTCCCTCCCTCCGGCATAGCCTGATTCGAGTTGATAATGAGATTCTGCATTGCCTGACTTATCTGTCCTGCATCAACTTCAACCGGAGGGAGATTTTCTGCAATATGATATTCGCATGTAACATTCGATCCACTCAGAACAAACTCAGCAGATTCCTTAATAATTCCAACAATTGACGCTGTCTTCCTAATCGGGGCTCCACCCTTAGAAAAGGTAAGAAGTTGCTGGGTCAAATTTGCGGCCCCATGTATCGCTTTTTCCGCTGATATCAAATTGTCATATGCTTTACTTTCGGGTTCAACAGACATCTTTGCTAGATAAATATTATTCACAATCCCTGCGAGAATATTATTGAAATCATGGGCGATCCCACCCGCAAGTATCCCAATTGATTCGAGCTTATGGGCTTTTTTCTCTTCTTCTTCTGCCTTTTTGCGATCAGAGATATTACGGCCAATAGAGATAATGTGTTTCGGATTGTCATACGCATCCTTGATAACAGCAACATTATACTCTATGGGAATTTTTCGGCCATCCTTACATATTAGTTCCAATTCTATCGTGCCTGCTCCTGTTTTCAGTATTTTCTCAACAAATATAGCTGCCCGTTTCAGGTCCTCAGTTCCGTAATAGGAACTCGGCGCTGGCATACTGGATATCTCTTCATCGGTGTATCCTGTTATATAATTGAAGGCCCGATTCCAGCGAATAGCTTTTCCAGTGGATGGTTCGAATAAGAAAAAGGTATCCTGCTGGGCATTCAGTGCAGTTGTGGTGAACTTCTTCTCCTCAAGTAGTGCTTCTTCCGCCAGCTTGCGTTCAGTTATGTCTGTATTTGTCCCCAAATATCCGATAGTATCCCCATCCTTATCAACCAGTGGCACCGCTGTCCCACTCACCCATGTGATCCTCCCGTCTTTATTCTGGAACCTGTACTCAAGGCTCCATTTACCATGTGAGTCAATCATCCTATGCCAGTTGGAAAAGATAAGCTCACGGTCATCAGGATGTATTCCCTCCACCCATTGATCTCCCAAAGCCTCCTCCGGCGTAAGTCCTGCCATCTCACACCACCCAGGGTTTGTATAAAGGCATTTCCCCTCTATGTCAGTCTTGAATATTCCTGACGGCGATTTCTCGGTAAATGATCTGAAGAGGGTCTCACTATCCTGTAACGCTTTTTCCGCTATCTTGCGCTCTTTAATTTCCTGATGCAATCCTTTTGTTTTTCTTTTTACTTCTGCGCGTAAATATAAAGTAAATGACAATAACATTAAAATAGTGATCGGGACACCTGCGATCAAAATATATTTGAACATACTTTTTAATGACAGCCGCTCTCCCAATATGGGGGCAAACCATTTATCATGCAGGCGTTCAAACGTCCCATCAGTCATGACTATTGATAGACCTTCGTTAAGAAGAGCCAATAATTCTCTATCACCTTCTCGTACTGCAAACGCTATTTCCTGTTTGAATTTATCCAGTTTGTGCTCTACAGGAACAATCTCTGTAATCCCAAGGCCCTTCAATAGCTGGATACCCATAAGACGTTGGGCTATCACTGCATCATGCTTACCTGAGGCGAGCAAATTCATTGCTTTATCATAGGTATCCACTGAGATTATATGTGGCGAAATACGTTCACGATTTACGTACTCTTCTGCATTGTCTCCCTGCATAACAATGATTTCTTTGTTTGCAAGATCATCTGCCGTTTTAATTCGTGTATCACCTTTTCTTACAAAGATCGCCCCGTGAAGAGTCAAATATGTAAAAGTAAAATCATATATTGTCTCTCTCTCCGGCGTTCTCCCAACCAGTGGCAAAACCTGTACTTTGCCCTCCTTCAATTCGCTCTTTATCTCAGCCCATGGCCCAACTTTAAATTCAACATCATAATCAACCGCTTTCAGAGATGCCCGTAAAAGATCTACAGAAAATCCTTCAGCTTTCCCATCTTTGGAAATAATGCTAAATGGCGGATAATCAAATTCTGAGGCAGATTGGATTGTTCCCTTGATATGAGCATGCGCAAAAGCGTCAATAAAGAATACGCATATCATGCATGTAACAATGCTTATGTATTGATTTTTTTTCATATATTAGACTTTATATCATACCCTCAACATTGTCTCTTGAGATATAAGTCCTTATTACAATTATATTGCTTCTAATAATATTTACAAATTAATTTTTATTACGCTCCAAACGAATACCAAGCAGCACCTGCAAAAAATCAATAGCACAAGTAATATATGATCATGCATTTGACATGCAGAATGATCAATCACCTTCAATTAATCACGTAGAATATTCATACTGGAGAACTATTTAATGCACTCAAAAACAATCCCTGATGAAGTAGTATTTAATTTTTGCACCAAAATCCTTCCCGATTTTCATAAAATCATGAAAAACCTTGAAGAACTTAATAAGGACTTATCTCCCAATGATTTTGCCATGCACCTCATGGAACTTGGAAGAGGACAGATGTGCGAGGTTGAAGACCCGAGCGAACAGGAAGTTGGTTTTATATCCGACTATGTTGCATCATTAAGACTTGATAATGCTAACGAAGCATTTTTCGTAGCCTATGCCGGCGGGTGTATAATGGGACTGGTCACAGCAAAAGAGGTGCCCGTAGAAGATTTAAGCAGAGCGCTTAGTTTGATAGAGAATTTTGCTCAAAAAGAATTTGCTAGTGCCGATTAATGTCAAATATTAAAGCCCATATGCCAACTCAAATTCCTGCCAAACGGCAGGCAGACAAAGTTCAAATAGCCTAAACTCTTTATCTTGTTTTGGCTGCAAATATTTCTACTGATCTCCCCATCTGCTCAATAAGTCCTCCTTATAAGAGAATTACATTTTTCATATTTACAATTAATTTACATACATTAACATCACATTTACAGTGGAATAAGTTATCTTTTAGATAACATAACATCCTAATATGAAATTTCATAAAAGTTGGCAATATGATAAAGATCATGTCCATATGTAGCATTCCCATTTATAGTTGTACACAATCACCCTTTCGAAAAATGCTCAATAAGATAATTACGAACTTTTTAGTTATAAAAAACAACAATTAATCAGACACAAGGAGGACTGGCATGAAAGTATCAAGGAGAAACTTTCTGAAAACAACTGCAGCCGTGAGTGCGGCTACGGCTATCGGCATTTCCGTGCCGGATGACTTAAAGGCAGCGGCAAGTGAAACGGAATCAAATTGGCGGTGGGACAAAGCTGTATGCAGGTTCTGCGGCACCGGCTGCGGTATCATGATCGCAACAAAGAACGATATGATCGTCGCTGTAAAGGGCGACCCGCTTGCACCTGTGAATATGGGATTGAACTGTATTAAGGGATATTTCAATGCAAAGATCATGTACGGTGCAGACAGACTTACAGACCCTCTATTAAGAGTTAATGATGCAGGCGAGTTTGATAAAAAAGGTAAGTTCAAACCAGTAACATGGGAGAGAGCATTTGACGAAATGTCAAAGCAGTTCAAAAAATATTACAAGGAGCTAGGGCCCCACGGTGTCTCAATTTTCGGATCCGGACAGTATACGATCATGGAGGGAGTCGCCGCAGTCAAATTGATCAAGGCTGGATTCAGAAGCAACAATATCGACCCCAATGCCCGTCATTGCATGGCAAGCGCTGTTGTAGGTTTCATTCAGACATTCGGCATTGATGAACCTGCAGGTAATTATGATGACATGCACCACGCTGATTCAATAGTCCTATGGGGCGCGAATATGGCCGAGATGCATCCGGTTCTCTGGTCAAAAGTAACGGACAGAAAACTGAGCAGACCGGATTGGGTAAAAGTGATCAACCTGACTACGTATAAAAACAGATGCTCGAATATTTCTGATATTGAGATTATTTTCAAACCAAACACTGACCTTGCAATCCTTAACTATCTCATCAGAGAAATTGTATACAACCGACCTGAAGCCATTGACCAGGAGTTCGTTGACAATAATTGCGTGTATGCAACGGGACCGGTTGATATAGGATACGGAATGAGGTCGGACATTAATCATGCGAAGTATAAACCCAGTGAGCTTGATACTGCGGCACGCGAAGCATCCAAAATAGTCACCGAAGACGAAGCTCATGCCTGGAGTTCACTCGGGATAAAAGCAGGGTCTACATTGCAGATGAAAAACACTAAGAAGCCGGTCAAGCACTGGGCCATCAGCTTTGAGGATTTCAAAAAGGGTCTCGAGCCTTATACCCTGGATTTTGTTGCTAAGGTTGCGAAGGGTGATCCTGATGAGTCTCTGGACAGTTTCAAGAAGAAGCTCGTTCTGCTAGCTGACTACTACGCAGCAAAGGACAGAAAGGTATCGAGCTTCTGGACCATGGGTTTCAACCAGCATGTCAGGGGCTCCTGGGTCAACGAGCAGATATATGCATTACACCTCCTTCTCGGCAAGATTGCTGAGCCGGGCAACAGCCCCTTCAGCCTTACCGGTCAGCCGAGTGCATGCGGAACCGCAAGAGAGGTCGGTACATTCGCTCACAGGCTTCCATCCGACATGGTAGTTGCAAATCCCAAGCACCGGGCAAAATCGGAACAACTATGGAAACTTCCGGAAGGGACCCTTAATCCAGTCGTTGGCTCACACTACACAAAAATCATGAGAGACCTTGAAGACGGAAAGATCAAGTGGACATGGGTACAGGTAAATAATCCATGGCAGAATACGGCCAATATGAGTCACTGGATCAAAGCAGCAAGGGAGATGGACAACTTCATTGTCGTCTCTGAAGTATATCCAGGAATCTCCGCCAAAGTCGCGGACCTTATACTCCCGACCGCGATGATATTTGAAAAATGGGGTGCATACGGTAATGCAGAGCGGAGGACCCAGCACTGGAAACAGCAGGTCACGCCGGTCGGCAATGCAATGTCAGACACCTGGCAGACCGTTGAATTCGCAAAGAAATTTACATTAGCCGAAGTCTGGAAGTCCCACAAGATAAATGACAAAGTCACACTCCCTGATGTAATGGCCAAAGCCCGAGCAATGGGATACAAAGATTCGGATACACTATTTGACGTCCTCTATGCAAATAAAGAGGCAAAATCATTTAAGTGGCCTGATCCGGTAGGAAGCGGATTCATGAACAGTGAAGCGGCCGGAGACAAGAGAGATGTCGAAGGCTTCAAGGGCTACGGTTTCTTTATCCAGAAATATCTCTGGGAAGAATATAGGAAGTTCGGTATCGGCAATGGACATGATCTTGCCGACTTCGATACTTACCATAAGGTACGGGGCTTGAAGTGGCCGGTCGTAAACGGCAAAGAGACCCCCTGGAGATTCAATGCGGATTATGACCCCTATGCGAGAAAGGCCAATAACGGTAAATTCGCCTTTTATGGTAAGGCACTGAAATCGATTGGACAGGGGGATCTTAAGGGGCCAAAGAAGGAACTGGGTAAGCTTAAACTCCCGAACAAGGCCAAGATATTTCTGAGACATTACGCAGAGGCGGCAGAAGTACCGAGCAAGGAATACCCGCTCTGGTTATGCACAGGAAGGGTCCTTGAGCACTGGCACAGCGGGACCATGACTATGCGCGTACCAGAACTCTACCGGGCAGCCCCTGAGGCCGTCTGTTACCTGCACCCCAGCGATGCCTCAAAAAGCGACATAAGAGATGGCCAGCTTATATGGATAGAATCAAGAAGGGGTAAGGTCAAGTCAAGAGTCGAAACGAGAGGAAGAAACAGTCCTCCGAAAGGTCTGATTTTTGTCCCCTGGTTTGATGAACGGGTACTTATCAATAAGGTGACCCTTGATGCAACCTGTCCGATGTCTAAAGAGACAGACTTCAAGAAGTGTGCGGTGAAGATTTACAAAGCCTAGAAAGGCAATTACAAATTAGTAATTGCGAATTACGAGACTAGATAGCTGATTAGTAAGATGGCTAAAGACAAAAAGAGTAACGAGGTGAGAATGCCGGAAAGACGAGAGTTTCTGCTTAAGGCTTTTAAAGGTCTGGGTCTGGCTGCAACAGGGGGGCTTGCCTGGAGCGGTTACATTGAAGAAAGCAAGTCAGCGCCCCTGATATTGAGGCCGCCTGGAGCTTTGCCGGAAAAGGAGTTTATTGCTTCATGCATCAAGTGCGGCAAGTGTGTCGAAGCATGTCCTTATGATGCATTGAATCTCGCTACTCCTGGAGACAGCAGGCCTGTCGGCACACCATACTTCACTCCCAGGACAAATCCCTGCTACATGTGTAGTGATATCCCCTGTGTAACGGCCTGCCCTACTAGTTCTTTGAATAAAGCACTAGTCAGTGATAAGAACGAAAATGGAGAGCTAGCACTGAACATCAACCTTGCGAAGATGGGGCTTTCAGTGATTGACCGAGAAACCTGCATAGCATACTCAGGTATCCAGTGTGATGCCTGTTACAGATCATGCCCTCGTATTGATAAAGCCATTACGATTGAATACACGAGGAATGAGCGGACCGGCAAACACGCAATGCGTGCGCCAGTGGTACACAGTGAGGCATGTACAGGATGCGGTGTCTGCGAAAAGTCGTGTGTTACACAAAAAGCGTCCATCTTCATTCTCCCAAGACACCTTGCAATGGGAAAGTCAAACGAACGGTACATCAAGGGCTGGGATGAACGTGATGAAGAGCGCATGAAAGATGTAACAAATGAAGTCACAACACAGACACCAAGGAGCAAGGATAGCGCTCTGGATTATTTAAACCAGGAAGACTTTTAAAAAGTATGGACAATTCATGAATGTCTCATACAAGCAATACCAATATGAGAAAGTATAAGTACCAGATAGCCCGAAGGCTTTTGCAAATCACTATTCTATTCGTTTTTTTTGGCGGCAACGCATACGGATGGAATATTTTAAGGGGCAACCTGAGTTCCGCCAAGGTGCTGGACATAGTCCCGCTATCTGATCCGTTTGCAGTTATTCAAAGCTACTCTGCAGGGGCTGCCATTGCTGCGGATGCGTTAACCGGTGCTCTCATTGTTCTGATTTTCTATGCCGTACTAGGCGGGAGAGTCTTTTGCGGCTGGGTATGCCCTGTGAACATGGTAACCGATCTGGCCGGCAAAATCAGATCATTTTTCAGACTGGATGAAGAATGGACGTCCATGGACATACAAAGAGGTGTACGTTACTGGATCATGGCGTTATCAATAGTGCTATCAGCAATTCTAAGTGTCGCAGCATTTGAATGGATAAGTCCAATCGGCGCTCTGCACAGAGGGATTATTTATGGCTTCGGGTTCGGATGGGCACTTGTACTTGTCGTCTTTTTATTCGACCTTGTGGCGGTTAAAAACGGTTTCTGCGGCCATCTTTGTCCTCTTGGCGGTTTTTACTCACTCGTTGGTCGTTACGGCTTCCTCCGAATCGGCTATGACAAAAGTAAATGCACATCATGTATGAAATGTATAGATATCTGTCCAGAAAAACAGGTTCTGCATATGGTAGGCATCCAGAGCGGGCCCGTGCTCTCAGGAGAATGTATTAATTGCGGACGATGCGTAGAAGTCTGCGACGAAGATGCAGTTAATTTCACCAGCATCTACTCAAACAAGAGCAATAATCATGCATAGCAATTTAATAAGACGCTTAACGAAAATATAAACATATACCTAATAACATAAATAAATATAGGAGGGATGAATGATGAAGACAAAGAAAACAACGTTGCTTTTGGTAATAATGGCAATCACAATTGCCGCTGGATTATTACTGTCCTGCGCCCAGACGAAATCGCAGACAAAAACCGGAAGTGACCAGATGTTAGTATACTCGGAAGAAGATCTCGGTCTCAGAAAAGAAACACTTTATGATGAAAACGCAACAATGCCTGTCCACGGAGAAACAACGACAAAAGATCCAGGTGAGAGCACAAAGTTCGAGAGGTCGTTTGAAAACAGTCCGCCTCTAGTACCACACGACATAACCGGCATGCTGCCACTGGAAGAAGATAACATCTGCAAAGGGTGTCATATGCCCGAAGAAGCAGTATTCAGCGGAGCAACCCCCATCCCTTCATCCCATCTCATAGATCTGAACACCGGAGAGTACCTGAGGGGCAAATTAGATGGCGCTAGGTTCAACTGTTTGCAGTGCCATGTTATTCAGACCGAACTGACACCCGCTGTAGAAAACATATTCAAAGGCGAGTTCAGGGATGAACAGGGACGTTACAGATCAAATTTACTTAACATGCTAAACGAAGGCGTTGAGGCGGAATAGCCCGCAGAAAGGAAATAGTATCATGAACGTATCGAGCATAGTCGTGAAGACATTACCGGAACACATGCAGGAAGTCATGGACAATATCAATACCGTCGATTATTGCGAAGTGCATTTCAACGATCCAAGCGGAAATATTGTTGTAACAATAGAAGGTGAGAGTATCGAAGATCAAATGGAAAGCATGAAGAAAATACAAAGTATCGAGTTTGTCTCAGGAGCAAACCTCTCATATTCATACTGTGAAGAGGAAGTTGCTCCGGCACTGAATAAAATTAATGAAGGTAAATCTGCAAATTTATAAATAACTGCGTGTAGGGGCGTATAGCAATGCGCCCCTATTGTACACTTTGAAGATCACTCAGCTTTTCCTCATACTCTTTTGCCCTGCTGTCTAGCTCAGCATGAAGTGTTTCAAGTTTTGAAAAAAGAGATTCGATTAAAACCTGTGATTCGTGGATTTCTTTTGAGAGTTTCCTGATCGCATCTCCATCACCTTTTTGAGACGCCTCCAGAAGGTCCTGATTGTTCTGTTCGGTCTTTTCTTCAAGGCCCATTATTTCATTTTCTATCAAATCAATCTTCTTTTGAAGCCCTCCAAGAGTTCTCGACTTATCATTGATCAGCTCTGCACGTATCCGCTTCATTTCCTTCTTATTAACCGCCCCGTTTCCAGCTTCCTTTTTGCCTGCATTAGGAAGCTTCGCTTCACTCTCACTCTTCCACCCAATCCTATCAAGGAAGTCCTGATACGTCCCATCGAACACCGTCACCTTTCCATCATCAAAAACAATAAGTCGCGTGACAAGAGCATGAAGCATCATTTCACTATGAGTAACGATTATGCACGCGCCCGGGAAATCATCTATGGCCTCGATCAGAGAATCGGTTGACTCCATATCAAGATGGTTTGTCGGTTCATCAAGTATGAGCATGTTCGCAGGGCTTACCAGCAGCTTACCAAGCAGCACACGGCTCTTCTCCCCTCCTGAAAGCACGCTAATCTTCTTTAACGCACTATCACCGGGGAACATCATAGCGCCACATATATTCCGGGCCGCGCCACGGCTGCCGTCGGGATGTATGTCCATAATCTCTTCTTCAATAGTCTTATCCATGTTCAGCCGGTTAATATTCGTCTGACCGAAATAGGCTGTCTTCATCTGGTCATGGTAACGAATGGAACCGGAATTCACTTTCAGCTCCTCAGCAAGAAGATTCAGAAGTGTTGTTTTTCCCTTTCCGTTTTTCCCGATAATTGCGATGCGGTCCTGCTTTCCCACGGAAAATGACAATCCTTGAATTAAGGGATCGCTGTCATTGTTAAATGAAAAAGATATGTCATCGATTTCCATAAGCAGCTTCCCGGTAAATGGAGCCGATTTAAAGACGAAATCAAGATTCTTCACCTCAGTCAGTTTTTCAAGACGCTCCTTTTTCTGCAGTGCCTTTACCCTCGACTGGACCGCCTTAGCCTTTGTAGCCTTTGCCCTGAACCTATTTATGAACTGCTCTGTTTCTTTGCGTTTTTTATCGTCATTGATCCTGGACTTTTCATAGATCTCTTCTTCAAGCAGCAGTTGCTGATATATTTTTTCTGTAGAGCCGGCCTCCTTCCGCAGCCTGCAGCGGTGAATAGCCATAGTGTGAGTCGTCACCCCATCCAGGAAGTCACGGTCATGGGTAATTATAATGAGTTCGTTATTCCAGCTGCGCAAAAACTGTGTCAACCAGCGAAGAGAAATAATATCAAGATAGTTAGTCGGCTCATCCAGAAGTAATAGATTCGGGTCGGAGACGAGCACCTTTGCAAGGTTCAAACGAACCTGATAACCGCCCGATAATGCCATAGGGCTAAGACTACAGTCATCCAGTGTAAAACCAAGCCCCATGAGAACGGTCTCCGCTTTATATGATTCATCTGTACCTTCCCCTGTGTTAGGGAGACTTAGACAAGCCTCTTTCAAGACGGTATCTTCTGTAAAGCTAATATGCTGTGATAGGTGACCGATCCTGTATCCATTGGGGATACTGATGACCCCGGAGTCCTGATGGTCCTGTCCGAGTATCATTTTAAAGAGCGTAGTCTTGCCATGGCCGTTTCTGCCGACAAGCCCGATGCGCTCACCCGGATTAAGGGTAAAACCGGCTTTGTCAAAAATGACCTGCTGACCGTATGACTTATCTAAGTTGCTGACCTGGATCATGTTATAAGGCGAGATGTATATTGCAGTAGAATCGCATGTGGATATTATTTTAAGAATTTCGTGCGGTTAAAGCAATTAATGATGGAAAGTATGGGGTAATACTAAACTGTCAATTCTGCCTAATAATAAATTATGCAAGTATATCAATCAGACTTTCAGACATTTCCTCTTGAGTTTTCAGCGCCGCAAGGTTTGCAGCAAACAGATTCCTTGCGCTGCCCTGATCCACAGCTTCTCTGGCATAGTTAACGTTGGAATATTCTGCTACTGTTCCATATCCATTATCATAAACTGCCCCCGGCTCAGAACCTCTACTTATGGTTACTTTTACGCCGCCATGTTCATTTTCCTGAGTAGACGCAACAGAACTTTTAAAACCATCAGTATTGGAATTGGCAACATTGTTAGCGGAAACAGCCTGCTTTTTTAAAGCTGCATTAATACCTGAAACAGCACTGTAGAGAGGTGATATCATAATTTTCCTCCTTATTCATGCTTACAAGTATATTTTACAATAAATACTTGCTGGCTGTATATATTTTTTTACAGCCCATCTCAATATAAGAGTAAATACTGTTATTATCCGACACATTCCGCTATAATTAACCATCAAAGTCTGAGGGGACAAATGCTGATAAAAATCTATTATATATTCTTACTGTTATTCTGCCTGAGTCCCGGCGCTAACTCTGTAGCCCTTGATGTTCTTCTTCCCATGGTATATGAGGAAGATATTGATGTTACCAACTGGCTGATGAGTGAAAAGCTTGATGGGGTTCGAGGGTATTGGAATGGAGAAAAACTGCTTTCTAAAAATGGGATTCCTTTCAACCCGCCTGCAGACTTCACCAAAAACCTTCCTAAATTTCCACTGGAGGGTGAACTGTGGGGAGGACGCAATACATTTGAAAACACCTCTAGCATTGTCATGAGACATGAAGCCCATGAAGGCTGGCTGGATTTGAAATTTGCGATATTTGATGTGCCGGAAGCCAGGGGCTCGTTTGAAAAAAGATTAAATACGGCCATTCAGTGGTTCGATAAACATCCTTCCCAATATGCTTTTGTCATTATCCAAAAAACCGTAACAGGAAAAGACCACCTGAAGGAAGAGTTATCTAGAGTAGAAATGCTCGGAGGTGAAGGGCTCATCGTAAGAAAAGCGGACTCACTTTACACCACCGGCAGGAGCGCTGAAATCTTGAAGGTAAAAAATTACTACGATATGGAAGCAACGGTCATAGGTCATATAGAGGGCACAGGCAGAAACCTTGGGAGACTCGGCTCTATTCTCGTAGAGCTGCCAGACAGTAAACAATTTAAAATAGGTACCGGATTTACAGATAAAGACAGAAACAATCCACCACCAATCGGTACTATTATTACTTTCAAGTATTATGGATTTTACAAGTCAGGCATCCCGAAGTTTCCATCATTTTCAAGGACCAGATGAACTCAATAATAGCAATAATTATAAGATCTTTAGTCCCTATACCTTTTCTCAACTTCAAGACTTAACGGCAGTGCAACCGGCATCACAAAAGGCAATTCTACTACTCCCGCCGGGACTACTAGCCGTGCTCCGCTAAATGCCTCACAAAATGAATTATAAGACCTGAGCACACTATTTACGGAAAGCTGTACAGGTGCAGCTTTGTCTCCGGCATAGTACTGAGCTCCATTAAGTACGATCTTGTATGAGCCCTCTGCTACAACATGTGCAGTACCGGAACAGTCATAGCTTCCAAAATAAATATCACGGCCCGTCAGATCACCCGTGCTTATATTAATGTGAACGTCCCTCTCAAGTGATGGGACATAAACCTGAACTACATTATTACTGCTGTTGCCGAGATATATACCAAGCTGGTTGCCTGCTGCGTCATATGCAACTATTTCCGCAGCAACACCTTGTATCCCAGCAACAGACATAAGAACGAACAGGATCAAACTTGTTAGAGTTTTACATGTTTTCATTATCCCCCCATAGATTATAAACAGAAGTTCTTCTTTAAATGCATTAGAAACACATATTAATGAGCGTTCAATTTCATCTTAAGCTATGTTGTTCTGACAGAGCCCTAATACGTCTGCAGTTATAATAAGCGAGAGTTTTTGTTTTATCAAGAAAAATATGGTGATATCAAACTGTATCCGACAGATACCATATTAACTGGGAGCAACTATTACGTTTAAGACAGACACTTTTCCTTCAGCAGCTGAAAAGATTTAGTCCATGATTCTGAAAGCGCATGGACATCCAGAACCTTTTCAATACCGCTGCAATTCCTTTTATCATGATGAAAAATATGGTTGGCAAAAGAAACAGTGACATTACAAGAATCCCTCTCCATAAGGACCAGCTTGTCAGTCCTATCCACTTCTCCCTCTCTCATTACTTTGAAATAAAACCCGGTACGGCCTGAGTCGGCAACCAGTTTCACCAGGTCACTTCGGCCATATCGAGCAGCAAGTGTTTTACAAGGCTGCCTCGGCTGGCTGACAATGACAATCGCCCTCCCCAACTGAAAGATGTCACCTATGCAAACATCCTCCTCGCTCAGGTTTGCAACAGACAGGTTTTCTCCGAAAGCGGCAACTGGCATTTTCACCTCAAGCACTTCTTCCCAGTACGGATAATGATCCATACTGTACACACACACCGCTTTGTCATACCCTCCGTGGTGATTCAAATCAGCAACACCATCACCCTCAAACCCAGTCTTTTTAAGATACAAAGGACATGATACAGGTTTCTTACATATCCCGGTAGTAACTTCCTTACCACCAAACATTTCCGCCTGCGGCTTGCCAATATTGAGTGATTCGATAATTATCTGTGTCATGTCACTCACCTCTTATCAGATCCAGAATTCGGGATATCTTCGGGTTTTTGTCAGGTTATTTACGATAAGTGCGATTACTAGCATAATTACAGCGCCAATACCAACAGGAACGATTGCATATAAATATCCGAGGTCATGAATCTTCTCGCTGCCGATGACCGCAATCAGGGCTGTTGCACCTCCGGGAGGATGAAGAGTCTTGGTAGCATGCATTAATGCAATCGCAGTTGCCACTGCCAAAGATGAAGCCAGCCACATGGAAGAACCGAAGGATTGAAAACAGGCGACACCTATAATCGCTGAAAAAACATGCCCGCCTATCAAGTTTCTCGGCTGTGCTAAAGGACTTTTTATTGCGCCATATATAAGTACTGCTGACGCACCGAAAGACCCGATAATCATGACGAGATCAGCATCATCCAGTTTATTATAATTAAGATATGCGACAGCAGCTATCCCCAAAAAAGCCCCGATCCAGGACCACCATATTTCTGAATAGCTAACTACTGGCGGGCTCTTTGAGGCCCCCTTCATTTTACTGAAATACTCTACCAACGTACCCATAAGCAGGATACTCCTCCTAACAGTGGGGCCTCTATAATATCATTCCCCTTTATACGATTAACTATATCTAATAAAAAATGTATTAGACATGACCTAAATCATAGCTCAGGGATAGGTAGTGCTAAAAAGCAATCAAATATTTTCGAGTCAGAGGTTTAATAAAGATGGGAAAATACGCTAGGCAATAATCTATCTTAGGAAGCCGTCCACTCACTGCTGTATCCACCACTCGCGATATAATTCTTTAAATCATGAATCTCATATTTCTGTATCGTGATGATCGCATTAACTACATCGCCCATACTAATCACACCAATAAGTTTATCTTCGCCTATAACAGGCAGATGGCGACTTCGTGACGCGGTCATCAGGGCCATACACTCTTCAACACCCTTATCCTGATGTATGGAGTACACCGGAGTAGTCATCAACTCTCCCACAGTTGTGTCTTTGGAAGACTTGCCTTTCAAAATTACTTTGCGAGCGTAATCCCGTTCAGAAAATGCACCTACAAGACGATCCTCATCAATGACCAGCAGAACACCAATATCTTTCTCACCCATTATTTCGAGGGCATTGTAAGCTGTTTCATTTGAGGAGATCGACCATATAGTGCTGCCTTTAGAATTTAAGATATCTATGACCTTCAACATATTTTCAATCTCTCCCACAGCATGCCGCATAAAATAGACACACCCATATATTCATTATATTTTTTTATTACTGAAGGGGATATGATTTACATCATAAGACAGCAGAGTGGTAAAACCTTCTAAATTAACTTATGACTTCAAAAAGTAATTTAAAGGCTTACCAGTTTGTTTAGCCTGTTCCGCCAATAATGTTTTTGGCTTTTAGAGCTTTCCTTTCATCTGCTGATTCGAGGTAAGTCCGTACGATTTCAATGACCGCACGATATCTTTCGAAGTTTGAAGAGAGCTCCATAAACAGTTCTTTGTCCGAAAACTCAGCGGCAATCTCATAGGATCTCCGGCCCTGTAGCACATAGTGGTCCAACAGGCTTGCTCCGGGGACTACAAGACTGCCTAATATAAATTCCTTTCCTCTTTTGCCGCATAGTGCACCGGGAAACATGCCAAGCATAAAGAGGGTGTAATCGCCGATATGTTTATGGACTTCAAATTCCCTGTCGAAGCTCTGCGCATTCATTAATACATTGCCCTCAGCAAGCATGTCGGCGATATCGTCCAGCTTGCGGTCCTCGGCATCTCTAATCCTAAGAAGATTAGCTGTCTCAGTGAATTCGCATAAAATCTGTTCTTCTATGTAATAGGCAACTTCGAACTTTTCTGTGGGGTTGAGTTTAAAGCCGTATTCCAGAGCATTCCTGAAAAGGGCTCTTAAGGGGTGATTTGCATCAACTTCGCTTCGTTTCATCATCTTCAGCACCTCCTTGTCTTCTCACTTATCTTTTCGTATAAATTTATTTAAAACTTAAGGTGAGTGTCCGACGCCTTCTGCTATCGTATCGTCAAGCTATCGTGTAATATATAGAATATGCGAATAGGCACACGACTGGTTTACCCAAGCGAAGTAGGAATATGGAATGCAGAACTACTGCAAATTTCAGTCTACAGGAATATGGAAAATAAGCTAGATATAATGAAGGACTCTGTACGCGCATGCAGGGATGCCGGGTTTAGCTATGTTATACACCCTGTAGGATATTCATTATTGGATGATGAAACATTCGAAACTCTGGCACTCATTGCAGAGTGGTCGGACCTCGCCTTAATTCTTCATGATGAGAGGACTCCGGAAGGTGAGAGGCTTACTGGATCGCATGAAATACTCTTTCAACAATCCATTGATAAGCTCGGAACCATGACGCACATCTCACTGGAAAACTCCACCAACACGTCGGACGTTCAATGGTTCTGGAACAAATTCGCGGACTCTATCACAATTGATATAGGCCACATAGAATCTGCTGGACTTAATTCAGTAGAGTTCATAAAGTCTCTGAATAGCGATATCATTCGCAAAATAGAATTTGTACATATACATAGAAACAACGGCCTGCACGGGGGCATTACCGACCACTGGCCTTTACGCCGTGACTGCAGAGAACTTACGGCACTGAAAGAACTCATGAAGAAAAAGTCTGACATAAACGTCATACTCGAACTGAATGAAGTGGATGAAATCGGGGACAGTTTAAGTCTCCTGGATGAACTGCGGAACAATCATGATTAAGATGTCCCCTTTCAGGAGGTAAATAAATGAAGAGCCTATTATCTCTGGATGACTTCATCAGGGGCATTCCTAAAGCGGAATTACATGTTCACATTGAAGGAACGTTCGAGCCTGAGCTAATGTTTGAAATTGCAAAGAGGAACAACATACAACTTAAGTATAAATCCGTCGAGGAGATCAGAGAGGCCTATAATTTCAACAACTTGCAAGACTTCCTGAATATCTATTACGATGGAGCCGGTGTACTAATCACAGAAGAGGACTTCTATGATCTAACAAATGCATACCTGGAAAAAGCCCATAAGCAAAACATCCTACACAGCGAAATATTTTTTGATCCGCAGACACACACTCAGCGCGGCATTCCATTTTCAACCGTTGTTAATGGAATAAACAGGGCACTTAATAATGCTCGTGATACTTTCGGCATATCCACAAAACTTATACTCTGTTTTTTGAGAGACCTTGATGAATCGGATGCAATGAATACGCTTGAAGAGGCGCTTAAGTACAAAAATTATATAATAGCGGTAGGGCTGGATTCTTCGGAAGTTGGACACCCGCCGTCGAAGTTTCAACGAGTATTTAGCCGGGCACGAGAAGAAGGCTTCCTGACAGTAGCTCATGCAGGTGAAGAAGGACCTTCGGAATACATCCGAGAGGCACTCAACTTACTGAAAGTATCTCGGATTGACCATGGCAACCACTCACTTGATGATGATAGTCTGATCGACACATTAGCCGCGATGAACATGCCATTGACTATCTGTCCGCTCTCTAACCTTAAGCTGAAGGTAATACAGCGCATGGAACTCCACCCATTACGTGAGATGCTCCAACGTAGACTTCTGGTCACAATCAATTCCGACGACCCTGCCTATTTCGGAGGATATCTAAATGAAAATTATTTGGCTGCTGCCCGCGCACTCAGCATGACAAAACAGGACATCCATAAGCTTGCACACAATTCTTTCAGAGCGTCTTTTCTAAATGAGTCCGAAAAGCAGCAATTATTTGAAAAAACAGATAAATTCATGGCTGATTATGGACATCAGGCCGACTGAAAAACCATTTGACAAGTTTTTCAATCGAGATATAATAAGATCATATGATCAGGAGTTTAACGGTAAGTATCGCACAATTTGATAGAGCCATCCGAGGGTAATAAGGTCACGAGGCAACGCACCGTGGCAATGTTGGCCGTACCGAGAGCAAGGTTGTCCAAGGAAGTAGACCTGAGGATGACTCTATTTTAATTCAGTTCGTAAGCCGGGTATACATACGATCCATTCCAACGTAGACCTAATAGTTCTTATAGAAGCAATCGGAAGAATGTGTTGCAGTTTCTCTGGTTTAAATTACTAGCTTCACATAAGGAAGCTAAGACTCTCTACGTATTCTAAATACTTAACAGGTGGATCCATAAGCTCTACGCCAATACCGTAACCGCCTTCAGATATATTAATCATACGATTAATTTGTGCTGGAACACTTATAAACTCTTTATCAAGTGGAATAGAAACATCAAACTGAGAATTTTCAGGAAAGCACTCTTCATCAGTACATATAAACATACCTTTGTCAGATATGTTAGTAACTATACCGGAGTAAAGCCTGTCAGAACAATAAAATCTAACTTTTATCCTAATATGTATTCTTTGCGATCGTCTTCCCGCCATTGAAAAATGCCCCCGTCTGTCTTGATAATCGGTACTTATTAATTACCACTAAAACACCTCCTTGTCAAATGAATATAACGGAAGAGAGCACGGAAGGTGCCTTCTTCGTATGCTAAAAGCGCCAACTACAGAATAGCGCCTAAATGAACATGTTATAATTTCCGATGGTAGAGAACAGTACTAAAGAAAAATCATCGGACACAATCCTTATACTCGAACCGTACTACGGAGGATCACACAAAGCCTTTCTTAGCGGTCTGCTCAACCTCCCATTAAATTTAGAGTTGATGACGCTTCCTGCCCGAAACTGGAAATGGCGAATGAGGCTCGCTGCCCCCTATTTTGCACAGATGCTACATAAGAACCGTCAGAGATATGACCGGATTTTGTGTTCCTCATATGTCGATGTTGCCGCTTTTCGAGGGATTGCTCCTGGATGGGTACGTGAAGTTCCGTTGCTCACCTATTTTCACGAGAATCAATTTGCCTACCCGGTGCAGGTTGACGATGAGCGCGATGTCCACTTTTCCCTAACCAATGTCACGACTGCCCTTGCCTCCGACCGACTGGCATTCAACTCGACTTACAACCTCACCTCATTTTTGGAGGGGACAGAGAGGATCATGAAACATTCTCCAGACTTAAAACTCGACCATGCCTCCAGTTCAATAAACGACAAATCAACAGTGCTATCCCCAGGCATCGACTTCTCATTTATCGATGCCGAACAGGACAACAAACGTAATTATGCTCCTGTCATAGTCTGGAACCACCGGTGGGAGCATGACAAAAATCCTGAGCTGTTTTTTAGCACCCTTTTTAAACTGGATGAGGAAGGAATTGATTTCCAACTTATTGTTCTCGGGCAATCATTTAAAAACAGCCCAAAGATATTTAAAGAAGCGAAGATAAAACTCGCCCACAGAATTCTTCACTTCGGATATGTCTCGCAAAAACAGGATTACGCCCGATGGCTCAAAAAAGGCGACATCGTAGTCTCAACCGCAAACCACGAATTCTTCGGCATTGCGGTAATAGAAGCCGTTCGTGCCGGGTGCCGCCCTCTTCTCCCCAACCGGCTATCATATCCGGAGTTGTTCCCCGGAGAGTTTTTATACTCTGAAAATGAATTTATGCACCGGCTCAAAAAAGAGATCCTGACATGCAAAAGACTTAATCAATCACAGGCCGTGAAATTAACCAACCCTTTTTCATGGAGCACCCTCGAACCGGCTTATAATGCATGGATTATGGAATGACCGAAACTATGGAAGATTTATCGGCATCCCCTTTTCCTGTTCAAATGCCTTAATGAGTTTTTTCGCATAACCCGTTTCAACTTTAAGTGCATACTCCTCTGCCTGCTTTAACCCTTTTGAGAATGCAGCCTTCGCTTTCCTCCCGTTGCCGGTCAGACAGTCAACTTCACCGACTCCAAGGATACAGTATATTTTCCCTCTCGGGTCCTTGGTCTGTTTGAATAACTCCATTGATTCATTGAAACTCTCAACAGCCTTGTCCATTTTACCGAGCATTTTGTGGGAAGTCCCTACGCTCCACAACGTATATGCGTAACTGACCCTGTCACCCATTTTTTCATAAAGGATCTCTGCCTTCTTAAAGAATACGAGAGCATTTTTGTAATCACCGTTCATCCTTTGGACATTGCCCAACCCGCAGTACGAATATGCAAGCCCGAAACGGTCCTCAAGCTTTGTGAACATTTTATTGGCCATCTTATAATACTTTTCAGAGTCCTTGTGATTTTCAGCCACCCTGGAGCTGCCCCCAAGGCCACAATAGGAGTATGCCATGCCTGACCTGTCTTTTAATTCTCTAAACATTTCAAGGGCCTTGTGATAGTATTTTATCGCCTGATTAACATCACCCTTTATCCTGTATGTACCCGCTTTTGCCCAGAGCAAAAAAGCCTCCCCGTGCGTGTCTTGAAGGCTCTTGTATATTCTACCGGCCTTGTTAATCAGGTCCATAGCATCGCGCCAGTGGCCGAGAGCACGAATGCTCAACCCTAGACCTACCATTGCATCCGCCTCAGAATATCTGTCTTCAAGCGCGCTGGCAATGTCCAACCCTTCCCGGTAATAGTCCTTCGCTTTTGCAAAATCACCTTTTGCCCTCAGCGTATCTCCGATAGACAGGTAACAATCGAGCGTTCCTTCAGTGTCCGATTCTTTTTTATATAATTTCAATGCCTCTTTATATAACTCTATTGCTTTAACATACTCTGTTGAGCGCCTGCATTCTTCAGCTTTTGCAAAAATATCTTTTTTCATATTAATTCCCTCTTTTTAAAAAGTGAAGGCACATAGAGTACAAAGCTTAGTCCGCACTCTATATGCCTCTATACTTAAATCTTATTTACAATTTTCATGGACGGCCTTGACTGTTGCTTCATAGTTTTCCGAATTGTAAAATGCACTACCCATTACCACTATATCAGCGCCTGCACGGTGAACCTCAGCAACATTATCAACAGTCACACCGCCGTCTACCTCTATCTCAACGTTCAGGCCCTTCTCATCTATCATCTTTTTCAGCTGTGCTATTTTGGTAAGGCATTCAGGAATAAATTTCTGCCCGCCGAATCCGGGGTTTACTGACATAATAAGTACCATGTCCAGAGATGAAAGAATGACTTCAAGGCTGCTGACCGGAGTCGCCGGATTGATCGATACCGCGGCCTTCACACCGCACTCCTTTATAACCTGTATTGTCCGGTGAAGATGGATGCTCGCCTCTTCATGTACTGTTATTATGTCTGCCCCGCTGTCCGCAAATTCCTTCACATACATGTCTGGATTACTTATCATTAGATGTACGTCAAGCGGACGGGTCGCAACCTTCTTCAAATCTTTTACAACAGGTGCCCCGATAGTAATGTTCGGAACAAAATGCCCATCCATAACATCAACGTGAATCAGATCCGCCCCTGCCTTTTCTGCAGCTGCAATACCTTCGCCAAGCCTGGCAAAATCTGCCGATAAAATCGACGGTGCTATCTGGATCATAAAAGTACATCCTCCTATTATATAGTCTGCAGATCAATGCCTCAGATCTTAATCTGTTAAATCTGCGAAATCTGTGGATAATTCATTAGAACCACATTCCCCATCCGCGGCCAAGTTTCACTTCTACTGAATCACCGGTCTTTACAAGAGCACCGGCCTCGGGTTTCTGAAATATGACTCTCTTGCCGCTGTCCTTTTCCGTTAGTGAAATGCCAAGCTTCCCGGCAAGAAGCCTAGCTTCCTCAACTGTCATATTCACAAAAGAAGGGCACCTATAAGATACATCGTATGACCCCAGACTTACAAGAAAGTTCACTTCATTACTCTTAATGTTCCCGGGCAACGGCCTCTGGGCAATTATCTTCCCTTTATCAACAGAGTCAGAATGCACCAGCGTCACCTTACCTATTTCCATTCCGAAATTAGTTAGTGTAAGCTTTGCATTCTTAATCAGTTGGCCTTCGAATGACGGCATGGAATACATCTCCTG
>PJEL010001662.1_pt1 | contig 21889 bp, 21 predicted proteins | sample 1853271 | NCBI WGS metagenome assembly PJEL01 (sample SAMN08108733, study PRJNA415343) | Invertebrate metagenome, whole genome shotgun sequencing project. | host: Globobulimina | place: Sweden: Gullmar Fjord | collected 2015-08
AATTCTTGCATCAATTCGCGGGTCGGCCATTCAAAGACCGATCTCATTGTTTTTACGGGAAATGTGGTAGGCCGCTCCATAGTCCTAAAGTACGCCATTGGCCGGCTGTGACGCCTTGCCCTCGGCCGACTCCCGGCGACCTGCCCGCATTACCCGCCCGAATCTGCCCGCCGGGGGCCGGCAACCGCAAGAGGTTCGTCAGCCACGGGTTGAGAAGTTTTAAGGACCACCTTGCCCTGTGGCATTTGATGCGGACCAGCAGGCCCCGGCGCGGCCCTGGGCAATGGCGAGGATTTCTTTTCCTATAGCACTTTAGGCCTACTTGGCGAAGGCGGGGGCTTGGCTGATAATTGCTCTCAGCATCTCCCTAAAACAGTCGGCAGTAGACCGCAGCGGGAGGTCGGGAGGACGCTTGTTCAGTAGAATTATTGCCACCGCCGGTTTAATCCTGGCGACACTCGCGGTGCCCCTGTCCTGTTCACAGGCTGCACCGGCGATGGAGATTCCCATCGTGTTCCTGTCGCGCGCGGAGGCGCCGCGACTGCCGCTGTCTTTTGTCGACCCCGTCGTCGAAGACCCCGGCGTCTGGGGCGCGCGCCTGGCGATCAAAGACAATCAGACCACCGGCAGCTTTCTCAACCAAACATTCGAGCTGGTCGAGATTGTGATTCCCGCCGAAGGGGACATTCTCGCCGCCTTTTCCGAGCAACTCGCCGCCGGACGCCGGCTCTTCATCGCCGATCTTGCCCGCGCCGACCTGCTGGCCATCGCCGAACACCCCGACGCGCCCGAAACTTTGATCTTCAACGGCCGCGTAAGCGACGACGACCTGCGGGTCGACACCTGCTTTCCCCAGGTCTTCCATACCGCACTCAGCCGTGCCATGCGCGCCGACGCCCTGATCCAGTTCCTGGTGTGGAAAAAGTGGACGGATCTCTTCCTCTTCGCCGGAACGACGGAGGGCGACAAGGCCTACGCCGAGGCCTTCCGCCGCGCCGCCAAGAAGTTCGGCGCCAAGATCGTCGCCGAAGACAGCTACGCCTACTCGCCCATCGCCCGGCGCACCGACAGCGGCCACATCCAGGTGCAGCGGCAAATGCCGCTGGCGACCCAGGGCGGCGGCGACTACGACGTCATGATCGCTGTCGACGAGAACGAGGTTTTCGGCGAATACCTGCCTTTCAACACCTTCGCCCCGCGACCGGTGGCCGGCACCCACGGGCTGGTGCCCTCCTCCTGGCATCGGGTCCAGGAACAGTGGGGCTCGACGCAGTTCCAGCGCCGCTTCACCAAGATCGCCGGTCGCTGGATGGAGGAACGGGACTACGGTGCCTGGCTCGGCATTCGCGCCATCGGCGAGGCCGTCACCCGGACCGGCAGCGCCGACACCAAAGCGCTGCGTGAACACCTGCGCAGCCCAAAATTCGCGCTTGGCAGCTTCAAAGGTGTCGGGCTTTCCTTCCGCCCCTGGAACCAGCAGATGCGCCAGCCGGTGCTGCTGGTAAACAAGCGAGTCCTGGTTTCGGCCTCGCCCCAGCCGGGCTTCCTGCATCAACGCACGACACTCGACAGCCTCGGCTTCGATCAACCCGAAACCGACTGCGCGCTCGAATGAAAAACATCCAATTGAGAGAAACCGGGAGACTGCGATCCATGCTGGACGGACTGAAGCCCTGCCTGCTGGCGGTCGGCATTGCCGCTGCGGCGACTTTGACCTTGCCGGCGGAGGCCATGACAATCTACGTCTCCAATGAGAAAGGTAACTCCATCTCGGTGATCGACGGCGACAGCCTGGAGGTCACCGCGACGGTCAAGGTCGGCAACCGTCCGCGTGGAATTGCCCTCAGCAAGGACTTCCGCTTCCTTTATGTCTGCGCCAGCGATGATGACCACATCCAGGTCCTGGACACCGAGAGCCTGGAGTTGATCGGCACCCTGCCCTCCGGACCGGACCCCGAACTCATGGTCATCTCGCCGGACGGCAAGCGCCTCTATGTGGCCAACGAGGACGACAATCTGGTGACGGTGATTGATCTCGAGAGCGGTACACGGCTCGCAGAAGTACCGGTCGGTGTGGAGCCGGAAGGCATGGGCGTCAGCCCCGACGGCAAGGTGATCGTCAACACCTCCGAGACCACCAACATGGCGCACTTCATCGACACCGATAGCTTCCAGATCACCGGCAACGTCCTCGTCGACCAGCGCCCGAGGTTCGCCGAGTTCACCGCCGACGGGACTGAGGTCTGGGTAACCTCGGAAATCGGTGGGACGGTGAGCGTCATCGACGCCGCCACCCTGGAAATCAAACACAAGATCAGCTTCGAAGTGCCGGGCCTGCAACAGGAAGCCATCCAGCCGGTCGGCGTGCGGATCCTGAAGGATCGCAGCAAAGCCTTCGTAGCACTCGGCCCGGCCAATCGTGTCGCCGTAATAGACGCCCAGAGCTACGAAGTATCTAACTATGTGCTGGTCGGCCAACGCGTTTGGCAGCTGGCGCTGAGCCCGGACGAAAAGCAGCTTTTCACCTCCAACGGCATCAGCAACGACATAACGCTGATCGACGTGAAGCGGGAGAAGGCGCGCAAATCGATCCCCGTCGGCAGCTACCCTTGGGGCATCGTTATCAAACCATGACCGGCTTCGGGTCTACGAGGAAACAACTAAGAATGACAAAGAGAACAAGCTTCCTGTCGGTTAGACTCTCCGCCTTGGTCGCCGTCTTCTGCACGGCGGTCGGACTGGCGGTGGTCTGTCCCGAGAAAGGCCAGGCCGCCGGCTATCTGGCCACCAAGCCGATCAAGCTGGAGGCCCTGGTGCTGGGCACCAATCCCATTGGTTTCAATGTCTCTGTGAAGGAGTACAATCTTGAAACCGGCCAGGCCTACAGCCTGCTGATCAAGTCTTCCGGCTTTCAGGAGTACGCTATCGTGGCGCCGGAATTCTTCGACTTTATCTGGCTGCGCAAAATCGAGGCCGGTGGCATCGAGATCAAGGCAAACTCGATCTACGAACTGGAGTTCGAAGACGAGGGCGAAGCTGAAATCTTCTTCGTCCCGATCCGCCCCGGCAGCTATGAACTCTATGCCCGGGGCCTGAAGGAAAAAGGCACCGCAGTAACCATCAACGTGAAGTAATATGAGGTTGCAGGCACCCGTCCTATTCAGTCTTGCGGTCATGACCGCTCTTCCGGGAGCGGCGCAGGCGGCGTCGGAAGACCCTGATTGGCCCTGTATTCAGCGATTGGTACCCCGCATCTCCGCCGCCCAGGTTTGGGCCGGGCCCGAACCCAAACCCGAAAGCTGGCAGGGGGACATCGACGTCGCGCGTCTGGCTTCCAAGCTGGCGGCGCGGCGAGTGCCTCTCAACGAGGCGGAGAAGCTGATCGAGGACTTCGCCGACGAGCAGACGCCCACGGTTCTGAACGACAGGCTTACGGCCCTCTTCGGCCGCACACTGCAAATCATCAACACAGACCGTGCCTCGATCATCGCCGGGATCAAGCGCTTTGCCAAACGCCAGCGCCAACTGGCCGAGCGCATTCGCCAGGCCCGCGCTCAATTGAAGGCGAGCGACGGGGCCGCAGAGAACGACGCGGAATTCAACGAAACGCTGACCTGGGACCTGCGGATCTTCGACGAGCGCGAAGGGTCGATGATCTATCTCTGCGAGCAGCCGGTCCTGCTGGAGCAGCGCGCCTTCGCCCTGGGGCGAACCATTTACTTCTTCGTAGAGGATTGAAAATGAGACACTGGCAACACCTCCTAACGCGGTTTGTCGGGGTTTTCCTGCTCTGCGCCGCGCCCACCACGATCCAGGCAGCGAGCGACGGCATCGAAGGTCTGGTTCCCGGCTCTCCCGCTGCCAGCCTCTATGGTTCGAACCATCTTGCCGGCCTGCCGGACAAGGCCAAGCTGGTGTTCGACTACCGCTTCGAAGGCACGCGGATGGAAAAGCCCTTCGTAGACGACGTCTTTCTCGATTTCACGCGGCGCGACGGCGAGGAAAAGGCTTTCGACGTCGAGATTACGGTTTTTCCGCAGACCCGCAGTCAGATCGTCGGGCCCCTGTCGGCCGCTTCGATAAACCCGATTCTGCTGATTTTCTTCCAGCGCGATGTCACCCATATGAGCAACGGAACCGGCGGCAACCAGCATTACTTCCGCAACGCCATCCGCCGGGCCCTGCGGACCCCGGATGAGAACAGCGTCAGCGCCACGACCATCGACTTTAACGGCGAGCAGGTCGCCGCCCACGAAATCAGCTTTCAACCCTTCATAGGAGACTCCAACCAGGGAAGACTGCGCGGTTTCGCCGGCAAGACTTACCACTTCATCGTGTCCGACGCGGTGCCGGGCGGCATCTACGAGGCGCAGTCGGAGACGCCTGACGAAAACGGCGGTGACGTGTTGCTGCGCGAGACTTATCGATTCCGGGAGATCCAGCCGTGAAGCCTGCGCTGCTCGCTTTGTCGCTGGGGGTGACACTTCTGTTCCCGCTGGCGAGCCGCGCCAACGACTATCCGACCGAGGCGGTCGCCGACTACGTGCTGGCTTGCATGGCCGCCAACAACAACTCCGCCACGGCGCTGCGGCAGTGCTCCTGCTCCATCGATGTGCTGGCTTCACTGCTCAGCTATCAGGACTACAGCATGGCGGAGACCGTCCTGCGCATGCGCCAGGTCCGCGGCGGGGGCGAGAAGATGGCCCTGTTCCGGGAAACCCCCTTCGCCAAGGAAACCGTGAATCTGCTGCGTCGCGCCCAGGTCGAAGCTGAGGTCCGCTGCTTCCTCTAGGTCCGGAAAATGCTATCTTAGGTCAATTATTATACATTAATACAATCTACAGGAGCGGTTCGGTTTGTCGCTAGGAAGCCAGCGACCCTGCCCCGACCTGTGATAAGCTTCGGACAAGATAGCGGCCGCAACGACGGCCGGGGCGAGGGCGAAAGCTCCTCGCCGTGCAACAGGGAAGAACAAGCCGAGGCCTACTCCTATGGCAACGATCGAAACAGAACGGAGCGCCACGGCGCTACGCCCGGCAATTGCCCGCGCGTGGTCGGCGGCACGCAATCCGGCAAGGGTCATCGAAGAACTGAGCGCCGGCATCACCGGCTGCGACCCGGCGCTGATCACCGTCTTCGTCTCCTCCAACCTGCCCTACGAGGATATCGTCCAACCGCTCTCGGAAGCCTTCCCGGGCGTCCCGCTGGTCGGCTGCACCACCGCGGGCAGCCTGACCTGCGAAAGTTACGAAGCCGATGGCTCTATCGCCGTCGCTTTTGACCGCGCCGCCTTCACCTTCGAGACCTGCCTGCTGCCCTCGCTGCGCAACTACTCCATGGCCCAAGGTGGCGAAGCGATCGAAGCCGCTTACTTTCGCTTGCTGCGAAAGCTGGAACCGGAGCATGAAAACTTCTTCGCGATGCTATTGGTCGACGGGCTTTCGCGGCGCGAGGAGGAAATCGCGGCCAGTACCTACGCCGCCCTCGACGAGGTGCCGATCTTCGGCGCCTCCGCCGGCGACAATCTGAATTTCGACACCACCCAGATTTTCTACAACGGAGACATCCTGGAAGACTCCGCGCTGGTCGTGATCGGCGCCTCGAGCCGCCAGATGGAAGTCTTCAAGTTCGAGCATTTCCGGCCTACGGACCAGAAGATCGTGGTCACCTCGGCCGACCCGGAGCGCCGCATCGTCTGGTCCCTCAATGCCGAACCGGCGGCCGAAGAGTATGCCCGACTGATCGGCGTGACCCCGGGGGACCTGACACCGGAGGTCTTCGCCGCCAACCCTATGCTGGTGCGGATCGGCGGCGAGTATCACGTTCGCGCCATCCAGCAGGTCGATTCTGAAGGCGCCCTGCATTTCTACTGCGCCGTCGACGAGGGCATCGTTCTGACCCTCGCCCATCCCGAAGACATGCGCGACAACCTGGTGCAGAACATGGAGCGCATCACCGAACGCATCGGCAAACTGGACACGGTGCTCTGCTTCGATTGCATCCTGCGCCGCCTGGAAGCCGAGCGCCTGGACATCAAGGCTGACCTGCTGCCGATCTTCGACCGTTTCAACATGATCGGCTTCAACACCTATGGGGAACAGTATCGCTTCCTGCACTTGAGTCAGACCCTGACCGGGCTGGCCATCGGGGCGGCGAAGTGACTGCCGCCACGCTGCCCCAAGTCTCGCATCAGGACCTCGAAACGCGCATCGCCGAGCTGGAGCGTGAGAACGGCAAGCTGAAGACCGTGCGCGACGCTCTGATCCGCCAGGTCGACCGCAGCCACGATTTCACCGGAAACGCCTACAAGCTGTTCCAGTCGGTCGCCGAGCTGGAAACCAGCGTGGAAAAGCGCATTCAACGCCTGGCCCGCGCCATGAGCGAGGCGAAGATCGCCCGCCAGCAGCTTCAGCAGGCCATCGACGCCATCGGCGAAGGCTTCATCCTCTACGACAGCAACGACCGCATCGTCCTCTGCAATCGCAAGTACCATGATTTCCTGCCCGGCCTCGGCGACATCCTGCAGCCCGGCAGCCATTTCAAGGACATCGTGCGGGCGGCGGCGGAGAGCGGCATCATCGTCGAGGCGGTAACCGACCCTGAAGCCTGGATTACCTCACGGGTCGAATACCACCGCCGCAAGAGTTGTCAGTTTCAGCAACTCTTGAGCGACGGCCGGTGGATCCAGATCAGCGAGCGGGCCACCAACGACGGCGGCAAGGTGACGATCGTCACCGAGATCACCCACTTCCGCCGCCTGGAGGAAACCCGCCGGCTCACCAAGGTGGCCGAGAAGTCGGGCCTGCTGGCGACCACCGTGGCGAACATCGCCCAGGGTGTTGTCGTCTTCGACGCAAACTTGAAGCTGGTCGCCTGGAACTCTCAGGCCGCCATGCTGTTGAGCCTGCCCTACGCCGGCATGCATTCCGACATGAGCCTCAAGAAGCTCACGCGGCAAGTCTGGCGTTATGGCGCCGAGGTGCCGAACGACCGCCGCCGCGAAACCTACGAGTGGATCAACAATCCAAAGAAGCGCTATCCCCTGCGGATCGAGCTCTCCTACCCCGGCGGCCGTTTCGTGGCGGCCAATTTCCGCACCATGCCCGACGACAGCTTCGTGGTCACGATGACCGACATTTCGGCGCAGATAAAAGCCGCCAAGCTGTTAGAGCAGAGCAAAGAGGAACTGGAAAAGCGCGTCGACGAACGCACCCTCGAACTGCGCCGCCTGAACGAGATTCTGCAGGACGAAGTGCGGCGCCACGAACTGACAGCCGCCGATCTCGATCGAGCGCGCAAGGCGGCGGAAGCCGCCAACCTCGGCAAGACCCGCTTTCTCGCGGCAGCCAGCCACGACCTGCTTCAACCGCTCAACGCGGCGCGCCTCTATCTCTCCGCCCTGGAGGCTTCGCCCCTGGTCGATCCCGGCGCACGCGGGCTTCTCGATAACATCGCCAAGGCATTTCAATCGACCGAGGCCCTGCTCAGCACCTTGCTGGACATCTCCAAGATGGACGCCGGCGGCTATCATCCCCGGCTGACCGCAGTGAGTGTCGGCGAACTGTTCGAAACGCTGGAAGCCGAGTTCGGAGGCCTCGCCAAGCAGAGGAATTTGCGGCTGCGCCGGGTCAGCTGCTCCGCCGTGGTGCGCTCCGACGCCCAATTGCTGCGGCGTATTGTTCAGAACCTCTTGTCCAATGCGCTGAAGTACACCGAGACGGGCACCATCCTGCTGGGCGCGCGACGTCACGGCGACTACATCTCAATCGAAATCCACGACACCGGGCAGGGCATCGCCGCAGAGAACCACCAGGCTATCTTCGAGGAGTTCAGGCGCGCCGTGCCGGCAAGGTCGCAAACCACGGGCCTGGGCCTCGGCCTCGCCATCGTCAAACGCGCCGCCGACCTGCTGGGCCACCAGGTCGGCCTGCAATCCCACGTCGGCGGCGGCTCCTGCTTCACCCTGACGGTGCCCTTGCTGCCGGTCGATTCCTACAGGGAAAGCGCCGTCTCGCCTTTCGACCACCTGTCGTCCCCCAGCGAGCGGGCTCAAACGTCCCCGGTGCTGCTCGCGGACGGCCCTCTATTCGTCCTGGAGAACGACGAAGGCGTGGCCGATGCAATGACCACCCTGTTCGACTACTGGAACCTGACCAGCGTCACTGCGCCTTCCTATCCGGCACTGCTGGAGATCGCGCAGCGTAAGTCGCTGACGCCGAAAGCGATCATCGCCGACTTGCATCTTGATGGGGACGTGGACGGTATCGATGCGATCATCTTGCTGCGCAAGCGCCTGGGGCAGGACCTGCCCGGCATCCTCGTGACCGCCGACCATTCCCGCGAAGTCAAGGAGCGGGCCAAGGCCTCGGACATCGAGTACTTCTCGAAGCCGATGAAGCCCGCGCAGCTACGCGCCTATCTTTTTCACCTGTCGATGGAGACCAATTCGGCTCCCGAGGCCGCCATCTGCCCAGAAGGCTGACTAAGCACCCCGCGTTGAGCGAGCAACACAGCCTGCATGCGCGACGAAACCTCCAGTTTTTTCAGAATCGCCGAGACGTGGGCCTTCACAGTGGACTCGCTGATCGAAAGTTCATAGGCGATCTGCTTGTTCAAGAGACCTTCGCCGAGCAGGCGCAACACCGTGGTCTGCTGCGGCGTCAAGCTGCCGATGACCCTTGAGACCTGGTCCAACTCTTCCAACTCACCGGAGGGGGCTAGAACCGCCGAGGATCCGAAGACCATGTTGCCCGCAAGCACTTCGCGAACCGCCGTGACAATCTCGGCGGCGGAGGCTTTCTTGTTCACAAAACCCAGCGCGCCGTAGCTGCGCGCCATCTGGACCAGCCGCGCGTCTTCCAGCCCCGACAGGATCAAAATCGGGATCTTCGGCGCTTCCTTGCGCAGTTGCATGAGTCCCTGGAACCCTTCGACGTCCGGCAACTTCAGATCGAGCAGCACCAGATCGATGTCTTCAAGCTGCTTAACGGTCTGAAGAGCTTCCGCGGCCGAGTGCGCCTGCATCATTTCGCAAGGGTCAAACGCCGTCTTCAGCATGCCTTCCAACGCCGAACACACCAGCGGATGGTCGTCGACAATCAGGATGAGCATCGCGTCACCTTCCTCCCTTATGCGGCCTTGTTCTTCGCGTACCGCTTTCTTATTTATCCACAGAATAGTAAGCGGAGGGGGCTGGGTGCAATTAACAATTGCAGGAAACCGCCCATCGATGGCGGTTGGCTGCCCCTGCCGCCGGTCTGAAGAGATGATTTTTTGTTGGTGAACTAACAATTATTACTTCCTCACGGCAGCCTGACGGGGGCTTGCCGGAGGCGCGAGGGCCAAATAGCGGGCAAATCGAGGGTCGCCAGCCAAGCGGGAACCCAAGGTGCGGAAGACGACGAGCGACGGCGGCAGCCGGGTTGATCGACAGAGTCAGCCTCCTGCGCGGCGGCGCTCGGAAGGCTGAACTGCCCCGAAAAGGGGCCGCCGCAACCCGCTAGGTTGCCCGCAGTTGGTTCCGGTTTCGCCCGTTCCGGCCACATCACCTAGGCTGCCGGCGGTAAATGCCGCCAGTTGCCCGGGCTAGACGAAAGAACTCGCGGTAACATTTTGTTACGTAATATTACCTAATTAGAAGGTCTCCGAACTTCACCAGGAACAACAGCAAAGCGCTGAGAACCGACGAATTACTGGGTAAATTGGGATTCTGCGACGGTCCTTCGCCTTGGCAGAGACGCGTGTCTGGGCTAAACAGCCCCCGAATGTTGGATCATATTAAGGATTTAGGCGCTGTATATGGCACCTGTCGATTGATCCACCGCAACTTCTGTCGTAAATGACTAATCTATAGTGGACAAAACGAATCGCATGGTTAGCGACTGGTCGGGCCCGAGAGGGTGGACCCGCGGAAGATACCGGGGGCAAGGCCATGAATTCGAGGGGAAGTAAACTCTTTGAAGTCTTCTATGTTTAACGCGAGTGCAAAGAAACGACAGAGGGTGCGATTCCGCGAAGAGATCCACGCTGCCGGCGTGTAGACTCTTGGCGATGGGCTGATTCATCTTGGAATATCAAGAGGCTTCAGTACCAAGGGGGAGGCCAGTAAGAAGGTAAGAAGAGTTCCAAATAATAATAAAGTCCAGCAAGACAACTGAGAGACCAAAGAAGGCAATCTAGGGATCTATTAATGCCAAGTGTTACGGCATCTACGAACAGCAACCTTTCATTCCGTATCGCAGAATTTGAGACAATCGTCGACGGACTGGATTACGCCGCAAAAGGCGAAACTGGTTGCAATTTCTTCTCGCCCAGAGGCGAACTTCGTGAAGCGTTGACCTATCGGGAGATTCGCGACAGGGCCGTTGCCCTGGCGCAGCGATTCGACCGTGCTGGTGTGCAGCGCGGCACGCGGATCGCGCTGATCGCCGAGACGAGCCCCGACTTCCTGATCTTTTTCTATGCCTGCCAGTATGCGGGCATGATCCCCGTTCCCGTGCCGATGACGATCCATCTCGGCGGGCACGAGGCCTATGTTGAGCGCCTGCGCTCCATGATCAGCAAGGCGGGCGCTGAAATCGCCGTCGGCCCGGCGGACATGCTGCACTATCTGAAAGAGGCGTCGAGCGACCTCAAGATGGTCGGCACCCCGGAAGATTTCTACAATCTGCCTGCCGAAGGCGGTGAGCTCAGGCCCTTCGCCAGCGACGAGGCCTGCTACATTCAGTATTCCTCAGGCAGCACCAGCCTGCCGCGGGGCGTTTTCGCGACCCAGCGCTCCCTCACCAGCAACGCCCGCGGCATTGGTCAGCACGGTTTAAAGCTGCGCCAGGGCGATCGCAGTACTTCCTGGTTGCCGCTCTATCACGACATGGGCCTTGTCGGCTTCTGCCTGACGCCGATGCTCAGCCAGATCACCATCGACTACCTGGCCACCAAGAGCTTTGCGCTGCGCCCGTTGACCTGGCTGAAGCTGATGTCGCAGTACGGCGGTACGATCTCGTTCAGCCCCACCTTCGGTTACGAGCTTTGCGCCACCCGCGGCCTGAACGGCTCGGCCAAGACCATCGACTTGTCGCGCTGGCGGGTCGCAGGGATCGGCGGCGAAATGGTGCGCGCGGAAACCCTTGAGCGCTTTGCCGGAACCTTTGCCGAAACCGGTTTCTCGCCTAAGGCCTTCCTGCCCAGCTACGGCCTCGCTGAATCCACCCTGGCGGTCACCTTCGCACCGCTCGAAAAGGGCGTGGAAGTCGACCGGATCGACCAGGAGCACTTCACCCATACCGGCAACGTGACTCCGGTCACAACCAAGGGCAACAGCCGCGCCGCCCGGTCTTTCGTCATCTGCGGCTCCCCCCTGCCCGGTCATGAGGTGGAAGTCCGTAGCGAAAAGAACGACCGCCTGCCCGACCACCACATCGGGCGGATTGTGGTGCGCGGACCGAGCATCATGGAAGGCTACTACAACGACCCCTCCGCGACCGCGGCGATGACCACCGAGGACAACTGGCTCGACACCGGCGACCTCGGCTACACGGTCGACGGGCGTCTGGTGGTTACCGGGCGTCGCAAGGACCTGGTGATCCTGAACGGCCTCAACATCTGGCCCCAGGACGTGGAATGGGCGGTCGAGGCCCTCGAAGAGGTTCGGGGCAGCGATGTCGCTTGCTTCTCGGTCATTGAGCCCGGTGACAACGAGCGCATGATCGTGGTCCTTCAATGTCGCCTGCACGACGCGGTTTCCCGCGAGAACCTGCGCAAGAAAGTCACTGCCACGGTCCGGAAGACCTGCGGCGCCGACAGCCGGGTTGTGCTGGTGCCGCCGAGGACCCTGAAATTCACCTCTTCCGGCAAACTGAGCCGGTCGGCGGTTAAGGCGGACTACATCTCCGGAGAGATCAGCGACCTCAACCTCGCTGACAGCCTGACCGACGCCCCTGCCCCGGTCTATTCCGAGCAGCGATAATAGGTCGCGCGCGCCGAATCGCGCGTCGCCCAGCCCCGGCCGGGCGGCCGCTCGGCGGTCTCCAGGCCCGCACCACCCAAGACAGTCCAGCGAACTATGAATGCCCCTTCGATGTCACGCGGCTGCGTTGCCCTGACTGGCGGTTCGGGCTTTGTCGGCGGCCATATCCAGCAGCGGCTGCTCGCCGCGGGTTGGCAGGTCAAAAGCCTGACCCGACGTGACAGCAGCTTCTCCGAAGCAGGCTCGGGCCTGACCCCGGTCAAAGGCGATTTGGACTCCTCCTCAGCGCTTGCCGAGCTGGTTTCCGGTGCCGATGCGGTCATTCACTGCGCCGGACTGGTGGCGGCGCGCAGAACCGGCGACTTTCGTCGGGTAAATACCGAAGGCACGGCAAACCTGCTGAAGGCCGCCACGACAGGCGGCCACTCGCCCCGTTTCATTCTGATCTCGTCCCTCGCCGCCCGCGAACCGCAGCTGTCGCCCTATGCCCGCAGCAAACAACAGGCCGAGGACCGTCTGCGGCAAATCGGCACGGACCTGGAATGGCAGGTTTTGCGGCCGCCCGTGGTCTATGGTCCGGGAGACCGGGCGACCCTGCCTCTGTTCAGCCAGTTCGCGCGCGGTCTGGCCCTGCGTCCCGGCGGCAACGGCCGTTTCTCCATGATCTACGTCGAGGACCTGGCGGCTGCGGCGGTCGACCTGCTGGAGCAGAGCCTGCCCAGCGGACAGGTCATGGAACTGGATGACGGCAGCCAGGGCGGCTATGGCTGGGACGAAGTGCTGGCGGTTGCCGAGCGCCAGCTCGGTCGCCGCGTCAGAGCCGTCGCCGTGCCCTATATCCTGCAACGCCTGGCGGCCGCCGCCAGCGTGGCCGGAGCTGCCGTGACCGGCCGCGCGCCCATGCTGTCACAGGGCAAGGTCAGCGAGATCGCCCACCCGGACTGGGTTTCGCGCAACAACCTGCTCAGCGATTTCAGTTCCTGGCGGCCGGTCGTCGGCCTGGATGAGGGTTTCTCAAGGACTTTCGCGTGGTATAAAGCAGCTGGCTGGCTTTGATTCCGTCGCCTTGCGAGGCGAGGTGCCCGACACCATCGTCGGCCGGACAGCCTGGAGACAACGGAGGGCTAGACCCGACCATGAGGGGAAGATATGCAGTGGACTGCCGATAAGGTCCAAGAGGAGGTGATCAAACTCCTCCAGCCCTTTAACCCAAAGGGAATTGAGATTACGCTTGCTACGGACCTCTCCGCCGATCTCTATATGGATTCCGTCGCCGCCATGAATCTGGTCATGGAAATCGAAGACAACTTCGACATCGACATTCCCATCAGCCTGCTCCCAGATGTGAACAGTCCCCAGGATCTGGTTGACGTAGTGCTCGCGCAATTGAGCAAGGGTTGACCCCATGAGTCTCTTCGACAAGTACGATAAAGTCGCCGAACGCCACGACAGCCTTCTGGCCGCCGGTAGGGATCCCTTCAACGTCGGCATGGACCGTATCGTCTCGGCAACCGAGGCGATCATCGACGGACGGGAAGTCATCCTCGTCGGCACCAACAACTACCTCGGGTTGACCTTCGATCCGGACTGTATCGAGGCCACGATCGAGGCCATCAGGCGCGAAGGAACGGGCACGACGGGCTCGCGCATTGCCAACGGCACCTATGCCAGCCACCGCGCCCTCGAAAGCGAAATCGCGGCCTTTCTCGAGCGCCGCTCCGCCATGGTCTTTCCGACTGGCTATCAGGCCAACCTCGGCATTCTCGCCGGGCTTGCGGGACCGAAGGACATCATCCTTCTCGATTCCGATTCCCACGCCAGCATTTACGACGGCTGTCGTTTGAGCGGGGCCACGCTGATCCGCTTCCGGCACAATTCCGCGGCGGATCTCGATCGGCGCTTGGAGCGTTTGAAAGACAACGAAGCGAGCAAGCTGATCGTGGTCGAGGGCATTTACAGCATGCTGGGCGATCAGGCGCCACTCGACGAGTTCGTCGACGTGAAGCGACGCCACGGTGTCGATCTGCTCGTGGACGAAGCCCATTCTCTGGGTGTTTTCGGCGACCATGGACGCGGCACCGCGGAGGCCATGGGCGTCGAGAAAGACGTCGACTACGTCGTCGGGACCTTCAGTAAGAGCCTCGGGGCCGTCGGCGGTTTCGGCGCTTCGGACAATCCCGAGTTCGATCAGCTGCGGTTCACCAGCCGACCCTACATGTTCACGGCCTCCTCCTCGCCATCGAGCGTCGCCACGGCAATGGCCACTCTGCGCAAGATCCAATCCCAGCCTGGTTTGCGCAAGCAGCTCTGGGATAACGCGAAGGGGCTGTATAAAGGATTGAAAGACCTCGGCTTTTCGATCTGCGCCGAGACCAGCCCTATCATCGCTGTGAAGATGCCGAACGAAGAAGCCGCCGTCTTCATGTGGAATGCGCTGATCGAGGCCGGCGTTTACGTGAACCTCGCGTTGCCGCCGGGCACGCCCGATGGTTCCTGCCTGCTTCGCTGCAGCCTCTCGGCCGCCCATACGCCGCAGCAGGTCCAGCGTATCTGCGAGGTCTTCGGCGAGGCCTATCAGGCCCTGAAAGCCTGGCAGGACACGCAGTCCGCCGCGGAATAAGTTGCCGCGCAGGGCTACCTGAACGCACCTTTGCGATAGAGGCGCCAGAACAGCACCGTCGAGGCCAGCACCGGGTGGCGGCGCTGCCAGGGTGTTACCTCTATGGTAACGCCGGAGTGCCTCTCAATCTTCCACAGCAGGTATTGGGCGCCGTCCTGGAAGGTGAAGGCCGCTTTCACGAGGCGCGCCACCGAGAGCAGCTTACCCTGCACGCGACGCAACCACCACTTGGCGCCGGGCGCCGACGTTTGCGGGCCTTGCCACTGCATCGCGGCGTTAGCCTCCCCGCTTTCCTCGACCCTTGTCGCCCCAAGGGCCGGCAGAGCCGCCGCTGCCGCAAGCGTATAGTGATCCTGGTCCACCATGTAGATCTCGGCCGCTCGTTCCGGCGATTCCGCGCGCAGCTCGGTGCGGTAGGTCTGCCGGAACACCGACACCCAGAGTTCGCGGCTGGTGAAGCGCGTAGCGACCAGCGCCAGGCCTTCCCGGACGACCTTGCGGATTGCCGCGGCCAGAGCCGACAGAACGCGCGCTTCCACCGCCCCGTCGCGGCAATATGCCAGGCGGCAGGGCTGTGCGAAGCGCGCCCAGAGGTAGGGGTGGAACCAGCGCCCCGATGCCCCGGCCGCGAAGTCGGCCAGCGAAATCACCGCGTACTTGGCGCGGACAGTGCGTCCCTCGAAGGGCGCCTCGAGGTAGAAGACGTTGGGCGGCAAGGCCCAATTGAGGAAGGCGCGCAGACCTGACCCGTAAACGGCGGCATAGCTGTCCACCAGAACATAGAGATCGACGATCTTCCCGTCGTCGCTGTTGAGGCGCAGGCAGGACCCATAGAAAAGCACCGCCGACACCGAGTCGCCGTGGCGGCTGCGCGCCGCCTCCACGATGGCGGCGATGGGAGCGGCTAACGGCCCCAGAGTCTCGCCGTGCAGCATGGTCTCTAGGTGATCTCCCCGATCGCCGTCTGCCATCGCGCCTAGAGCCTCACGAAGCGGGCTTGATCCTCTGCCGTCAGAATAACGGGCAGGCCCGGTGTCGGTTCGAAAAGCTCGCCGTCCAAGGTGAAAGGGCAGTCCATTTCCAGGGCAATGCGGTTCACGGTCCGGCTGGTGTAAGACGTCTCCGGCAGAGATCGTTGCTCCCCGCCGAAGAGCAGGCGCCAGGCGTAGCGCAGCATCCGCTCGGGCGGGTAGGCGATGGAGGTAAAGCGCATGTGACCGGCGCCACCGTTCCAGAAGGGACGGCTGCCGAAGAGAAGCCGGTCCAGCGTCGTCGCCAGAATGACGAGGCTTTCCGTGATCTCCGTCTGCTGGTCGTCGAGGGTCACCGCAATCCTATCGCCGTAGAAGATCGTGCCGCCATCCTTGCCACCCTCGCCGCCCCTGTGGAACAGCCAGTTCCAGAGGAGCCCCGCCAGAGTGAAGCCCGCCGCGATATCCGCCTCGAGCTTATAGGGGTGGACCTTTGCGCGGCAGGCATCGATGGCGCGGTTGATGCCGGCACCGCCAAAAAACATACCGTATAACGGCTGATGGTTCAGGGCATTCTCGAGTCTCAGAATGTGCCGCACCACGCTGACCTCTTCCAGGTCGCCGTCGGTCGCTTTCTTCAACATCTTCGCCAGGCTGCCGCGCCGCCGCAGGCCCACATCGGCGGCGATCATGTTGGTCATGCCCCGCGGCACCACCGCCAGCGTCGGCGCCGTTTCGTAGGGCCGCTGCCCGTAAAGCTCGGTCAGCACCGCCTGCACGGTACCGTCCCCGCCGGCGACCGCGACCAGGCCCACCTCGCGGCGGGCAAAGTCTTTCAGGATCTCGGGTATATCGGTAATCGACTGAAGAACGACGTGAGAAGCGTCGGGGGTGCCATCGAGCAAACGCTGCAGCTCGCCGAGTCCCTTCTTGTTTTTCTGGCTTCCAGGGTTGGTGATGACGCCGACCTTCGTCATGCTCATGCTGGCCCTGCCATCCAGGACTGTAACTTTCCGTGCCGCGCCGCCGCGAAGCCCTGCAGCAGCTGCAGGACATGGAGCAACAGGCAGACCGCCGTCCAGATCGCCACCGCGGCCAACCCGAGGTCGGGCCGCCCGAACAGCGCAAAGAGGGTCAGCAACACCAGGTTGGGGTTGCGCCGCGCGGTGAACAGACGGAACCAGGTATCGATGCGCCGCCAGACGTGAATTTCAAGGCTGAAGCGCCAGATGGCGATGCCCTCGATAACCCGCTGCAGGACGTAACCGGCGATAATGACCGCAAGCATCAGCAGCAGATGCTCCTGCGGCACGGCATGCGGTCCCTGCTGCATCCCCTGTGCCCAGGCCCAATACCAGAAAGGCGGATGGACGAGATCGATGGAATGGTCGAAGAAATTGCCGAACTTGCTGGACCTGAGCGTGATGCGCGCCAGCTTGCCGTCCACGGTATCCAGGAAGGTCATGAGCCAAGCGGCCAACAGGCCGGGCAACCAATTGCCCTCCCAGAACCAATAGAAGGCGGCAATGACCGCAACCAGGCTGACTGCCGTGACCTGGTTCGGCGTAATGCCCAGGCGGGCGCAAAGCTTGGTGACGTGAAAGGCCGGCAAGGGCCAGAACCACTTGGTCACGAAGTCCGTGGCGCCCTTGTAGGTGCCCATGAACATCCGCCACTCGATCTTCCCCAAACTCTCCGGCTGCAGGACCAGGGCATAGGGGTCTTCGCGTTTGCGCAGAGCCTGCCAGTAGGAAGCGCCAAGGTCGGCACTGGTCACCGGCCGCAGGCCAGAAGGCATCGCTTCGGCGCCACCGCTCTGCAACACCTCCGCCGCCGCCATCGCCAGCCCGGCAGGCGCGTGAATCGCGAGAGGAACCCCGGCGGGGGCACCGTTGGACAGCAACACGGCGCCCGGCGCTTCGAGCAGGGCTTTCAGCAGCGGGCCGTCGATCACACAGTCGGGGCGCAGCAGGACGACGGCGCCTTCCTGGCCGGGCAGATCCGCTTCCGTGACGACGCGCTCCAGGCCCAGTCGGGCGACGCTGCGGCGCAGCCGGTTAGCGGCGCTGTCGCACCAGACCTGTGAATCGTTGCCGCCGACGATACAGGCGGAAATAGGCTGCGAATCGGTCTCGGCGCGCACGTGAACTCTTTCTGTCGGACGGGTCATTTTAGGGGCCCCTCCGGCCGCGCGGATGGCGGGTGGGACGGTTTGCTCCATTAATCGGACCGGGCCGTGCTTGTCAAGGAAGCGCCCCGCTCATCGACTATGCGGAGCGGCTCTTCAACTCGTGCCAGTAGATCAGGCTGGCGGCAAAGGCCATGAAGGCGATCACGGGCACGCCACTGGCGATCAGCGGCGGCAACAGCCCCACCTCCCCCATGGCCAGGGTGATGCCGTTGAAAATGAAGAACACGAAACCGGCCAGGATGCCACCGAGATAGAGAACTTCCACATGTCCGGAGCGCTGTGACTGCTGGGCCAGCGCGGCACTGAGGAGCAACATCAACAACGGCACCAGGCAAGCGATCAGTTTTTCGTAGAGCCAGGTTTCGTAAAGATAAGGCGCCCAGGTGCCCTGCCCGTCACCCCCCGCAAAACGGCGTGTCTGATCGAAGGACAAATGCCTCGGGTGAGAACTCAAGTGCTTCAGGCTGTCCGGATCCAGGTCGATTTTCAGACTCCGCTGAGCTTCGTGGCCGACGTGGCCACCCGCGCTCGACCTGATGGTGATGTCGGAGAGAAGCCAGGTGCCGTTGATGTAGCGCCCGCTGACAACTTCCAACCGAGCCAGCAGGTAGCCCTTGTCGTTGCGTTGAAAAATGGTGAAGTCGGTCAGACTGGCCTCGCCGACATTCTCGGTGGGGACACGGATGATATCGCTTCCCACGTGGATCCAGGTCACACCCTTGGTGTGGTTGGACTCGCGCAGCAGGTCTTTGTCGCCGACACCCCACTCCCGGAGTTCTTCGATGCTCACTGGAACGGCCTGGTCGTCGACGACGAACTGCAGGCCGCCGAGCAACAGCGCAACCGGCAGCAAACGCCGGAACAACCCGAACTGCGAGACCCCGGCATTCCAGATGGCGGTTAGTTCCCCATGCCGGATCAACGAAGCGAAGGTGAGCAGACCGGCGAGCAGGGAAGCAATCTTGATCAAATCTGAAACAATGGTCGGTGTCCGCAACAAGGCGTAGCGGCCCAGCGCCGACACGTCGTCGCTCTTGTCCAGAACGCTGTTGGCGTTGACCATCAGGTCGAGCCCGAGCAGGAAGGCCGTCATGCCCAAAAGCAGGACCACGAAGCGGCCCAGGAACAGGCGCGTCAGGTATACGGCAAAGATACTCATTTGGGCTCTTGCCGCCTTGTACCCCCGGGACGCGGACGTAGAGCCTGCACGAGACTTTCAAGCGCGCCGACCGGCGAGAACCGGGCCCAGCCGCCACTCGACACCACAACGGCACGCCGGTGGAAGAGGTATGCGCTGCCCAGCGCCAGCACGGCGAAAGGCAGCCACAGTCCGATCAGTGGAGACACTTCCCCGATCGAAGCCAGCGATTTGCCGATGCTGAGGAACTGGTTGTAGACCACGAGAACGACTAGTCCGGCGGCGATACCGTAGGCCTGTCGTGTCCGCCTCGGGCCAAGTGCAAAAGGAATGGCCAGGAACGGCAAGAACAAGACCGAGAAGCTGCGCACCAGGCGGTCATGAAACTCGGCCAGCATCTCATCCTCTTCGACCCCCGGCGGCGGCGTCGCGCGTTGCTCCAAAAGCTCCCACAGAGTCAGTTCGCGTTCGTCCTCGCCGCGCGGACGGAACCCATCCGGCAGCACCAGGTCGATGGGAATCTGGAATTGCCCGAACCTCAACACGCCGTAGCCGCTGTCCCGGTCACCGCTTTCGGGGCTGACCGGCTTTGCAGTTTCCAGACGAACACCTTCGCTCAGGAGAAGCGTCGAGCGCTCACCCGACGCACCGACATTCAATTTGCCTCGCTCCGCCGTCATGGCCGTGGTCTCGCCGCTCTCATCCTCTTCATAGATGAAGACTTGGGCGAACTCCTGGCTGCTCTTGTGGATCCGCTCGGCCATGAAGGTGACGCCCTTGACCTCCATGAAGGTTCGTTCCTGCAGATAGACGTTAACGGCGGTCTCGGCTACGTCGTGCACCAACGCCCGATAGATATAGCGGGCATAAGGTTGGCCAACGGAGAAATTCGCCGCCGAAATGACAGTGAGTGCGATGGCGAGCATCATGACCGGCCTGATCAAGCGGGGCAGCCCGATCCCGGCCGAACCCAAGGCGTCGAGTTCCCTGTTCTGATGCAGTCGGCTGAAGGCCAGCAGCACCCCCAGAAAGAACGCGGCCGGCAAAGCCAACGCCACGTAGTGCGGCACCAGAAAGGCCAGCATCTGGAGCAACACGGTCAGGCCGCCCTGCGAGTCGAGAATGAGGTCGAGCAACCGCAGCATTCGCTCGGTGAGAAGCACCAGCAGAGCTATGGCAATCGCCACCAGGAGCGGCGCCATCGTCTGCCGCAGGATGTAGGAGTTGATAATCGACATGGCCTCTGTGCCGGCGGTCCTTTTTCGTCCCTAGCCCCGCGCGCCGGGCCAGACGGCCTTCACCGCCGTCACGAGGTCGGCTTGCGCCGACGCATCGAGCTGGATCCCCGCTGCGAGATCCGGTACCGCCGGCCAGCCCTTGTCGGCAAAGACTTTTCCCTCGAAGGTCTGCTCCTGTTCATAACGCGGGAGCACGTGAAAGTGGACATCCCGATCGACCATCATCAGCATCAGGTAGTTGATCCTCTGATAGGGCCGGAAGGCGCTGAGGGCGGTTTCGATATCTCCGGTCGCCTGCTGCAGCTCGGCGAAAGCCTCTGCGGAGAGGTCTCCGAAGGCCTCGACCGGATCCTTGCAGACCAGCACCAACGCGCCAAGCGTCGCCTGGTGCGGGCGCAAGAGCACCACCCAGTGGTCGTAGCCGCAGATCAGGCTATCGGGATAACCGAATTTGATCATGGTATCGTTGGGGCGGCTTGACAAAGTCACGGGTCAGTCATACCTCGCTAAAAAGGGCGATGGGCCACCGGCGCTGGACGGGGATGACACGGACCGTTTCGCCGTACCATCATGGGGTTCCTGGCACAGGTGACCTTCTATTGTGTACTGAAAGGTAATGCGATGACGGATCTTCGCTCCTGGTTGATTTCGCGAAAGCCGGCGAAGCTGGCGCTGGCGGCGGCGGCTCTCCTTGCCTGGTCCTGCCTCAGCGTCTCGCAGTCTACACAGGCCGAGCCAGCAGAGGCGGTCTGCGAAGACCCAACCCCTGCCGCAATCCAGGTGACAGTTGAAAATGTCCGTAGTTCCAAAGGCCTAATAACCGCAGTTCTTTATGACGATAACCCCGACACCTTCTTGAAAAAAGGCGCGCGGCTTGATCGGATCAGGGTAGAGGCACGGGAAGGCGAAACCCTGCTGTGCCTGAACGCACCCTCTGCCGGTCGCTACACAGTCGCACTTTATCACGATGAGAATGGGAACAAAGAGTTCGATCGTAACTTCCTTGGCATTCCCTCGGAAGGCTACGGCTTCTCCAATAACCCCGGATTCCGCTTTGGGAAGCCGAAACAGAAAGAAACCCTTTTCTCCATCGAAAACAGCCTGACCAGCTTGCGAGTCTCGGTGCTCTACCTCTAGAGGCCAAGAGCCTCAAAGGCTGTAGTTGCGAGATTCCTGGAAACGCCCACTGGCCGGATCGAAGCCGCGGGCTGTCACATCGATCCGCCAGCCGTTTCCTGCCTGCTCGATGCGGTAGAGCTGATAGTGCGCGAGCGGCTTCCTGCCATCCCTGCCGGCCGAAGCCGACGGCACCCCGACAACCGGAACCGAAGTCCCGGCCGCGTCGATCCGCTCCACGCTGAAGGTATGGTCATGGCCGTGCAAAACCAACTCGGCGCCCGCCTCGGCGATCACCCGACGAAAGGGCTCGGCGTCGATCAGACGTTTGCGCCAGACGATTTTGTCCAGAGTGGGCGGATGGTGCACCAGCACCACACGGAACCAACCCTCCTTGCCCAAGCGTCGCAACTCGGCGTCGAGACGTTCGAGCTGGGCCTCGCCGAGCGTGCCATGGGCGCAAAACAGCGGCGTCGGCTGAGCCGAACTGAGGCCGACGATCGCCGTCGGCCCGCGATAGCGCAGGGTCGGAAAGTCCACAGGAGACCCCGGGGTCTCCCCGCCGGCACTGCTGTTCCCCGGGTCGCTGGCCATGAAGGCCTGCCATTTGGCGAGCGAATCCTACCAGGGGACCGCCACATAGGCGTCAT
>PJEL010001663.1_pt1 | contig 21884 bp, 51 predicted proteins | sample 1853271 | NCBI WGS metagenome assembly PJEL01 (sample SAMN08108733, study PRJNA415343) | Invertebrate metagenome, whole genome shotgun sequencing project. | host: Globobulimina | place: Sweden: Gullmar Fjord | collected 2015-08
CTTATCCGATCAGAGACCAACCAAGGGGAATAAAAAGAACATTACCAAACAATTTCAGAGGATGCCACCCAGAAATAAAAGATCTAATCAAAGATGCAGATTACAACATCAACGAATTTATCAGGGTTTGCAATAAAGTTCAAAATGATCCAGATTATCAAAAATCCAGGCAATTTAAAAAGCGTCAATCTCCTAAATATTCAGAAGAATCAAGGCGTAAAATGTCACTTAAAAAGAGGGCTGTATGAAAGAAAGAATAGAAGAACTGTGTTTCACTAGGAAGGACTTCAGGGTCGATACTTTCAGAGGATCTGGAAAAGGTGGGCAGCACAGAAATAAAACAGATTCAGCAGTGCGAATAACCCATAAAGAAACAGGAATTTGCGCTGAATCATGCGAACAAAGAAGCCAAGGACAGAACAAGGAAGAGGCGTTCAGGAAGCTCGCTAAAAAATTAATGGCTCACTTCGTCCCAAAGGTAAACAAAGAACGCTTCCAGGCTGGTCAAAAACGAATCAGAACTTACAATTTTTCTGATAATACCATTAAGGATTCAGAGACAAAGAGAAGTTATTCTGCTGATGATACATGGAATAAAGGGTCAATCTCTGACATCATTATGGATCGATCAATTGATAAACAAATACAGGAGAATTAAGATGAATGGAAAACATTTTAACATAATGGCAGTTTCATACTTGATCGGGATGGTGTACGGGTCAATCCCAGTTGGCAGTCCGCTTTACAACATACCGCTTGTTATTGTTACGCTTGGCGTTAATTTATTGATAGTAAAGCGAATAGAAAAAAAATGACATTCCCAGGCAAGAAAGAACTAGCACAAGAATACGCTGAAGAACTTTGCAAAGTAGCAAATCAAAGAACCGGGTATCATTGGGCACTAAAGATGATACTTGATAAACTTCCATGCAATCCACCAAATGAAGACCAGAAAAAACAGATAATCGAAGCTGCTAGGAATCGTGATTTTGAGGTGATTGCTGAAATAATTGATACTTTAAATTAAGGAGGAACAGCCAATGGAACTAGAAAAACAATGTTGCAATTTCGATCAGGCAGCACTAATTTTCTCATACGTAATCAGATTTGAAACTTTCTTTTGGTGGTACCAGGATCAGAATACCGGTGAAAATTATTTAATGGGCAAGAATGATTACCCTGGAAGTAGAGTCAAAGTTTTTCCATCATATCTAAGCTCAGAACTAGGAAAAATCCTACCAGCCTTCGTAACAAAAAGAGAATTTGGAATTTACGAATATTTCCTCGAAATAAAAAAGGATGGTGAATCTTGGATTGTCCGGTACGTTTCCGAAGAAGAAGATTTTGACGATGAAACTGTTCTCTGTGAGTTCACAGAAGATACCGAAGCGGAAGCAAAGGCCGAAGCGGTTATTTTTCTTCTTGAAAAGAAGTGGTTGAAAGCTGATGAGGTTGAGTTATGAGCAAATTGGAACCAGGATGCAAGGCGATAGTAATCGGGGGCAAAGCACAAGAAAATCTTGGGAAAATTGTCACATGTATCAAGTTTATTGGTGAGGCATCGAACACAACCGACAACTGTTATTTTGGGGATAAAGACATTTGGGAGATTGACACACCAATCGTCTTTTTACCGTTCAGGAATATGTACCCATTATGCAGTGCCAGAACACTCCAAAGAATCGACGATCACTCAGAGATACTAACACTAAACCGCAAACTAGAGGAGTCAGTATGATTAAATCTCATAATTTCTGGATGGTAGTATTTTCTATTTCGTTAGTCATAAACATTTTTTATCCAGTTGAAGATCAGATAAGCAATAATAATCTGATACTTTTAATTATGGTTTACAACTGGCTAATAATCGGCACAGTAAAAGACAAAAAGCTTTAAAAATGGAATCAGTCAGCATAAAAGAATACAAAAACATCCTGAAAAAAGAAAAGAAGAAAGGCAAAAACCGCTATGGCAGCCGAAAAAAAGAAGATAAACCAACTTTAGACGGTCATATTTTTGATTCTGACGCTGAATATTTCAGATACATCGATCTAAGAGATCAGGAAAAACACGGAAAAATCAAAAACCTTGCGGTTAAAACGGTCTTCATTCTTGCGGAAAAGAAATTTAGCTACCATGGGCAGAAAATTCCAGCGTGGACATATGAAAGCGATTTTGACTACATTCTGATCGAAAATGGAGCGTATTGCGTTGAGGATGTCAAGTCACTTCGAATTGACGAGAACAAGAACAAATTTGGAACCGCTACCGAGAGAGGGTATGTTTTGACTCGGAATGAGCTTATGAGGCAGAATCCGAGTATACTTTTTGTTGAAACTGTTTATTAACGGAGAAAGTGATGGAAATTTTAAGAACAGAATTCATTGATGCGATGAAGTTTCTGAAACCAGCAATCGGGAATAATGAAAGTCGCAAAAATCTTACCTACCTTCATGCAAAAACAAAAGGCAAGGAACTTGTTTTCACTGCAGCAGACTCTTTTTTGATCAAAAGGGTTATCCTAGAAAGCGAAGACAAAGACGAAGAATCTGATTTCTTGATCGACAAAAAGACATTAGAATGCTTTATCAAGGTCTGCAAAGTACATAATGACAAGTATAACTGTTGTGAACCTGTAAAAATCAAAAACGATCAGCTCAACTCTCAATTGGTCAGAATGGGTTTTGTCCAACCTGGACTTGAATACCCTAATTTAGAAAAATTAATAAATACAGACTACAAAGAACATACCGGGGAAACATTTATGGGCGTCAGGCACCAAGCTATTGAAAATTGTTTAAAAGGGTTTCAAAATTATGGCGGAAAGTCTGTGCTAAAATTCCAATCAAAAGGACCAGAAACCCCCTTAAAAATAACTTCTCAAGATGGTTTATACATCGCCGTCTTAATGCCAGTAAGGATTAAATGGTAAATAAAATGAAATGGCTATTCGTAAGTTCAGGAGCAGCAAGAGAAATAACATTCGTCGTCATGGATTCAGGAATACCAAAAAGAGCATTCAAAAGCAAAGATATGAACCTGGCTTTTCAATACGAACAGAACAATGATTTCAGCAATTTCATAGCTGATTTCAATTTGGAATCAAAAAGAAGGATCGAAGCTCTTCAAGATGGCGTTGAGATAGAAGACAAAAGGGTGATTATTGGTATTACCCAATTCAAAAAAGACATGAAAGATATTGATATTAAGGTCAAAACACCGGCTCGCGAACCGTGGACTTTCACCAAAATAAATAGGATGAAATAAGAGTAGCGGTGGTATGCCAATAAGCGTTTGACATTAATAAAAACCTTATACTATAATCAATATATGAAAAAAGAAAAGACCCTTATGTTATGGGTAAGCGAAGAATTTAAAACAAGAGTCCAAAAAGCAGCGACGGACGACAACAAAACACTAACAGGATACGTCACAGATTGCTTGCTTTCTGACCTCAAAAAGAGGGATAAGAATCGTGGAATTGATAAAAACAATTACTTACAAAAACAAAAAGACAAATAAATATCTAAAACGTGGTTTGTTTTTATGCAAGTCGTGCGGTTCGCACGTGGAGAGAAGAATGCACAATGGGAAAAGAGATATAACATGCGGGTGCGTTAGAAAAAACATGTTACATGGTGACTCATCAAAAAGGTTGCATAACGTTTGGACTAATATGATGCAAAGATGTTTTAATAGCAAAGTACCTAGGTACAGGCTGTACGGAGGCAGGGGAATAAAAGTGTGCCAAGGGTGGAAAAAATACAAAGTTTTTAAATTGTGGGCATTAGAAAATGGTTATAACGAAAATCTGCAAATAGACAGAATTGACAACGATGGAAACTATTGCCCTGAAAATTGTCATTTTGTTACGAACGCCCAGAATAACAGAAACACATCTCGCACAAAGTTAGACTGGCCCAAGGTGTGGATAATGAGAGCATTTTGCAAAGATAGGCTATTAAGCCACAAAAGAATAGCTGAAATTTTCGGAGTCTCTAAAGAAGTTGTATCTAGTGTTTCTACATATAGGAATTGGAAGATATGAAAAAAACCTATGTAATCCGGTCAGACGATGAAATCAAAAGGTTAACAGCGTTCCTATTAGCTAGACCAAAAGAGCCATTGTTAGAAGTTGTAATTCGTGAGCATAAAAGGAACCGCAGTGTCGCCCAAAATTCTCTTTACTGGTTATGGATAACAGTCATCTGCAATGAGTTGGGCTTGTTAAAAGAAGACTGTCATGATGAATTAAAACGGCGAATGCTAGTCCCGATTTACGTAAGAGATGATGAAGGATTTGCCGCGATGATTCACGCTGTTAGAAAGGTTTACCGGGACGGATTCAAGGTTGAATCAAAAGCCTTAGCTGATCAAATAGTAAAGCTGACATCAACAACGAACGCGACAACAAATCAGTTTACAGAGTACTTAAACGAGATAGAGCGAGACTACGCAGATAAAGGAATTGCCCTCCCTCATCCTGAAGACCAATATAATCTGGCTATGGGAATCAGATGATGAATAGGGTTCATCAGATTTTGGGGTTTTCATGAAATTCATAAATAACTTTTAAAAACTGATTAATACGGTTAAAATCATGTCTAATATGCAAGACGCACCTAAAGACAAATTAATCCTTTTATGGGTGCCTGAATTTGGATTGTTTATGGAATCTTGGTGGCCAGGAATGTGGTCATTTACTGGTAACTGCTGGCAATTAAAAACGCCATTCATGTTAGGGTTGAAACAAGTTTTTGCTACTGAATTTCCAGAACCAATCGAATGGATGCCCATGCCAGGGTCACCCAATGAACAAATCGAGACGACACCAGAAGAAGAGAAAATAAAAAACCTCTCAATGCTTGTCAGAATGCTCATTGTGAAAGTAGACAAGACAAATCCAGATGCCAAGATTATAAAACAGGCAACAGATTACCTCCAAAAGAATGGACTAGAAGGCAGTGTTTTGAGAGAGGATTAATGCCAATAACAACATACCTACATGAACTGATAAAATCGTTCATCACAAAACAAAGACACAAAACCGACGATGACCCGGTTAAAAATTGTGATCTCCATAACACAATAGGCTGTCAAGATGTCGATCGGTCAGCATGTTTCTTTCCTGAGTGTTCAGCACTCGAAGAATTTAAAGCTAAATTTTAACAACCATAGGATTATTAAGTGACCGCTTACCCAAAGCCAGGTGTAAAACAAAAACCTGATAAACCAAGATACAAGAAAACACTGTCTTCTGAACCGGCAAAAAAACTAACGCCAAAACAACGAAATAAGATATACCAAAAACACAACGGCAGGTGCTCATATTGTGGACATGGAATAGAACTTGGCGAAATGCAAGTTGATCATAAAGAAGCCAGGGCTAGATTTTCAGATTCAAGGGACGCTGATTTCTGGGATAACCTGATGCCTTCCTGCCGGGCCTGCAATATTAGAAAAAATACCATGTCGATCAAAAAGTTCAGGTCTGAATTAGCGCGGGATATTGAACAGTTAAAGCGTGATTCTGCTAAATTCAGGCTACTTTTAAAATATGGGAAAATTGAGCTTATTGGCGGTGAGATAGAATTCTATTTTGAAAAAGCAAAGCGTGGAAAATAACTAAATTGATCATTGACATATTGGCACGATACTAATATATTTTACTCATAGTAAACAAAATAATGAAAAAGAATGGAGAAACAGAGTTGGATATAGGCGGTAAAATGATGGAAATCATGAAGGCTAAAGAGATTAGCCAAACGGAATTAGCAGGAATAACCGGGTTGACTAAAAGTCATTTATCACATATCAAACATAACAATAGAATCCCATCGGTTGAAACTTTGATAAAAATAGCCGATGCCCTGTGTTGCAGGACAGATGTATTGTTAGGAAGATTCAAAAAATGAGGTGCCAATATGAAAAACACAAGAGCTTACAAAGTCATTTTCGACAAAAACGGAGTCCCGACTATTCCAGAGAGTGTCTATTACTCTTTGCTGAGTAGAGGATTATCTGAAGCTCAAATTCAAACTTCTCTTGATGTTATCTCTCGTGAGATGGTTAAGAAGGGGTTGAAGTGCACTGAAACTGTAAATCAATTATAGACAAGCTGGGGAAACAATGCACTTAAAAATTGTAGAGAAACAAGCGTCAGAATCGTTTCGGAATGGCAAAACTTTGTTAGATAATCCGTACAAAAAAGAGCTGGCAGAGATGGAACATAACGCATGGATAGAGTCATACGAAAAGGAAAAAGCTTACTGGGAAAAGCAATCTTCAGCATTTAAGCGGACGCCACCTAATTATTAACATCTTGGAAAGAAAACGGAACCTAAACAAACAGGGGAAACAATACCAAAAGAAAAACAAATATATTGTGAAGGATATAAGAAGCCATACCCTGAAATAGCCAAGACACACTTACCAACACTCAATCATTTAAGTGAAGAGTTTAAATGTGTTGAGGCCAGAATCCTAAAAGCTGGAGTTATAGAACGTGACGGTGAACGATACGAGTTCCAGGAGATCAGGGTCATAGTTAAGGAATCATAAAACAAACAGATAAGCAATTGGAGAAAGTAATATGCTGCTTGGATACGGAACTCATACCTGCGATAGTTGCGGGGAATCTTTTGTTTACCCTGTATATATGGGGCTTTATACGATTATCTGCCCGAAATGCAAAACAGACAACGGGCAGGAAAGAGGCACTTAACAATTGGAGAAAGGGCTTAGATGGAAAATGTAACTGGATTATTAGAGTACAGTGTATCTGTTGACTGCCCAGAATGCGGGGCAGATCTTGACTTAGAAACGTTTGACGATGACGAAGGAGAACTTGGCAGGGCATTGTTCGGAAAAGTCGGTGAACCTGCCAGGTGGGAAGAATTCGAGGTTGTATATACTTGTCCGGAATGCTGCGAAAAATTCAAACTAACAAAAATTGAATATTAGATAACCCATTTGGAGGAACCAACCACATGAAAACAATAACGAAAACTGAAGAAGAAAAACTATCATCAATCCACGATCAACTCTGTTCCTTGCGGGACAAAATGAAAACGCGACGAAAGCTTTTGAACATTAGCACCGAATACATGGACGACCCTATTTGTGGGGTCGCTAAAGCAATCGAGACAGTAAACGACACATTAGTAACTTTCTGTGGTTAAACCATTGGAGAAAGTAATGCCTAGTTTTGTAATGACAGAAGGAGGAAGACCAAGCCCAAAAGTATCAAATAAACCTCTCCGAAATTCATGGGAAGAGATGAAGAAATCCCATAGAAAAGCAAAGGGTTTTAAATGAAAATACTATTCATCAGAGGACCAAAACACGGCTTAATCGAAGAAATTTACAGCACTGGATTTGATAGATTCGAAACTGTAATCAAGGGACAGGAATACACATACAACCGCTTAGAAATCAGACCACATAGCCATGAATATCAAATCTTCATCCATGGCGAATGCGACCACGAAAACGCTATGAAAATGTTGTTCGATTTGATACCAGATTTCAAGATCCTAAACGGCAGACCACAAGAATTCTATTTTTCAAATCCCCACTGGTCAGGCCGTGTAAAAAGCGTATTCGTTCAAGAAAAAAACCCCTCAACCAAAAAAGCAAAATACCTCGTAACAGCACAGATAAAACCGGACAATGTTGAGAATTACATTCACATTGAATTTTTGACCGATCTGCAAGATAGAGTCGAATCCGGAATCGATCCAGTTGAAGTTTGCAAATTGTGGGTCGTTCCATATCTCACAGCACTATGAAAACCCTTGTCGCTCTTGGAGTGAAAAAGAAAGGTGAGAAGCGGTTTAAGATAACGTCCCTGCCTGAGTTAAAATCCCCTCAAAAAATAGACACCAAAGATATTCGAGTAAAACAAAATAATTGTTGACAGTCTTTTTTAATGGTAGTAAATTAGAACCATAAATTAAAAACAATAAAAGGATTGTGATGACAGAAAAAGATCTAGTTTACATTGCCAGAGGTGACGCGCTTTGTGATAGCAGGAAGGTGGCCGAAAAACTTGCAAATGGAAAGCATGCCAGGGTTAAAAATGTTATCGAAAAATTAATCGATCGGCATGAGGATTTTAAGGGTAAACGGAAATTACCCTCGGATGAATTTGAGCCTAAATGGATTCTAAAGCGGTCATCATACAGAAGTCAGGAGTTCACTTATTACGAAATGAACAAAACTGCCTTCACTATGGTTGCCATGAGGTTTAAAACCGATGAAGCGTATGAATGGCAACTTAAGTTTACGGCAACTTTTCAATTGATGGAAAGGTCACTGATTAATCAAACCGACACTGGTTGGAAGCAAATACGAGACGATAGCAAGTCCGTGAGACTTGAGTTTACTGGATGCGTAAAAGAATTTACAGAGTACGCAGACAAGCAAGGTTCAAAATCATCTTGGAGGTATTTTGGGAATCTAACCAAAATGGAATACGCTGCACTTCGCCTGATCGAGTATAAAGAAAAAGTTCCCTCAAATTTCAGAGATACCTTAGATAGAATGCAGCTATTTATGATTGTCATGGCAGAACATGTAGCCAATGAAACGATCAAACAAGGAATGATCGATCAATTGCATTACAAAGAAATATTCCTTCTCGCAAAACAGGCAGTATTAAAATATGCTGATTCTGTTCTTTTTGATCAAAAACAAATTAAATAAAACACCATGAACGATAAAATCAGAGACCTCCAAAAGCAAATTAAAGACGAAGAGCAAAGAATCAAAGACTGCAATCATGAATTTCAAGAGGCTTTTTATAATCCAGAAACCGTAAAAGAAGGATATGGTAGCAAGAATATTGGCAAGGGGTCTGATCCTTATTTTGTCCCGGAAGGATACAGAGACGTAGAGAAGCCAAGGTGGACGAGAATTTGCCAGAGATGTGGGCACAATCAGCACGCTTATACCAAAAAGCCTATTGTGTCAGGTCATGAGCCTGATTTTGGGTAATATCAAAAACAAATAGGAGAATAACATGAAATTCACAAAAATAAGAAGACTAATTTCATTCGGAATGCATGACAACATCTCTCTTGAAGGTGAAATTGAAGAAGGCGAAACAGTTGAACAAGCCGACGAAATACTCAGGGCAGAGATTAAAAAGCGCATTAACGACGACGGCGAAAGACGTGAATTACTATATCGGGTTGAAGATCTCAAGCAAGACTTGGAAGCGTATAAGGCAGATTGCGAAAAGCTAAACAAGATCAAAAATGGTAATATAGATTTACTTGAAAAAGCCGGGATAGAACTAAAAGAAATCTTTGCAACTGATATTCCATTTTAAAAGGAGAAGTTATGAAAGCGTGGTTACTCAGAATAAGTTCAATGGGAGGCGGGCCTAAAACATATTATGAAGTTGCGTATAGTGATGAGGGTGTCGCAAATCGAAGAGCAAAAGATTTGGGAGCTGAGTGGAAAAGCTACCATCCAGAGCAATTCGATTGTGAAGAAATAAACAAAAGCAGAGTTATAGTAGACTCTAAAGTTTATCAACTTGATAAAAAGGAAACTTTGGATGATATCAGGGAAAGGGCGATAAAAAAGCTTTCAGGTGAAGAGAAAAAAGCATTGGGGATAGGGCCATGAAGCATACCACAGTTACAACAGTTGAGGTGTCAGCAAACATGGGATCTGTTCTTGGCTATGCAATGCAAGACGCCCTTGAGATCGCTGTAAAAGAGTGGAGAAATGTCAACCTGAAGCACGACGGCAAGATTTACGAAGTCTTGATAAATGATCTTGTCAGTTGTTTCAAAGAGAGAAAATAACTTATCAAATCAAATAGGAGAATAACATGAAATGCTTTTACCATAAAACAGATTTGGACGGTCACTGCTCAGGTGCTATTGTTAAAATGAGGCATCCTGAATGTGAAATGATTGGCGTTGATTACGCTGACAACATGATTGATTTGACAAAGAAATATACCTTCATGACTGGCGAAGTAATATTTGTTGTCGATTTCTCATTTCCAAGGTCAGACATGGAAGGACTTAGCATTAATAACGATCTCCATTGGATAGACCACCACAAATCAGCGATTGAAAAAATGGAGGGCTTCGAATGCCAGGGTATCCAGGAAAATGGAAAGTCAGGTTGTGAGCTAACCTGGGATTATTTGAATCCTGAAGTTGAAATGCCATTGGCTGTAAAACTACTTGGCCGGTACGACGTTTGGGATCACAGAGATAACCTCGTTCTGCCCTTCCAGTATGGGTTCAGGACTTTTGAAGAAACTCTCCCGGATTCGCCAGTGTGGAGTATGTTTTTGAAGCTCGATTCACCCGGGACTATGGATGATATTCATGATGTCATCAAAACCGGAAATATTATCATGAATTACGAGTTCAAGCAAAACGAAATGTACGCCAAAGGAATGTCTTTTGAAGTCGAATTCGAAGGATTCCGAGCTATCGCTATCAATAAGGCATTCTCAAATTCAAAGATTTTCGATTCAGTCTACGACCCCGACAAGCATGATATTATGATCATCTTTGGGTACAAGCCTGGAACTATCAAATATACTTTGTTCGCAAAGAAACCTGAAATCGACGTTTCAGAAATTGCCAAAAAATACGGAGGAGGTGGACATAAAGGCGCAGCTGGGTTCTTTTCTGAAAAAATGATGCTTTACTAATCAACAAAACCAAATAGGAGGCGAATTGTGAGCGCAACCCATACATGTCCAAAATGCAAAAGCAAACTAATCATCAGACATCTATCAAAAACAAACAAGATTCAGATATATGTCTGCACAGAAAACCATGAACATCAATATCCAGTCATCCACAATAGAAACCTTATGGCTCCAGATACGATGAGAAAACTTGGAGGAATATCAGGTTGAAATGATAACAATAAAAGCATCTCTAATGCTGGAAGACACCCTAAAAACTCCACTAATTCAGCATGATGTTATTTTAACAGAAGACGATCTCAGAAAAGGATTAGAACACATTTACGCGAAAAGCCAACAACAAATCCTAGACCGTCTCACAGTATCAATCGATGAGAGAGAATTGAGGGGTCATTTAAAAGCAGATCGGGATTAAAAACCTTAAACACCGGATACCCGATGACAATCGGCTATCCTTAACTAAAAAAGAAAATGGAAAATACGGAAATAACCGAAGAAATCAAGAATTTTCTGAAAACTACCGAAGGAAGACGGGTTTTGCGCGAATCAACACCTGGTGATTCTCCAGCAGCAAGGTCTGAGTTTAAAAAAAGCCTTATTGATCCTCCTGCTAATGTTCGCAAGCATTTACGAGTTATAGGATCGCTAAAAACTGCTTTGTTGTTATATAAAAGTAAAGAATAATCTTGACATATATCCGAATGAGAGTAGAGTAATATTTAACACAGCAACAAACCAAACCTTAAACCGGAGTCAAAATGAAAATGTTTCACTACAGCAACACGGAAATAAAAGAGATTGATTTCGATAAATGCGAGAATGGCTTTTGGGCAACTTCAATATCTCCCGATATGCTTGAAGAGCATGGTGACGAAATCGGGTTTGATAACTGTGATTACTGTGTGACTGTTGAAATAGACGATGATGCAGATTATGAGCTTATCGATCAAGATACTGCAAAAGAAGAAATCGAAGCAGAAGAATTGGACTTCGGTATGATCAGATATGACAACGGCGAAATCGAGTATGAAGACATCGTACTCTTTAACGACAAAGCTGTAAAAAACATAACTTCACGCATGATATAAACAGCAACAAACCAAACACTCAAACCGGAGATAAAAATGTCAGACCAAAATCAAAAAATCGAAACTCTGATCACCAGACTTGAAAAAGTGGCAAGATTGACTGAAAGAAAAATCAACAACGACATAGAAAATAAAAACGTTGTTTGGTTTAAAGACATGACATCATTTCAAGCCCAAGCTGCAATCGATAAAATCAAGCTCTTCGAAACAAAAACTGGAATCATCGTTAAGAGCTGGGTTGATGCTAATTCAGAAAACGATTACGACTTGATGATTAAATTCTAAACCAATCGAGACCTACGGGGCTAAGCCATAATGGAGAAAAACATGTGTGACGTTCAAGGATGTGACCAGCCAGCTGAATTTTACGACGAAGTCGGCAAAGAACTGTGCTATGACTGCATGGATAAAGAGATTCAAGAAGAAGGAACCTCTTCTGAAGAGTATGATGAAATTGCTGCTGTTAAGAGGGCAATCAAGGGGCAAATGAGCGAACGAAAACCAGAACCAGAAAAACGAAAAGTGCAAAAATTCCTACTAGCTAACGGCTGGGAATTAGACGATGAAACATACAACAAAGAATCCTGTATTTCCGTAGACCTTTCTGAAGGTGACATGGTGTTCTTATCCGATTCCGGTGACTTTCTGCATGAAAAAATGAACTTGTACACTCTGATCGGTGTTTTCATGCAATACAGGCAGCTTCCATTTAATTACAAGCAGTACTCTGATCATACCGTTAAAATTGTTAACCGGAACACAGCTGGGAGTACAACAAATGACATGGATACCTTCAGAAATAGCAACCAAAACAGCGAAGATAGACGGAAAAGAAATTTTGTATGATGCCTGCCAGTCAAAAAAAGACGACTTTTACGGTAAAAAAGTTTTCTCTTACATCGGGTTTGGTGTCATTTGGAAAATTGACGGAATTAAGCAAACTTCAAAAAACAAATACCATTTTTATAGGTACTCAAAATGACAACAATAGAAACAACCGTAACGGTGAAGATTTACGACAACCCAGAAAGATGTGCTTCCGTTCCAAAAGGCTGTGATTATTTGGCGGCGTGGGGCCCAAGATGTAATTTGTTCCTTAAGGATCTTGTTCAGGATGATGGGCATGTTGAGGGGATTTTGAAGTGTGACCAGTGCAAATCGTTTTGGAAAGCGGCAACCAAAACACAAGAAAAACAGTACAAGATTATTTCAAACCGGGGGCAGATAGCGGTTATTGTGTCTACATCATTCAAGAGCCCTTTGGATCAACTAAAAATGATATCCGATGATTTAATAGAAGCTAGGTTTTATGGCGAAGTGATATTCGATCTACTCCTGTGCAACGGGGTGTCCTCAAATAGATTTGCATCATTTTATTTTGACAGCAAGTATTTTAATGATGAGTCTCTCTGTGTAAGCTCAACATGCTGCCAAAGGGAGGAAACAGAAAAGTACTATTTGGCTAACCCTGGATTGTTTAAAGGATCAGTGCTGACAGAGGGAGAAATTAAGGCACTTAAAACCAAATAACCACAACAGATAAGGATTGAGATGGACACATTAGATAAAAGGGCTGAAAAACTACTTGAACTATTAGAATTCACACCGGTCAACGCAAAGAAACAAGCAGTTATCAGGGCCTTTCTTGGAGAGCAAGAAGTCATGAGGTATGCGTGTGCTGAAATTGCAAACGACACAGCGAATACAAGAGCAAAAAGGTGGATGCTTCCTAAGATTTTCCCAGGCGCTGAAGAATGGGGTGACGGGTATAATAAAGGATGCGAGGAAACCAGAACCGCAATCCTGAACACTAAACCAACATAACCACTAATCAAATGAGGTGAGATGGGAAAGAGGAAAAAGAGCTGTAACAATTGCAAGTGTTTTATCGTATGTGCATTTCAAAAACAGATGCATGACCTGTATAACGGAAACACTTCAAAGTCTTGTTTTGATCTTGGGGCAAGTTGTTTTGATCTTGGGGCAAGGGCAGAACTTCACCGGAAAGCAATGGAATCCGCTGGTGGTGAATGTTATTATTACGTGCCAGAATAACACCCACAATAACAAATGGAGCGGTAGCTGATTCCAGCAGGTGAATACGGTTAGCCTGCCTATCAAATTCGACCCGGCAGAACCTAGGCTGTCAGATGGATAGGCTCGCTCCACCAACAACAAATAGAGAGGGAAGATGACACTAGAAGAAATGCAGGAATTTTTAGGCAGCCTCGGAGTTGAAAATGAGCTAGTTAATCATGATGAATACGGATTTTCAAGAACAATGGAATTTACCGTCAATCTCGTAGTGTATCAAATTATTTGGTTTTTCAATAATTCAACTTTAAAGATCGGGATAGGGGGCAGGAAACCACAAATTCCATTCAGGTACATTTACCATGATACGACTTTTCCTCTTGTCGGCGGGAATAGGGCAATCGGTTTTTATTACGAAAAGAAAGAAAAAAGACACCCATATGACAGCGGAACGCCTTATTTTTCATTCAGGATACCTCTAGAACCACCAACAGACAAACAATAAAGGGATTATGGCTTTAGATGAAAGTTGGCCAATGCCTAAAATGGAACGTGAAAATGTTAAGCTTAAAAGTCGCGTGAAAGAACTCGAAAGATTCTTGCGCTGGTGTATTGCAAACGGGGCAACAGATAAAGATATTCTTTTAGCACTTGATCCAAAAATGTCATGTAAAGAATGGAGAAGAATCGTAACAACTGAACCGGTAGCAATGGAAGAATTTGAAGATTATCTTTGCGAGTATGAGGACGATCCCCAATTTATTGCAGAGTGCAAACTATTAAATCTCACAAATTGTCTTTGCGAGTTCAATGAAAAGCAAGGGATTTTATTCAGGAAGCTCCTATGGCTGATTGAATGGTTCTCTCATAGGATTATCTATAAAACCACTAAAAACACAGGAGATAAAAACAGATGAGTGAACCCTATAAATCAACCTGCCAACATTGCGGAGTTACAAAAACTATATACTCAACTGGGTGCGAAGAGTTTGAATCTGCGATTAAGAAATTCGGAATTGACGCTGCTCTTGAGTATTTTTCAACACCAGCAGAAATCCACCATATTTTTGAAGATCTCAAGGAGAAAGCAGATGAGTGAGAAGCATAAACTACTTATTCCAGAAACCATACCAACTCTTTACGCTGTGAACGCTGTGAGGCTTGGCACCGCAGACAGGGATATTTTAGAAGATCGAGGGTGGACCGTTGAAGAATTCGATACATCGTTTTTGCTATGTAAGGGCGAAGGAGAGCAAGAGGAAAGACTTGAAGCTCCTAAAGACTGGATCTTGGTAACCAAAGAACCGCAGACGGCTGAAGATTGGTTAATAGAAAATTATGGTGACTATAGCCAAAAAAGTGAACGATACAAGCCGTGTTACAGTTTTGATGTTGCTGTGGGGATTGTCAAAGCATGCCAAGCAATGGAAGCGGGGAAGCATGATGAGAAGATGTCTTTTGAGGATTGGTTCGGGGTGTTCGCTATGGAACACGCAAAAACAATGACTGTTCATCAAAGAATCAGATTAAAAGAACACTGTCTATATGCCTGGAATGCTTGTTTAAAATCACACAATCTAAAGGGGGATGGATGAGCAGGGAGATAAAGTTCAGAGGGCTTGAAATGGACTCGCCTATTGGGATAAATTGGATTTATGGATTTTATATCGAGAAGCACGGCAAAGACTACAACGGATCTCCATGTGTTAGGTATTGGATTAATGACGGGCATGAAGAATTTGAAGTAGCAAAAGACACTCTCGGTCAATTCACCGGCCTAAAAGACAATAACGGGAAAGAGATTTACTTGGGCGATATTGTAAGGCTTTTCACCAATGATTTTGAGAAGTCTGTAGAAAAATACAACATGGACCCTAACAGGTGGACATTTATCGTGTGTTTTGAGAATGGATGTTACGGGATCAAACCAGCAATGCCAAATTTGCATCATGATGAAGATCTTATGTTCTCTCCTTTCTGGTGCGATGAAGATAAAGAAATGCACGATTTTAAAAATACTGAAATCATCGGGACAATCCACGAAAACCCAGAACTACTACAGGAGACATGATGACAAAAAAGAACATTAGTATTCATACAATTTGCAAATCATGCAATAAGGAATTTGAAATAAAACAGGTTAGCCACGTTGGATTTAGTGAGATGAATACAGCTTTTGAAAATTGCCCTAATTGTGGTGAAAGAAACGACACATGGCTAAGAATTACTCTTAATAATCATCTTAGAGGCATGTTAGAATGACACTACCGCTAGAACAGCAAGTGCCAAACCAGACAGTTGACTAAATGAATAAAAAGTGGTTTCTTATGACTATAGTTACGAGTGTGTTTTCGGCAATAAATTAAAGAAAAGATATGGCAGTATCAAGCAAAAAATTAATAAAAATAAAGGTTGATTTTGAGGCTGGAATATTAACAAAAAGCAAAATTGCAAGTAAACACAAAATAAACAGGCTCACCCTTTATAATTTGGCCGATAAGCACGAATGGCAGTATGGAAAAAATGAACAGAAAATAAACAAAATCACTGAGACTAAAAGCCTCGAAGTTTTAATCGAAAAACAAGTTGATCGGGCCGCAGGGACAACGGACCTGTTTTTATCAGACATAAAGGCGATTAGAGGAATTGCCTTGGCAATAGCTAAGGAGTGGTCTGACTCAAGGAAGGCCGGGAGGATAAGAATAGTCGATGGCAAGGAAGAGAAGATTGACGGGATGAGTAAAGACGAAGCAGACCGTATCTTTGCACAAACAAAGATTGCAAAGATAACGATGGAGACGCTGAACATAGGATACACCGCTGCTAGAAAAGCCCTTGGAATGGACAGGGACGATGATGTCGAAAAAGCAAGGAGAATCAAAACCGAGGAGAAGCAGCCACTATCTAACCCGACCGAAGGCATGACGCGCGAAGAAGTCCAGGAAGAGATTAAAAAGTTAAGGAATAGATGAACGAAGACGACGAACGCCGATTACTTGAATTAGAAAGACTTGACCGCATATTTGAAGCAAGGGAATCGTTGTGGGAATTTCAAAAGATAACAGCCCCTCAAGACTACCTGGAAGAAAGAACCTACCTTTTAATCCTTGCCCTATGCCTCCAATCGTTTTATGAAGATAATCCACTCTCATACCAATCGTATTTGCCAATAGAAGACCATCAAAAACTTGACCTCTCAGGGGGTAATATAAATGTTGAGATCAATGACGATGGGTCAGGAACGTTATTCTCTGTTGATTTATCAGGAACAGATATTCTTATCATCGAGATACCACCAAGGCACCACAAAAGTCACTCCCTGATTATTTTTGAGGATTGGATATTCGGCCAAGACCCAAAACACATCATGATAACGTCCGCTCACAATTCGGACCTAGCGAATGAGTTTAGCCAGTATGTAAGGGATGGAATCGAAGAAAACAGGATGAAAGCGTTTGATATAATTTATTCAGACGTTTTCCCAGAAACAAGAACAAAATATGGCGACAGATCAAAGAAGAGATGGTCTTTAGAAGGAAACTTCTTGTCTTACGCTGGCTCTGGAATATTTACCCCTGTTACTGGTAAAGGTGGTAAGCTCATAGTCTTTGATGACCCTGTCAAAGGTCCGCTTGAGGCGTTCAACGAGGCGCATCTTGACAAGCTGTGGAATGTTATCTCAAACGGGTGGTTGTCAAGAATGGAGAGGCCAAGAAAACAGATCTATGTTATGACTCCTTGGGTGGTTGGCGATCCAGGAGACAGGACTTTCAAGGGGGCAGATGAGTCCGGCGAGGTTGTAAAAATCCTCAACATGAAAGCGTGGTCAGAAGATCAGGGAATGCTCTGCGAAGACATCCTTGATAAAAGAGCGTTCGATATTCTAAAATCAAGACTGGACCCTGTTATTTTTTCAGGAAACTACCTGTCAAAAAGGATTGCGCTAGTAGGTAGGCTTTACCCATATTTTAGAACTTATAAAATGGCAGATCTCCCAGAAGTTTTTGAGGAGATATATTGCTACACGGATACAGCAGACGAAGGATCAGATTTTCTATGCTCAATTATAGCCGGGATAGTAACCAAGAAGGATAAAAACGATCTAGCGTACAAGGAGGCGTATTTTTTAGACGTCTACTTTACTCAAGACGGCATGGAGATAACCGAGCCAGAGCAAGCCGCCTTCCTGGTTAGAAATCTCAACGAGCAAAAAGAAAGATCCAGAAAAGATAGCATTAGAATAAACACAATGATAGAATCAAACAACGGTGGGCGCGGGTATGCCAGGAACGTAGAAACGAAGCTCGAAAATGATTATCCCGAAGAATGGGACGATATTATTATAGAATGGTTTCACCAATCTGAGAACAAAAGAGCCAGAATAGTTTCTGAATCAAACACTGTAATGAAGTTTTGCGTTTTTCCTCACGACTGGGAGCATCGCTGGCCAAAATATCATGAGCTTATGATCCGCTATCTCAAAGAAGGGAAGAACGCTTTTGATGATCACGCAGATTGCACCACGGGAATCGCCGAACATATCAATGTTGAAAAATCAATCTTAGACATATTTAACCGATGAAACTAATAAAAGAGACAGAGCCGTCTATTGACAACAGAGGATACAGGCAAAGAATGGGTATTTTTCTTTGTGGTGGATGCGGCAAAGAGTTTGAGAAAATATTTGCGGCAAAAAGATACAAATCATGCGGATGTAGGAGGGGCTTGAATATCGTCACACATGGGCTCACGAATACAAAATTGTACCACACATGGGAAGGCATGGTCCAAAGATGCACAAATAAAAGATCTGATAACTTTAAATACTATGGAGGAGTTGGAATAAAAGTTTGTGATGATTGGAAAAATTCGTTTGAAAGTTTTTTGAGGTGGGCATTGAATAATAATTTCGAAGAACATTTACAAATAGACAGAATTGATCCAGATAATGGATATTCTCCCCAAAATTGCCAATTTACCACTGTCACGGAAAATATAAGAAGAAGAAGGAGCACAAAGCTCAGCACAGAGAAGGCTGAAGAAATAAGAAGACTATACTCTGAAGGCGGATACACTCAAAGGAAATTGTCAAAAATGTTTGGAATCGCAGTATCTGGCATAAATCTTATTATTAACAATAAGACGTGGAAATGATTGAGTCAAAACAGGACTACAAAGAGAGAACAGGAGAAACGAGCCCGGATGATGCTGACTCGTTAGCTCTCTGTAATTTTGCTAAATACTTTGCTAGGCAGACTAGCATATTGGATATTTTTAATAAATAATCAATGGGGAAACATGAAAGAATCAATTATAAAATTTAAAGATACTGGTCCAGTAGAGGTTAATACTGACATCGTATGCATGAAGTTTAAAAAACGGAGATTGAGAAAAGGAACAAATAAGATATGCAGTGAAACCTTCATCTCAAGATGGCATGATGAATATAAATTGTGTGACGTTTCAAATTCAAAACTATACTTTAAGGTGGCGATATCCAGGGACGACGCCGCCATTATAATCGATAAACTGAATCTGTTTGAAGAAAAAAGCGGAACATTCAGGCATGCTTCTACGTTTAGAATAAGCGCCTAACAATGAAAACCTTCAAAGGCAAATACGCAAAAGGGGAAGAAGGCGACGGATACAGAAAGTTTGCAAATAAAAGCTTTAGAAAGACAGGTAAGAGATTAAAGCAGTTCGACCCAGAGACAATTTTTGTTCCTAGATATAACCGCTTCAAACATTGGTGGGATTAAATGATAAAAAGAATAGAATCAGAAGTTGTTTTCGATGTCTATTGCTATACATGTGACAATATGGTTTCTGACTTCGTTATAATAACACCTCCACAGTGGATCGATCCAAAGCACGAAGAGACAAAATATATCTGCCTTGATTGTGCTGGAAAGATAGGCGATGCTGCCAAAACTGAGCGCACAGGTGAAGATAAAGAATCATAAAATGCCAAAAACCCAAAACAGGCGATTTTCTTATATATTATTATCATTAAACAAATAAAGAAAAATCTTCTACCTTCTTAACTTCAACTCCAAATACTGCAGGAATCTTACTCACGATTGCATCCTTTATTTCGTCAGGGTCGTGGCGTTTTACCTGGATATTTGTTATGTGTTTATCAAAGTCTTCCTTTGCCTGGTATTCAACATGAGGAAATTCAACTTCCATTATATCTCGTATGCATGGAGACTTTTGCGCCTGAATCTTTTGTTTAAGCGTATCCCTGTATAAGTCTTCCTGTATGCTGTCATGATTAAGAATGCTCAAAGTATTCGCCACATGTTCAAGATTCTGGCAAATATGAGCCCTGTTTTTCAGCAGCATAGATTGAACAGCTTCAAGGCTCTTAATCTGTGATTCATCAAATCCATCTCGAAGAAAGCAAAAGATAACTTTCCCTGGTCTTTTATTGCTATCATCAACAACCTCAGCGATAGAATAAACACCTTTCATTTCTGAAGTGATCACATAAAGGAGATAATCGCATTCTTCTCGCTGTTTCAATTCTTCTTCCTGGCATTCTGGCGTCCAGTCCGAAACTACAGGATTGAAATAATCACAGTTCAGCATTGGAATAAGTTCTTCACGCCATGTTGAGTTGTTGCATGTGCCACCTAAAAATACTTTCATTTAACCTCCGCCATTTTCCGTGATAACTCAAAAAATTCTTCTCTCTCATGCCCAAGAGATATAAACTCGGATATCAATTGTTCTTGTCTTTTTACCAGTTCAAGTATTGGTGCCTCCTCGTCTTTGAACATGAGAAGGTTTTCTTTTATGATTTCGTATTCTCTGTTTTTTATTTTAATAGCAACACATCTGCAGTTTCCCATTCTATTAATCCTCCTCAATATCTTTGTTTAATTGATGTTTTATATTATCAAGTATACCGATAACAGTTGCAAAATGCATTCCATTAACAGGGGCGTAATCACAAATTGTATCAGTTATCATCTCTGTTAATTCTGCTATTTTGTGGTCCGGGAACGGGCCGATTGTTACTCTTTGTAATCGCTTTTCTTGTTCGCTCATCATCTATTCTCTCTCTTCCATTGATTCCATACTTCCATGATTTTATCACGCGCCACACATATTAATCTGACATCCTTGCCGCAATTACCAGTGGCTAGTCCTGTATTAAATCTTACGGCGAACTCAAAATACCCACCACCTAGCTCATATATTGGCTGAACTTCGACGACTGTTGATAGATCAATTCTGATACCGCCGTCAGTCTCATAAATATCACCATCCAACCTGCGTATGTCTCCTGATTCACAAGGAGGAGTCCAGCCAGCTTCAATCAGGCTGTCTCTTATTTCTTGGTCAATCCTACTGGCATCGATCTTTATTTTTATGTCTGCCGCGGTTACTTTAGCCATTGTCCCCCCTTTGTTTTATTTCTTCCGTTTGCAAATCATCTCCAATTTGTCATTCCTGCCTCTAAACATTACATAAACATCACTTAAGTCCAAATTTAGCTCTTTGGCTTTCATCCTGGCGATATAAAAAAAGACATCATGCAGGGCAACTGTAAAAATAGTTTCATCTTTATCATCGCCGTATACAACAGGATCTTTATTTTTCTTCTTGGATTTTGGAAACAGCCAGAAATTAAAAATCAAGGTGACAACCAGGATAGAAAATCCAATTATCACGTAGCTGAAATACTCTTCAATAGTCATTGTCCACACCTCGTTTTATATTCACCTTCAGCCTCGGAGCACTTAACATAATCAACCCTATTACCACCGTAATACCAGCTTTCAGGATCTCTCTTTCTGTATACGATGCTGGTTTCTTCTCCTGAGACCTCCAGGTACTTTTCTGAAGATTCAGGCTGAGGAACTGTTCTTGTGCATGATGATAGGATTATTAGTGTGATTAATATTGATTTCATGTTGTTGCTTTCTCCAATGGCTTAGGAATAGTGTGCAACTAAAACGCTGTCCAAACGACCAATCGCCTTTTGTATGTCGTGGACGGGGTCAAGGATGTCTTTTTGCGCATCCATTTCTACTCGTAAGGTTTCTTCTATTTCACTTTCCCTTTTT
>PJEL010001664.1_pt1 | contig 21873 bp, 17 predicted proteins | sample 1853271 | NCBI WGS metagenome assembly PJEL01 (sample SAMN08108733, study PRJNA415343) | Invertebrate metagenome, whole genome shotgun sequencing project. | host: Globobulimina | place: Sweden: Gullmar Fjord | collected 2015-08
TTCACCACGTGATCCTCGTAGCTGGAAAGATAGAAAGAGTCAAGGAAGGAAAAGTCGATCACCATACCGACCTAGAAGAACACAACAATCACTGTCGCCACCTCCAAGGCGGAGCAGAAGTATCTCTCAAAGCCCGTCAAGGTCATACTCCTACAGCAGTAGAAGCAGAAGCAGAAGCAGAAGCAGAAGCAGAAGCAGAAGTCGTTCGTATTCTTCTTCAGGGTATAGTAGCCTTTCGAGGGGACGCAGTCCAACACCTCGTAAGGGTAGGTAACGTTACAACAATAATGATGAAAATTGATGACTAGGTTTTAAACAGTTGAACAAACGATTCAATACTCCATGGTTTCTCTTTCTTCACATCCTCCTGCCCATGTCCTTCTATCAAAATCTTCCTAGATTTTGGAAACGTAAGATTCCTAGGCCAAATAGATACCTCAACTTTGGATATTACTGCATGAGCGGATCCAAGAGACGCATGCATGTCGTGTACCTGATCATTCTCCTTTGAACTGAAATGACCAGACAGTTCAGGAAGGTCATAATTGACATTCCAATGCACTCTCCCATCGACTCCATCCATGACAGAAATCCTCTTCTTATTCTGGTATCTGCCTTGGGTAATATCCCATGCAGTTGCCACACGGAAGGACAGATCCTTTGTTTGCCTCAAAAAATTCACCTCTCCCTCGAGATCAAGCGTAAACACCCACCATCTCAACTTTCTAGATCGCAGAGAAATATCCCCGTGATGCGTCAACTTTGCCCGACGCCACCATGCCGTGGAATCTGTAGGTTTGGCCTGCACAACATTGTACCGTCAAAACAACCCTCCAAACCTCTCTCACATTGAGTCAACCACGTACCAGGACAGCAACAGTCTTTTCATCCCCTTTTGCATCACAACTAAAATCGAGACCCACGACCAGAGGGCCATTACTGCATGGCAACAGAGAGAACATGTCAAGCTACAACCTTGGTTGGAGGTCACTGAACACAAAAGAGAGAACACGTACGTATCTCGCAGTTTTAGCGAGTATTCTGGTGAATAGTCTAGCGTGAATCGTTTCAGTAGTTCATCAATAGTATCATAACTATTATCTGAGATATAACTGTATTCACTCGCGTGTCCTTCGTCTTCAGAGTTCATGGTCAAGGCAAACCCATTCAAGGAATGACAAAGAAACAAACCACTCTATGCAACGATGATGTCTATGTATGTGTTATTATATCTAGGTATATAATAATAATGCAAGGATAGTCGTGGTATCTTGTACTATGAGCTGAGATTTTTTTCATTCAACTCGAACGTTCTGCAGAACCTCATGAGGCACAACTGGCCAGTTGTGCATGGTGTGGTGATTTACAGTACGTAGCAGTGTTTATAAGCATTAAATTTATATATAGCAACCATAATATAGTAGCATAGATACGACTCAATACCTCGGTTGTGTGTCAAAAATACATGTTTGGGTTTTGAAATTTCGTTTCAGTTGGTGTAACTGCACGTCTACTAATTCTGCACACGACACACATAGTACAGGTGCTATGAATCCTAGAATCAAGACATTTGATACATCATCCAAAAGGATGTGGAGTCCTTGGAAGGTTGCCTTGCTGTGCTCTATCGTGGTGTTGGTCAGTTTCTTCTGGTATCGGGGTACAACAGGCGACGTGGAAGTTCTCTTTGAACCGGATGATGATGGGATGATGGACGTATCACATGATAAACATGTAGGGGTAAAGACTGAGAAGGAGGATGAAACCGCCAGGCTGAAGAGGCTACAGGCTGATACGAGACTGCCACTGGTATACTTTGATGTTGAAATAAAGGGGCGTAAAGTGGGCAGGATTGAGATGGTATTGTTCACCGATGTCAGTCCAAGGTGCGCACACAACTTCCATCTCCTTGTGACGGGTGAAGCGGGAAAGGTTCCGGCTGGCTTGGAGGGAGAAGGGTTGCCTCTACATTTCAAGGGGGCACCATTTTATCGCATTATTGATGGGTTCATCGACCAGGCAGGGATCAACACGCCTTCTGCTCTGAACCATGGTCAGTTTGATGATGATGAAGGAGGACTCAAACTCAAACATGAGCACAAAGGACTGTTGTCCATGGCCAATATTGGGAAAAATACAAATACGGCACACTTTAGCATCATGATCAACCCTGCTCCACATCTCGACGGAGACTATACAATTTTTGGACAGGTCGTATCTGGATTTAATGTTGTGGAAGAAATCAATGCTCTTTCTCGTGGTAAGCCAGAGAATACTGCCACAGCAGATGAGGGAGCAATCATAGCAGACTGTGGTGAGCTTCGGAGAGGGACCCTCAAGCCCAAGGTATGAATACAGTGACTATATTAAAGCCATGAAGAAATGTATACGCAATATTATTATTCTTTGTAATGCCTTTCAATCCACTTTTCAATGATGGGATTCACAAGGTGGGGAGCTTCATCCTGAGGACAGTGACCCACTCCGGGAAGCTCTATAAACTCCTCCACACAGCTATACTCCTGAAATGCTCTCCCCCATTCAACCTTCTCCCATGGATCAGCATCTCCCCAGACCACACTGACAGGAACAGGGCATCTGGCCATTTGCTCTTCAGGTAATGGCCCAGAACTAAACGAGATAAAGTCAAGGAAAACGTCGACAGCTCCATCTTGAAGACCTGGCTTCAAAATCACATCTACCAATTCGTCCGTCACAGTTGCTTTGTCACAATAGCACTGCTGTAGCACATTCTTCACCCCCTTTTCTGTGGCAATCTGACTGAAAAACCAAGGGCCCAAGGGAGTTGTCCGGAGAACTCTTTGCAATGCAGACACAAAAGGCTTTGCAATATCCGTCTGTTTCTTTTCATGGAGCATACGCAGGCTAATATTTATGACTTGGACAGAGGCTACCCTCTCTGGTGCTTTTATAGCAGCTTCAAGCCCAGCGATACCACCAACTGAGTTGCACGTCACAAACACCTTTTCATCTGGTGCAGCGATTTCATTCGCAAAATCGAGAATCTGATCAGACCAGGTGTCAAAGTTGTACAAGCTATTCACCTCCAAGCCCCGTGGATCTGGCTTGCTGCTGTAGCCATACCCAAGGAGGTCTAGTGTGTACACTCTATGTTTCTTACCTAATTCTCCAATGTTCTTCCTCCAATGGTCACAATTTCCTCCAAACCCGTGCACTGCTATAACTATGGGACCTTCAGATCCACAACGTTGGTACCGAATGCTGTGATCCCTCCAATTCCAAAAACCTTGAAGCACCCCAGGTGAGTGAACTTCTGTCTCTTGTACATCAACCAAAAACGATGCCGCGTGACAAGCAATGGTCTGAACTGATCTCCTTTTGTGTAATACTACGTCATGTTTTCGAGATGCAGAGGTCGTTGGGATGGTGCGACTGCAACTGGGTGTGGCAGTTCTAACCACACGCTGTTGGAACATTTGTTCGTTCGTTCGTTCTTCTCCCTGTTGATTTCCTTTGAATGCGTTTTATTTTCTTTGAATGCGTTTTACAAACTTCAAATTATTAACAATTACTGGGCTGGTCTCGGTGGTTGCATGGTCACCACTCTGAGGAAGGACTCTGGAATGTCGAGGCCTTGCCTGATGCACGTTTCCCTTGCAGCAAACAAGACAGACATGTCCTGTGGAGTTAGGAAGATAAACTGCAGGTTGGGATTCTCCCTGGCGAATGAAAGCAGATTCTCCATTGCAATCTTTCGGTTCACAGAGTCCATGAAAACATCAAACTCGTCCATTGCTCTGAATGGTGTGTCCGTCTCTCCTCCAAGGGCGAGCGCAAATGCTACAGTTGCAAAGGATCTTTCACCTCCAGAAAGCTGCTTGAGGTCCTTGATCACACCAGATCCCTGTTTACTCTTTTCACCAATGCGAACACCGATTTCCAGTTTCTTTTCTTTTCGATTCACGCGAATCTTACCAAAGTGGCCCTTCTTCTTCATATAGTGCTTGAACTTGCGAGACACAATCTGTTCCACATAGTCATCAACTTCCTTGAGTTTCTTCTCACGCTTCTGATACGAATTCTTCAAGGTTGTGAACACATCCAGAGCACTCTTCATACGTTTACCGTCTTCAGCGAGCTTCTTCTTGGCATCGAATAAATCCTTTTCAACTGTGCTCAGATTTCCTCCAGCTTCTCTCTGGGCCTCCTCAATCACAGCACTCACTCTCTGATGCTTCTTTTCCAGCATGCTGCGTGTGAATGTTTTTTCAATCTCCTTGTCAGTCATTCCACTGGATTTATATTTCAGCATAAGCTGGTGCTTCTTTTCAGCCGCATTCTCCCTGCTCTCCACAATTTCCATAGTGTCTTCCATAAAACCAGCAATGTTGGCTTCAGTCTGCTCGAGAGATTCCTGTAGTTCATTCCGTCTGCCTTGGATCTTGTCCCTATGTGATATCAAATCAGTGATATGTTTTTGTGTAGCTTTGATTTCATCCTTGAGTGCTTCGAATGAGTCCATGAAAGCATTGAAAGTTGCCTGGTGTGCAGAAATCTCTGATTTCACATCCGAAAGTCTTGCCTTGGCTTCCTCTCGCTTCTGTTCCCACTCCTTGACCTTTGATTTGGCATCTTCTACTTGAGACTCTGCATGTAACAACTTTTTCTCCATCTCGAGTATTTGACTTCGCAGATCATCGGCGGGATTTTCCTCTTCTTGTGTTGGCGCTGGAGCTGCCTGAGTGCTTTCCAGAATGGAAAGAGTGTTTCTTGCCTCATCCAACATAGCATTGGCCTCTCTCTTCTTCTTCTCATACTCTGATATTGCATGACGCGCCTTGGTCTCTTCCTTTCGCAGAGACGCAAGTTCGGATTTGGACTTTTCTGCTTCTTCATGGATTGCCTTCAAATCGTCTTCGAGTTCTTTGATCTTATCTTCCTTGGTCACACCAAGACGGGCGACTTTCCCCCTGTACCGTCGATCAATTCCTTCGAATGCCAACGAGTTTCCTCGATACGTATACTTTCTTCCATTGGCATCATACGCAGTGGTGACCAATGGATCCTTGGCAAGTTTACTACACTCTGCAGTATTGTCTGTGCTTGCTGACAAGGCAATACTCTCAATACGTGCCATATCAATCAGGAAATTCAAAATAATTGGTCTGACAGACTCTTCACATGTAAGTATTGAGAGAACAGTCGTGCATCGTGGCTGTTTGTGTGGTGGAATGTTGTACACGGTGGTCCTGTTTGAATTGACAATTGTAATCCTTGGCATTTGGCTGTAATGCACACCTGACTCCTGTAATATTTTCCTCAGTTCGTACATATCTTTCTTGCTCCCCACTAAAAAGGTATTCAACTGATATCCAATGGCTGCTTCCACTGCTTTTGCATACCTTGGACTTTTCAATCCAAGATGTCTACCAATGGGCCCAATTGGCTTGAAGGAAAACCTGCCCCTTTGGTGTGCCAGTTCAATGTTTGCAACAGCCTTGGCAATCAGATGACCTCCAAACTCTGATACAGAATCCTTGGAAGATCTCTTTAACGAAGAGAGCGTTGATTGCACATTTTTCCCCCTCACTTCCATGTTATTGAGCTTGCCCGTGACACCACGAATCTGTGACGTAAGGGATTCGGAATGTTTCACTGCATTGTCAATGCGAGCTGAAAGATCAGTCACAGTCTCCAAAGCTCTCGTCTTCGATTCTGTGGCCTTACGCATATCCTTCAGGTGATTCTCCATTGGATTCTCCACTGGGGCCTCTGCCGCCATATCTGTATTGAGAGCCTCCAGAGCAGATTTCGCACTTTCCAACTCAGCTTGTTGATCCTCAATGATTCCTTGGTATCGCACCAGCTTTTTCTCAAACTTGTTCACCTGAATAGTGCAATCCTTTACCTTTTCCTTCATACCTCCAGTCTCTTGGTGATATTCCTTTATCTTTTCCCGATATGACAGGTTCATCTCATCATGTTCTGCCAGTTTCTTCCTCAAACCCTCCAGTCTCGCTTCCTCGTCCTTCAAGGCATCATCAGCCTTTGCAGTCTCTTCAGTGAGATTTCCTTCAAGTCGATCTTTGAGGTCATCTCTCAATCGCTCCTGCTCCAGAAGAATCTCCATGGCAAACACAATTTCAAGACTCTGCAGTTCCTGGTTCAAGTCTTCCAGTTTCAACAGTCTATCTCGCCTCGACTGCGTTTCACTGACTTGATGTTCCATCTTTTCATATTCCTCTTTTATCTTTCCTGCATTCTCCGACATATCAACCAGGCATGCCTTGGTTACTGCAAGGTTACTGGCAATATTGCCAAGCTGTGTCGCATCCATGTACAACTCGTACTTTTCCTGATCAGCCTTTGACGTGGTCGACCCAAGCAGTCCCCTTGCAGTATTCTGAGTCATGACTGTGACAGGATTGGAGGCATTCAGATTGAGTGCATGCAAAATGTGCTCCAGTTCGTCCTTCTTCTTTGACACAACTTTACCATCAGAAGCCTTTATCGCCCATGAATGACTTCTATGTGTGATTCTACGTTCAATCGTAATTGAATCCCCATATACATCATGACGATATGCTTCATAGTCCTCTGTAGGCTTGTTCCATATGGTAACCCTCACCACTGCCTCATCCATGCCAGTTCGGATGAGTTTTGAAAGAGACGCATTCTTTCCATGCTTTGTCGCCTTCACTCCCAGACTACATTGAAGTGCCTGCAAAGATGCTGATTTTCCCGATCCATTCTTTCCAGAAATAAATGTCACATGAGGGGCAAACTCCATGGTCATGTGGTCATGACACATGAAATCCACCAGCTCAATCTTCTTCACATGCCCAGGCAGCCCGATGCTTCGTATCCCATTACCTCCTGAAAACTCAAGAGATCTTTCAAGAGAATCTGTATCCATCACGGGTTTCTCAGAGACGCGATCCTTTCCTTTTCCCGTCAATGTCTTGGCCTTTTTCCCCCCAACAACCACTCCATCAGAGCTCATCCGAGACTTTCTCTTCCCAGCCGTCTTACCTTCCTCACCACCAGTGAGATCAACCATCATACCATCTTCTATAGATGCAATCTCCTCCTTCATCGGAGTGGCCAGGGCAGTATCCTGGTTGCTTGTGTTGGTATTGTTCTCGTCGTTCAATACAGCGTGTCGAGCCAACAGACCTGAGGATACCATGGTTCAAAATATAGAATAATAAAAATATTTCTAGCGGAATCAATGCTTTCCTCTGTGTGAATTCGTCCGTGAGATTCGTGCGTGTGATTTGAATGTCACCAACGGAAGTAACAATGAGAGGAGCCAACCCGAGCACGAGGGCTTCTTCACGTTGTTGTACACAGAAATTCTACTGTATAAATATATAATTATATTAATTATATTGTTCTGAAGAGTTGACACGTCCTCTCGTCCTCTTGTCTAATTTTGAACCAACAATAACAACGTTGGATTGTTGGTTGTCAGTTGACTGCAGATGTCATGCATGGATGGTCATCATATGAAGACATTGCATTGTAGCGAGCTATTAGAATCGACATGCACTGCACTGGTACCAGATACTGAATGTCTTGAGAAGTATTCTTGACTGACTGATATTCAATACAGTAGTACAATATGTGTAGGTGTGGGTGGTGGTGGTGACGTCACCACCCATCCCACTCCATTATTTAATTAATACTGTCATCGTATTTAATAGAGCATATAAGTACAGGTGATGTGTTTGAACACTACAGTATGAGAATTTTCAATAAATGATACCCACATAAACCTCATGCCATTGCTTGTTGACAAACCATTGAGAATTATTGTGTTTGCCATCAAACATATAACCTTTTGCTTCAAGCAAGGATCTGACGGCATAGTCTTTTCTTGGATTGCGGCCGTCCGATTCTACCAGAATGACTCCAAATTTAACATTGCCCATAGTTTGCAGCACCTCATATTCTCCTCCTTCCACGTCTAGACTCAAAAAATCAAAAAATGTACCTGAATCCCTCACCAGAGATGATAAGGGGGAACAAGATATCGTGGGCAAGGCATTGACATCTATGTTTGAGTGCCATCTAGAGAGAAACTCATTATTCATAAATTCGTATATGCCTCCCACATATCTTTTGTCAATGAAATGAACATGACCAGGTTTGTTGCATACAGCTTTGTTGATCAACACATCATCTGGACGGTTTGTTTGGAGACTCTTGAACCTGGTTGGCGACGGTTCAATCAATACACCAGTCCAGTTAAGAATAGAATTGAATGCCAGTGTATTATCTTGACCTACACCGTCATGAGCTCCTAACTCAACATATGTTCCTCTACAGACCCCTTTGAAGTATTGATCGTGTAAAAATACTTCCTCTCCACGCAGTGATCTTGAAACGTTTGCAAACTCTGTTGAATTGTAAAAACTAGTGCACTTTCTCGCCTGTGAGACTTGCGAGGGTCTCAAAGCATGAGCTTTGTAGGACAGTGCATTGATTGAATCTTCTAATGCTCTCCCTCCCTCAATATATGTATAATATAGTATCACCACCAAAGAAATAGCAATGAAAAGAACCCATATGTGTCAGCTGAAAAAGTGTTTCGCTTTAATCAGTATCAGCTTTTGTTGGGCCCCAACACACTGCACCATCTTATCCACTCAACTGTGAAACTTTCTGGGACTGGTCAATGATTCTTGGACCAGTCACCATGTGGTCTGTTGAGCAGACCAGAGGACATTTTTGTGGGAAACATATACGACCCATACATCTAGGGTTATGATACCTGTGAAAGTACCACGTGTATCCATTGGAGGTGTCTTTTTGAAGAAAGACTGGCTCCAGTATCTCGGGAGTGAAGGATAGTATGAGGGAAATAGTACTCGAAGAATTTCGTGCACCTTTGTATTAATACAGAATATTCTTGACATTCGTGTACGATACCATGCAAATGTGGCATCAGTTGATGCCCCAAATTCGCCATGAGCTGGGGGTGTTCTGTCGACAGAAGTATGCATACCAAACTTTGGTTTGGCACAACCACATTGCCTGGGGCGGTGACTAGCATTAATGCCAATATTCCCATGTAGTACAGAACATGTGGTAATACCCATCTTCTTTCAGTAACAATATCATCAATATTCAACTACTAGATACATATGTCATCCATGGTACTCGGCACACGCGTGGTCTCCACGCCATTCATTGGGCAACGCTCTACCTTGGGGAGGCGATCAAGGATCGCTACCACCAATGCTCTAAAGTCAACCGGTGTCACAAAAGACGATGTCAAATCTGCAGATGGTGGTAGAATGGTAGTAACCATAGATGATCAAAAGGTGCTATTGACTGTCGTAGATGATGCTGTGTACGCAGTGTCCAACAAGTGCAGTCACTTGGGACTTCCATTGGTGGGCAAGACTGCCATGATGCAAGGACAGGTGACTGGTGGATGTATTGTCTGTCCAGCTCATGGAACAGCGTTTGATGTGAAGAATGGTGAGGTTGTTGGAGAATGGTGTCCAAACATGCCAAACCTTCCACTGGTTGGTAAAATGACGAAAGAAAAGCCATTGCCAACCTTTTCCACCTCCTTGGATGAGAATTCAGGAGTCATCTCAGTTGATATGTGATTGTCATTGTGCTATCATGTACGTGTAACTATTTCTTCTACTACAAGATACTACACAATACTAATAGTATTAGTATCGATCCTTGCAAGGATTGCTGAGATATCTCAGAATTTGAGATACAGGCAACCAATCGTACGCGTACGCGTACGATCGATTCGGATCCATACCTGCAAAATACTATCTCTCAATTGAGATATCGTGTACCATTCATATATAAAAATATATACCAGTATATTCCTGTACTACTGCAATAATAACATACTAGTAGTAATACTAAGGATGGACGTATCAAAGATATTTCGAAATCAGACCCACGCGTCTCCGAAACCAACGACGACACAGGCCAAGCGAGACAAGTTGGAGCAGACCAAGAGAAGAGATCGGGAGTTGAAACAACAGAGAAAGACCGAACTGATGCGACAGAAAGAGGAAAAGGCTGATAGAATCAGGGAAGCAAAAGGATTGTTGAGAGAAGAGCGTATGCTCTATCATGACACTCGCAAGGCGAGGGCTGACAAGCGCCATGCCCTGGACAAGGTGGACAAGGTGGAGAGGAGGAAGAATGCTCCAGTATGTGCTCATGGCATTACCCAATGTAAACTATGCTGTAGTAGATCGTGAGTACTAGAATATTTTTTTCCTTGTTGTTGTTTGCTGTAGCATAATGTAATATATAATGTACTACCACTATAACAGCAAACCTTTGCTTGTTCATTCAAACTTTTTCAAAAGTTTGAAACATGCATACATTTAAAATGTAATACTACATGCATCATGAACAACAACAGGATTGAAACATATAATGATGATGATGATGATGATCCAACACGCCTGCAAAAAACGATAACGACCCTTGATCAAAGACGATTGATATCGCTACGAGCAAAGGACTGTGCTCTCTTGTTCATCGATGTCCAGCACTACACCTGTCTCCGTTCTAGCCCCTTGTACAAGGATTCAGATAAAGATTTGACATATTTCTTTAATAGAATAGATACGGTTTGCAGGGGAAACTGGGCTAGACTGATCCGAGCAGCAAGGCAGAACAATGTCCACATCCTCACCTGTGTCATCTCTTCGTTGAGAAGAGACGGAGCGGATCGAAGTCTTGATTACAAAGTATCAGGGTTCCACATGTTTGCTCCAGATCCAAAGGAAGAGCTATTGCCTGAAATATATCCCGAGACGGCAAATGAGATGTGCCTGCCAAAGACATCGTCTTCAGTTTTCCAGAGCACAAACATTGACTATCTGCTCAGAAACCTGTGGGTCAGGCAGCTCATTCTCTGTGGATGCCTGACAGATCAATGTGTCGACCATGCATGCAGAGACGCGTGCGATCTTGGGTATTTGGTGACAGTTGTCGATGATGCATGTGCTACATTCTCAGAGGATAGGCACCATGCAGCCCTGAGGGCAAATTCAGGCTATTGCAGACAGCTTGAGACCAACCATGTCATCAACGAGCTTTCTACCCACTCGTCGTCGTAATGTTTTTTACATATATATGATGGTAGTAGTAGTATTGGTATTATGACATTGCATTAGTATTATTATTATTCCTATGTAATTCTGCCTTGAGACGTTGTGAAAAATCATCTCCACCAACTGCATCATCATCCCACTCCTGCTCCCATAACTCATCATCATTCAAATCTTGCTGTGCCACATTCCATTCGTCCACCTCAAACTCTTCAAACTCATCTTCATTTTCTAGCATGTGTGCCTTTGTTTGTTGTTGTTGCTCTTTCGTACTTGCACCAGACATTTTGCTTGTTTTGCTTGTTTTGCGTTGTTTGTCTCTCTATTACGTAATATTTTGCTATTTATACGACTGTTAGTATGATGATGATGATGATGATGATTCAACAAACAAACAAACAAACACACTCTTGCCCGTGGTACGTGTGTGTGTGTGTGTGATGATCTGCAATGAAGGTGCGGATCACACTGGTGGTGAGTAGGGAATAGGCTACTACTGTTGTTAAAAAAACAAACAAATAAATAAACAAATAGTAGTGAAAACTTGTCTGACTATAACTGAATGAATGAATGAATGAGACTGCCACTCGTCGATCAAGCTCGAATTCAGAGCAAGCTTGCTTATAAGCACTAGTGCTAGTAAGCTAGGGTAGCAAGCATACTTCTACTTCTACTTCTACCATCCATATACCACCAAAGACTCTGTACTACTACCATTTGCATGCAATGCATGGGACAGCTTTCTCATCACATCAGGATGATGTCCTCACATATTTATGTGATCATGAGCAGGCTGGCCATCTGGCCATGGATGGATAACACAGCAACAACAACAACAATCAGTAACAATAACAACAACAACCAGTACTATGCATTTAGTAGTTTATTAATAATTAATTAATAACACACCATACTCTATCACGTGTCATACTGACTGTGTAGAGAGTTGTTCATCATATCACAATCTGATGACTGACTGACGAGATTGAGATACACAGAAACGCACACGCGTTCCGTTTCTGAGGATACGTGCGTGAAGAACACGGCAAATTATGGAAAATACGCATACTATTACTAATAATAGCACGAGTGGTACAAACGAATTGATGAATAACAAAGGAGTCGTAGACAGAAAATCTTCAGAGGGAGAGACGAAGAGTTCCTCGTCCTTGGGGGACGATAGCTTGCCATACACAATGGGGAAACTGACACTTTCAATGGCACAGAGGGAAGGAAGAGAGTCCGTCTGGGAGGGGAAAGTGACAGCTGGAGATCCTTCTGGATCAGAGTTCACCATCACGACGTATAGCACTGACAAACTCTACAGTGCTGGTGATGGAATCAAGGTGATTCGGTATCAGACGCTCAAGGTTGTGGGGAATGGCTCTTTTGGAGTTGTATACCAGGCAAAATGCATAGAGACGAACGAAATCGTGGCAATAAAAAAAGTATTGCAAGATAGAAGGTTCAAGAATAGAGAATTACAGATTATCAGAAAGTTTGAACATCCCAACATTGTTCAGCTGAAGCATTGCTTCTACTCCTCGGGTGGGCCACCTCCAATGGCATTGTCTTCCAAATCCACGAGGGATGGCAAGGAATCGTCGTCTCCTCAGAATGGCAACCCGGATGATCTGTATCTCAATTTAGTATTAGAGTATGTGCCGGACACGGTATACAAAATAAACAAGCATTACATCAAGGCTGATGAGCGCATGCCCATGTTCCTTGTGAAACTGTATGTGTACCAGATGCTGCGGTCGCTTGCGCATATTCACTCGGAAGGAATTTGTCATAGAGATATTAAACCACAGAATCTTCTGGTAGATATTCAAACACATGCGCTGAAACTCTGTGATTTCGGTTCTGCCAAGATGCTGAGGCCAGAGGAGTCTAACATTTCTTACATTTGTTCTAGATACTATAGAGCTCCGGAATTGATATTCGGTGCGTCAACATACACTCCAGCTATTGATGTATGGAGTTTAGGGTGCGTGTTCGCCGAGCTTATCCTTGGGAAGCCACTGTTCCCTGGCAAGTCTGGAATCGATCAGCTCGTAGAAATCATAAAGGTGTTGGGAACACCAACAAAGGAGGAGATCTTCGCCATGAACCCGCACTATACTGACTTTAAATTTCCACTAATCAATGCGTCGCCATGGAGCAAGGTATTTGCCAACAAGAAGGCTTGTGCAGATGCAATGGATTTGCTGTCAAGAATGCTTGTCTATGATCCAGCCAAACGGATCTCTGCATCAGACGGTATGGCACATGCATTTTTTGAAGAGCTTAGGACACCAGGGATGACATTACCAAGTGGGCACCCTTTGCCCCCGCTGTTTAATTGGATTGATGGGGAGCTGGACACCTTTTCTCCGAGGGCCAAGCACCTGTTTGAAAAAACTGTAGAATAAGGTGTACTTGCTTGTTTGTTATTATTACATAACTACTACTTGTTACCAAATCCAATCTCTTCTTCCCCACCACCCATGAGGTCTTCCATGGTACGTGGTTTGGATTTCTTCGTATTCATAGCACCATCATCATCAGGAGTGTCTTTTTCCTTGGATGATGGACCGGGAGCAGAAGAAGGATCGGCGTCAGACACTGGGGCCAAGTTGATTCTCTTTGTTCCTCGACCAACAACTCCAAGGTCTTTGACAGGAGATGCCATGTTAGACTTGCTGGTTCCTTTCAGCTCATTTTGCATAGCATCGCTGGGCTCCTGCTGCTGTTGATGGAAGTGAGAAAGAGCTCCACGGACGGCATCAGCCATTGCCTTTTTTTCCCTCGCTTGTGCTTCTAATTCACCCTTTTTATCATTGAGATCATCCAAAATGGCGGTTACGTCATCTATTTCACCTCTGTTTTCATCTGTTCCCTCTTTCAGACTTTTCAACCTCTTTTCCAGTATTATCTGGGCAGTACCAACATCAACGAGGGCATCTTCTGGGCGCTCCAGAAACTGAAGTGCCATGACTCTCTTGAAATACACTTCAGCCACTCTCCTGTCGTCCTCTGGATACTTTGCCATCTTTTGATACTTCAAAGCCTGGTCAAAATCAATCAAGGAATCGTTGAAGGCTTCATTTTCGAGGGCTACATCTCCCAGAAGGACATGAACACTGGCCAGATCATGGCAATATTGCTGAGGATCTCTCTCCCAGATTGCTCGTGCCGTGTCCAGATTTTCCCAAGCAATCTCCAGATCAGTGGCTTCAAGAGGAGCCTGCGTATCTGGCTTTTCCTCGTTTGGCTCGCCTTCTTGAGCTTGTCCGGCATGTTTCCCTGTTGAGGAGGATGGCCCTTCAACCTTCACTTCCTCAGACTCGTGATTCTCCTTGTTCTCGACATCCTGGTGAACATCTGTGTCCAGATTGGCCCCAAAGACGTCAGCATTGTCCTGTGCTTGATAGAGAAGAACGGAACCGTAGCGGTAATATGAAGAAGCACATTCGGGTGCCAGCTCCCCGTACCTGGCTGTCCTCGCTCGTAGCACCTGAGCGAAAATATCTGCTGCCATTTCAAGGGCGTTTGTCTACATATAGAGTCACTAGATAGTAATAAACAATAAAATACGATCAACGATGATGATCCGTACCCGTATACATGCCACGCCGGTGTTGAACAACTCTTGAGTCTCTTCGACTGTCTTTCCAAGAGTTGAGTTCCCAGCCCCACTAGGTCCTGGCTGGTCTGACATTATGTTGTATGATTCTCGTGTGGTCTGAATTCAAATCCAGGCGTGAATGGAATTCCGCAAGTCTTTGTTTTCCCGCGGAGAATTTTTGAATTCCTGAGCTGGATCACGCTTGAAACATGAAACCTATCAAACAGATATTGTTAAATACGTACGATGAATTATTTTAATATCATATTCCTATACTATTACGAAGTGGCACCGCATTATTCTCCTGCCGTGGCAAGAGAAATCGGCTCTCCACATGAGCTGAAGAATTCTTTCGTTGTTTCTGAAAGGCAATCAGCACCAGCATCAGACCTGCAACGATGCCAAGCGAACCAATCACCAAGAGGCTCACCATCAGTTCGTTGTTACTCTCTGGGAAATGTTCTTCCGTCTTGAATGCCGCCGACTCCACGTGAGCTTGCAGGACGTCAGTGGTTTGTCCAAAAAACATGTCTGGTGCATTTGCCAGCATCTCCAATGGAGAATCTGCAGACAACCTTTCAATTTGCAAAGCAGTTGAGATATCCTCCTCTGTTGCGGAAGGAGGAATATATACTGGTAGCGAAGCAGATAAATTGGTCTCAAAGTTCCGGTCTGACAATCTCCTGATGCTCTTGACACTCACAGCTGCTTTTGTTGTATTAAAGGCCTTGGCCATATCGCTCGTGACCAGGTTCGAAATGAGCCTATCTGGCGATCCAGAAACCCCAGATTTAAGTATCAACGTGTTTTCGTCGATACCACTGAGCGTGACACTCACGTGAATCAGGACAGCGTACCTGTTCCTCACATTCAGAGTGCCAAGTGGGGTGCTGCATACATGTTGACCATCACCGTCAGTTGTTGTTGATTCTGGACACACCATACAATACTTGGCCCCAGTAGAGGGCGCGAAGGTTCCCTCAATGCAATGTTTACATCTGCTTGATCCCCAAGACATGGCATATGTCCCTTCTGTGCAAGAAGAGCATTGTGATCCATCATAATCTGCAAAAGTACCTGGCGGACAGAGAGAGCAGAGAGAAGACCCTGGCACAGGGCTCACCCATCCAGGCATGCATACTGTACAGTGATCAAAGTCATCCTGACCATACAACATGGTGTCGAGAGAAAGATGGGTTGGTACATCAGTCGTCACAAGGGTCTGTTTCAAAGAGGGACTCTTCCTGTGCAGCTTGACTGTCAGAGTCGATGACGTTGTACCATCTTCGGCAAAAACCACGATTTCTACCGGCACTTCGTACCCTCTTGGCAGGTTCATAATGTATGCATCAGTCATGATGCGTTCAGACCTGGCCTTTGGTATGGCAGAGAATGGGTGTGAGTCAGAATATTGTTCTTCCTCAATCCCATCGCTTCCGCTGTAGACAACAACTTGGCCATTCATTTCCACTCGAACCCCAGGCACATTATCTATCAATAATCGTGGAATCATCTGTACACTTTCAGTGTCTGAGTTTAGCTCGATACGAATACTATCATTGGGAGTGCATTCCCTATTGCCCTGTTTCAACACATCTCTTGAATTTTCAGCTCGTTTTACTGTCATTGTTGGTTTGAATTGTTCGCATGCTATAATTGTCTCCCCAGTTGATGGCACAATTTTTAAAGACTCTAGGAGAGCATGCCTCCTGTCAGCCTTGCGTCTCACTGTGAGTGTAGCTGTACTATTGTTTGTCAATCCGTGTGAATCCATCTTTTTCAACATGAGCTGATCCCATCCAATGGACAGTTTTAATTCATACTCACTCATATTTGAGGGACATACTACATTAACCTCCAAGGGTAGGAGTGTATCTCTCCCACCCTCGACAGTGATGGGAATTAGGGATGACAAACACATTTGCATGCCATCTACCATTGTGTCGACGACAGCCACAATGTCATCAGCTAGCATTCCATTTCTCCTGTATAGAGTGACCTGGTCCTCATGTTTTGCGTGCAGTGAAAGATCAACCAATGCATCACCTATCTTGACAGTAAGGTTGTCGCCCTGCTGGGGCTGCTTTTGTCCTCCTGCAGACTCTGTGGAATCCTTTTCTGCAGACCCTGGAGGACATACTCCTCGGCGGGTTCCCAAGATGTGTGCTACATAGACTAGAGTTCCTGAATTTTGCACTCTAGATTTGTATAGCGGCATGAGCATCATTTCTATGCTAAACCTTGCTTGTGGAGGCAACACCTTCCAGGACACTGGTACATTGATCGAGCCAACCTTTTGACCTGGCTTGAACCTTATAATCCCACTCTGTTCTATCGGATGGGACAAAAACTTCTGAAACTCTTTTTGTACCACAGTTTTATAGGAATACTGCACCAATGATGGTAATTCTCCCGTAATTGTTCCATTTTCAAGGACAACCTCAAGTTGGGGAGTTTCACCACATGTGAATGTCCTGTTTTCTACCATGCCAAACAATGGCACTTGGTTCTCATTCATCAACCCAATCAGAGTCTTGGACCTCCTATCGTCAATATATCCACTTGTCACGTGCGTCACCTCGGCCAGAACAGCATCATCTTCCTTGCTTCTCAACAGTGAGGGGTCCAAGCGGATAGTCACATTCTTTCGACCGTCTTCTTGGCGGCCCCAATCAACATGTGTTTTTTCCCCTGATTCCCCATTGCCAAATTTTCCCCACACCAGCGTCGCCCTGAGTGGTGGCGATCGACCTTTCGAGCCTGTTCTCCTTTCTAGACCAAGTTCAACGACCGTTGAGTCTTCTCCTGTCCCGACATATTCGCAGCTCATAAACACGTAGGAGTCATCCACACCCAGTACTTGACACCACAAAATGGAAAAGACCAAGATGAGTGCTCGCGTGCAGCCCCAAGAGGAGAAGGGACGAACGGAGATCATTGAAAGCGTGTGGTAGTTTGCTGAATAGTCATGTCATCGGAATCATTTTCGACAATTCAGACCTGTTGATTTTTATGAGATTAATACAATTTTAATGGCCAAGCTTTATACGTTTCAACGACCGTATTTTCCAAAAAAACCCTGCAGGTTTAAATTTCATTTTTCTCCTGACACGCCCCAGGCCTGGAGCGATAGGCTCGAGATGTCGAGCATACTAGGGCGAATCAATGATTATAAAGTCTCTATAGTATAAGCATGGGACTGCCTGTTGTATTCCATGAGCTGTACTCGGCACCAACTCTGAGGCATGGCCATCGCTTCCCCATGAAAGTCTTTCAAGAGATCTACAACCTCTTGTTAGCACAAGGTGTCGTAACACCGAGCCAGATCCATCGTCCTCAGGCTACATTAGACAAGGAGATTCTTAAACTGGCGCACTCTGGCGAGTATGTGGATCGTTTTCTCGGTGGGAGTCTGGACAGTCACAGGTATGTTGAAACACAGACTTTCGGTGGCATATATGGTTTCTCTATAAGCATTTTTTCTGTGCAGTATTCGACAAATAGGCTTTGGAGATGAAGTGGGCACAAAAGTTTTAATAGACAGGACGTGTTCAGAGGTATCAGGCACGTTGATGACGTCTCTCCTGGCTCTAAAGCATGGTTTGGCTGTGAACTGTGCTGGTGGAACCCATCATGCTTTTCATTCTCACGGAAAAGGGTACTGTATCTTGAATGATCTAGCAATTACTTCTAAATATTTGATTGATTCTGGTCATTGCTCCAGAGTGTTGATTTTAGACCTCGATGTCCATCAGGGAGATGGGACGGCAAAGATTCTGGAAGATCGACCAGACATCTTCACCTGCAGTTTTCATGCGGCGAGAAACTTTCCAGCAAAGAAAGAGAAATCAGATCTCGACATTTCACTTGATGATGGATGTGGAGACGACGAATATTTGAGAATATTGGGTGAGACATTGCCTCAACTGCTCAAAAAGTTCAAACCGTCCATCGTTCTTTACGATGCAGGCGTAGATGTACACGAGAATGATGCTCTTGGGAGGCTAAAAATCACGAATGGCGGGTTATCGAGGAGAGAGAATTTGGTAATTGATACTGTATTAGGAGGTTTTGAAATACCCCTCGCTGGATACGTAGGTGGGGGCTACGATGATGACTTGGGAACCTTGGCACAAAGACATCTCCATCTGTTTTCTGCTGCCTCTGCTGCATGGTCTCACCACTGTGCCGTACCACAGCATGGTACAGGATTTTTTTGAACGTATTAAATGAATGAATAAATGAATGTATGTATGTATTTATGTATCAAGAATTGCAACAAAAGGAGAAAGAATTAAATAGTATCTAGGACCCAAGAGGTTGGGACGGAACAACTCGCTGACTTTTAATAGACCTGGCAAGCCATTTCTGTAGACTCCTGCTCCATGCAGGAATCTCAGATTGAGATCCATTGACTCCGAATCGTGTTCTCAATACGGCTTCAGAAAGATCTTCTATGTTCACCTCGTCTCCTTCCCGCCTTGCAGCAAGAAAAGCTGCTTCATTCACAACATTGGCCAACTCTGCTCCAGAGAAACCTGAACCTAATCTCGCCACAAGTTCCGCTGCTTGGAGCATCCCTTCGCGTCCTCCCTCCACTGGTATATTTCTGAGGTGCACCATTGTTATATTTGCTCTACCTTGCAAATCAGGCAAGGGGACATTGACCTTTCGGGACAAGCGGCCCGGTCGTAACAATGCTGGGTCCAGCACCTCTGCACGATTGGTTGCAGCCAGGAGCACTATACCTGGTCTACCTTCAAAGCCATCTAGTTCGGTCAACAATTGATTCAATGTTTGATCGCGCTCCTCGTTGATTCCAGCACCCCTCTTCCCACCAATAGCATCCAATTCGTCAATGAAAATGACACATGGAGATCTCTTCCTGGCCTCTGCAAACAGCTCGCGAACTCTAGCTGCCCCTCTTCCCACAAACAGCTCTACAAATTCAGATGCTGAAACTGAGATGAACGGAACGTTAGCTTCTCCTGCTACAGCCTTTGCAAGCAACGTTTTACCAGTCCCTGGAGGCCCACATAGCAATACTCCTGATGGCAACTTTGCACCAACTTTTGAAAATTTCCTTGAATCTTTCAGACAAGCTACGACCTCTTCCAGCTCTTGCTTTGCGGTATCAACCCCTTGAACGTCATCAAAAGTAACACGAGGACTGCTTCCACTGCCTCGAGTCTTCTTTTTGCGTCCTCCTCCATTCCTCCCTTCCAGGAATCTTCGCATGATGAGAAACATGGGCAGCAAAGGAATCCACAGGGCCAATGTTGTGGCTAAAATTTTCCCAAACGTGCTTCCTAACGCTGGTTTGATCGTTCCAAATTCAACATCATGAGTTCTAAGTGTAGTGATGAGGTTGGGGTCTGGCAAGTGACGGGTGAAAAACTGGCTTGGTGATTTCCTATTGATGCGCTCGTGTTGTGCGACCGGATTACTTTGGCCTTTTCCAAGACTTTCTCTCACATCAAACAATAATCTGCCACTGCCTTCCTCAAAACGAACTGATTTAATGTTTCCAGAATTGATAAAACTTAAAAAATCACTGTAGAGAACTTCTTGAGGCCTGCAGGAAAACATTCACATGACATATTGATTGGTGCAATTCATCGTTTGCCATCTCATAACTGCATACCTTGTTCGAGGACTGGTGGAAGACCTTCGGGAGCCTACGTATGACATACAGAGGCCTAAAACTAGAAAAAGGGCAAGCTTAAATGCCCTCAATGACAAGAACTTGGATACAGATTGGAGTGGTGCAGGAGACATAAATGTCACCACTGCCCGAGCCAAGCGCCTGATAATGCTGCTACGCCCGTTCACTTCCTCTCCTTCGTTCTCTGTTTTGGATTGAATATTTTGTTCTTCAGGTCGTTCATCCAAAGAATCGACCGGAGGGTTCTCCTTTACCTGCCCGTTCACTTCGTCCCCATGCCTCAAACATTGTCGGAGTACCAATCTCGCCCCATGCGAAGATATGATTGTTTTTCTTGAATGAAAGCATTTAAATAATTTATTATCATGCAATCGAGGCGTCACATTGCGTATAGCTCGCCCTTGCTGCCCTGTGGCTCGCTTTACCGCAAGAACGTTCATCTTGCCGTTAGCACTGACACCAACAAGTTCCTAGATATACTTGTGCATTGGCCCCAGTCAGCCAAATAACAATACAATGAATTAGAAATTAATTGTAGAGTTATATGCGCCCCGTATATCATACTTTTGAATCCAGCAGATTCACGTGTGGTGCATGACCATATGCATAATATTGCATATGCTGAAATGGGGCATGCATGAAATTGGACACTGACCCAGTAGAGTTCTCTTTGTGATCCTAAGCATAGTATACACATGGAACGTTTCAAACCATTCCCAGAGAATAATACTCGCCCTGTATTACCCGTGATAGATTGGGGGCTTTACTTTATGTACCTTTATGTACATGGTATGTTTCTGATAGAGCAGGTATTGTAGTAGTGGCCGTTTACTGGCTGTTTACTGGCTGTAATACTTACTGTTTGCTGGAAGATTGATTATTGCCATTGACCAAACTACTATTGGTTTCTTCTAGAGTACATGTTTTGTGCCGTGGAGCTCGTCAAGTTGGCGGGTTTCCGCTAGTATCTATCGTGGCGTGGCATCCTATCAAAGGGCCCTTTGGATAGGACATCCACCGGGAGACGTCAAGGAGAGTCTACTGCTACCCATGTGCTTCTTTTGGAGATGTAGGCGAGAACATGGCATCATCTGTCCATTTGTATTTGTTTATGATGCATTTGTAAATACCCTAGTATGGCCAACGTTCTCTTGATGAGCATCCATGGGGATCGTTGTTGATCTTTTCTCCTTGTGACGCTGTGGGCTGAAACCCACCATCGTGACGGACTCGAAGGGACCGTTTCTCCTTGTTCTGGCAAGTGGCAGATTTCCGCGAAATGGCCCCTTGCTTGCTTGCCTTGGACCTCGTCACGCCGGTGGGTTTCAGCTAATGTCAGCTAATGTCTATGTTGTCTCGACTTCCTATCAAGGGCCCCTTTGGATAGGACCGCGACTCACGTGCTACACGACGACGAACAGATGGCTCCTGCATCACACCACACATACATGTACAAGTAAGATTGCCATCGTGACTCGTATGTCCATTTCCTTTGTCTATGACGCATACTA
>PJEL010001665.1_pt1 | contig 21870 bp, 17 predicted proteins | sample 1853271 | NCBI WGS metagenome assembly PJEL01 (sample SAMN08108733, study PRJNA415343) | Invertebrate metagenome, whole genome shotgun sequencing project. | host: Globobulimina | place: Sweden: Gullmar Fjord | collected 2015-08
GAGGATTTCGGTGAACTCGGAGCGTTGATCGCCAAAGCCGTCCACCGCCCGAGCCTGGTTGTCATGGAAGGCGGGTACGCCGTGGAGGATATCGGCATCAATGTGCTCAATACACTCAGCGGTTTCCTAAACGCTTGAAGCCCTAGCACATATTTTTTTGTCCTCCAGAGGCGGATCTACGACATTATGTGGCAAGATCTTTTTGTGAAACAATCAAGTTGCCCAAATCCGCCGGAGGCGGACTAAAATTGCAAAATGTCTAAAATGCCTAATCCGCCGTAGGCGGACTATCTATTTTATAAAGAAAAAAACTAGGTTTGTAACGATATCTACCTGCTGATTTCAAATTTTAATGGGGTAAATATCAGACGTCTATAACAAAGACGGAGCGAAGCTTCCGGCTCGTAGAGCATAGAGCCTACAGCTCGGAGAGCGACACCATAATTTTAGGCATTTTAGCTCATTTTAGGCACTTTAGGCATTTTTCTGGTTTATCCAGGTTAGGTCATTGAGAGGTTAAAACATGGATCTCATACTCGTTAACGGTAACATCATTACCATGACAGTTCCCAACAAACGGGAACAATCATTAGCAGTCAAGAATGGGAAAATCTTAAAAACAGGTGCTGATACGGTTATAGAGAGACTGAAAGGGCCTGAAACCAAAGTCATCGATTTGCATGGCAAAACGGTTCTACCCGGCTTCATTGATTCCCATGTACATGCCTCAATTACCGGACTCGGCCTTTTTTCCGCCAGGCTAGAATCAGCGACCAGTGTCGATGATGTTTGCGACCTTATTCATCAACAAGCTCTAAAAACCCCACCGAATAAATGGGTCTTCGGCATCGGCTGTGTGCCATGGGCGCTTAGAGAGAACCGGTTTCCAACCATGGCTGAATTGGATAAGGTCTCTGAAGGACATCCGGTTTACATTATTTCAGCGACGTTTCATTCCGGTGCCGCCAACACAAAAGCATTTAGACACATTGACATCGATCCCCATATTGAAGGAGTACAGAAAGATCCGGTCACAGGTCAGCCAACGGGATCGTTTTTAAGCGATGATACGCACTTTTTCGCCAGCGGCAAAGCCGCAAGTACATTCAGCGATGAGGAAATTTCCGGTTTTTACCATGCCGTATGTAACTTAGCAGCAAGTCGGGGTGTGACAACCCTCCATTGCCTGGATGGACAGTTTTTTGAAGATGACCGCGATGTGAGCATCCTTAAGCAGGTACAGGCTGAACTTCCGATCCACACCCTTATAATGTACCAAACCATGGATATTCAAAAAGTGCTCGACATGGGGCTTACCCGGATAGGCGGCTGTTTGGCTATAGATGGCTCAAGCTTCGAGCATACCGCATTATATTATGAGCCCTATGCTGATAAACCTGATGTTTACGGTGATCTCTATTATTCAGAAAAAGAAATAGAATCCTTTGTGCAGAATGCCCACCAGGAAGGCCTGCAAATAGGCATGCATGCGATTGGTGATCGTGCGGTCGACATTATTGTTAGAGCCTATCAAAAGGCTCAAGAAAAATACCCAAGAGATGATTGTCGCCATCGTGTGGAACATTTTATCACCCCAACAGAGTCGGCCCTAAATACTGCCGTTGAGCTGAGCTTAGCACTTCCTATGCAGCCGGTTTTTCCATACTTTTGGGATGAACCGGGAAAAAGCGAATATGTAAGGCTTGTTGGGCAGGACCGGGCAAATAAAATGGAGCCTTTCAAGGAAATCTTGAGTCGTGGAGGGCTTATTTCCGGCAGCTCGGATAGCCCGGTAACAGATATCAACCCACTTTTAGGGATCCACGCCGGGGTCAATATGCCAAATCCCGTTCGACAAATTCAAGTAGATGAAGCCCTGCGTATGTTTACAGTTAACGGTGCCTGGGTGGGCAAAGAAGAAAATTTTAAAGGTACCATAGAGGCAGGAAAAATCGCCGACCTTGTTGTCATCGATCGGGACCCTTTTAACGAACCGGCACAGATAAAAAATTTCAAGGTGGAAACAACTATTGCCAACGGTAATATCGTTTACCAAAAATGATTTCTAAATAGTAAGTGCTAAAAGATAAATTTTTATGGAAAATTTGATTCCTATAATTTTAAATATGATGACGTTGGCAAGCATTCTCATGATGGTGGGATTAGGGTTAGCCATTATATATGGTCTGATGGATTTGATAAATTTTGCTCATGGGGAGTTCGTGACCATAGGCGCCTATACCTTATATACCGTCAATAACCTTGGCGGCAATTACTGGCTGGCGTTAATAATAGCACCGCTAGTCGGAAGTATATTTGGTATTATTCTGGAACGGACTGTTATTAGGTTTCTTTATGCAAAGCCCATGGCGATTATTCTAGCCACATGGGGCTTGAGCTTAATTATTCGTCAAAGCATTCAACTGATTTTCGGAGCCCAGGGTTTTGGTATGGCGGAACCCATAACTGGATCTTTTTCATTCTTGGGAGCAGAGTATCCTTCTTATCGCCTTTTTTTAATCACCGCCTCAATTATCCTCATGGGAGTCTGCTATACAATTTTTCGGTATACAGGCTTCGGTTTGGATGTACGCTCAGCTATACAGAATCGGGATATAGCTGAAGCATTGGGAGTAAACACCCGACGTGTCTACATGATTTCTTTTGGTGCAGGGGCCGGGATTGCGGCGGTCGCTGGTGTTTTAGTCGCTCCGCTGGGGATCATTTTCCCGCATATGGGTGCAAACTATCTGGCCAAGTCATTTTTTGTCGTTATTGTGGGTGGCGTAGGAAATATCATGGGAGTTGCGGCTGGAAGTGCTCTTATCGGCGGGCTCGAAACCATTCTTAACTATCAAATTCCAGTCTCACTTTCGCAGGCTCTGGTTTTGATAATCGCTATCATTATAGTTCGTTTTCGTCCTGAAGGATTAATTCCTAAATAAATGAACCTGTTTAAGATTAAAAATATACTATTCAGACAAAAACATTTAGATCGAAGCGAGATAATATGGCTCTTTGCATTTGCTGGATTTCTTGGAATAGCTCTTATTTATCCGCTTTGGGCAGACTCATATTCTATTTCAATTATGCGTGACACAGTCATCTTCGGTCTTCTCGCTCTCAGCCTCGATTATCTCTGGGGGAAATCCGGCCTGCTGAGCTTTGGGCATGCGGCTTTCTTTGGAATGGGCGCATATGGGATGGCAATATTCTCTCTAAACCTTAATACAATTTTTGCCTCAATGATCGGGATAGCTGCCTCTGTTATTGTTCCGGGATTGGTTGCTTTATTGATTGGATATTTTCTTATTTTTGCAGGAATAAGAGGCCCCTATTTTGTTATCGTTATGCTGGCATTGGGAATTGTCTCGCAGCAGGCGGCAATAAGCTGGGTAACCGTTACGGGCGGCGACTCAGGACTCCTCGGCATACCGCCGCTGACATTCGGTATATTTGATTTCAAGTATGAATTTTTTGAAGGTCTGCCTTTGTACTATCTTATCATCGGCATTTCTTCACTGATTCTCCTGGGGCTCTGGATAGCTTGCCGGGGGCATTACGGAAATATCCTTAAGGCGATCCAGGATAATGAAACACGAGCGCGTGCTTTAGGGCATAACACCTCTTTGCACCTCCTTATTGTTATGGTGATCTCTGCCATGATTGCAGGCTTAGCGGGTGGGTTCTACGCGGCATCAACGGGTTTCGTAGCTCCGGATTTAATTGGCTTGTTACTTTCAACAGAGATATTTGTATGGGTTGCAATTGGCGGGCGGGGAAGCCTGCTTGGACCATTCGTCGGTGCCTTTGCCGTAATTCGGCTGGAACAATTGATTAGCAGTATCAATATCAGCTTATGGCCGTTGATAATCGGTATTTTTTTTGTTGCCATGGTCTTCTTGTTTCCAGACGGTATTATTACTATTTTCCGCAATATAACCGTACTATTTACACGAAAAGCGAAACTAAACCTGAAATAATTACAATGGCGGAATCAATTCTAACGACGACAGACGTCATGATGCATTTTGGCGGCATTCAGGCATTGCAGGGCGTAAGTCTAAATATTATTGCAGGAAATCTTCAATGCATTATCGGGCCGAACGGAGCCGGTAAGAGTACGCTGTTTAACGTCATCTCCGGAATGTATAGACCCACGGCCGGGCAAATCTACTTTGAAGGCAGAGATATAGTCGGATTACCATTTCATGAGTATGCACGAGTTGGCATCACAAGAAAATTCCAGGTACCAAGCGTTTTTGAGAGTATGACTGTTCGCGAGAATCTGGAAGTGGCCATGCTGGGATTTCGCTTCAAAACAGATTGGGCTGAAAGAGTAGAATATTTACTAAACATCACAGGTCTAAAAAACCAGGCTGACATCCAGTCAGGGACTCTTTCGCACGGTCAAAAACAGTGGCTCGAAATTGGCATGGCCGTGATGCCCGAACCAAAACTATTATTATTGGATGAACCCACCGCGGGCATGACCGGTGAAGAGACCCAAAAAACGGCCGAGCTTTTACTGGGTCTCAGCGGTAACCACACAGTTGTTGTTATAGAACATGATATGCGCTTCGTCCGCGCATTGGACTGCCATACTATAGTTATGCATCAGGGCAAAGTTTTACGGCAAGGAAAATTCGCTGAAATGGCGCAGGATGAAACTGTTCGTGATGTATACTTGGGGAGGCGTTGATCATGCTGCGTGTTTCATCTGTGAGTGCATCATACAACTCTGTGCAAGTATTGTTTAATGTGGATCTAAAATTGGTTGGCAATGAAGTATTGGCACTGATAGGTCGCAATGGTGTTGGCAAAACGACTCTGATGCGCACCCTTATCGGCCTGCTCAAACCCATCAAAGGAACTATTCAGTTAGACGACAAGACAATATCCGGGCTTCATCCTCATGCTATTGCCCGCCATGGTATTGCCTATGTCCCACAGGGTCGCGGTATATTTCCCAAGCTGAGCGTATATGAAAATTTATTGATCGGCACGCGGGCCCAAAACAAAAAGCCTGCAAAAATCCCAAATATTGTATTTGATTATTTTCCAATACTTAAGGAACGTCTTCGTCAACCTGGCGGTACTCTTTCCGGCGGAGAACAACAAATGCTCGCTATTGCGCGCGCACTCTGTGGAGTGCCTAAAATATTGCTGCTTGACGAACCATCCGAAGGAATTCAGCCTAGTATCGTTCAGGAAATAGGCGATCTCATTTTGAAAATCAATACTGACACAAACTTATCGGTTTTAATAGTTGAACAAAATATAGATCTAGCGCTTCACGTGGCCAATCGGTTTTTGGTAATGGAGAAAGGAGAAATTGTTTATGAAGGAGATCGGACTGCCTTAAAAGATCATAATCTTATAAAACAATTTCTTTCTATATGATAGATTGCAGCCGGAATTTTTCATTTTAGAAACACTCAACCCAAGAAAGGAGGAAAAAATGAATAAAAAGGTTACTAGACGTACGGTGCTTAAGAGTATTGGAATAACAGCGGCGGCCGCTTCCACCGGTATCGGTTTCCCGTCAATTCTCAGGGCCGCGGATACCGTAAAGGTTGGATTTCAGGCCCCTTTAACCGGATTCGGTGCAATTGTCGGTCCTTTTATTACAAACTGTTTTAAATTAGCCGTTGACGATATCAATTCCCAAGGTGGCGCAGGTGGTCGAAAAATTGAGTTTATAATTGAGGATACCCAGAGCACGACCAAGGGGACAATTGATAAAACGAGAAAGTTGATTGGGCAAGATAAGGTGGATGTTTTGATGGGACTGGTCTATAGCTTAGAAAGACAAGCCGCCTTGAGTGTTTCTGCTCGAGCAAGAAAGCTCTTAGTTTACCCGACTTTCTATGAAGGAGGCGAATGTGAAAAGTATTTAGTTTGCACAGGTCAAGTTCCGAACCAATCCATAGACCAATTTGTACCATGGCTAGTAAAAAATGTAGGCAAGTCGGTATACATAATGGGTTCCGATTATATTTGGCCGCGAAATTGTACAACGGCCATCAAAACTGCCCTTGAAGCCAGTGGAGGTTCCGTAGTTGGCGAAGCTTTTTTTCCGTTTGGGACACAAGATTTTGCACCGGCGCTTCAGGGTGTTAAATCGGCTAATCCCGATATGGTATGGCATATGGTAGTAGGCGCCGATGGAACTACATTTACAAAGCAATATCGCAGTTTTAATTTGAAACCACAACTGGTATCAAATGCCGTAGATGAGATGTGGGCAACGTTCATGCCGGCGGATGTGGTTGAAGGCATTATATCCAATCAGTCCTATTTTATGACTTTGGACACTCCAGTAAACAAGGCATTCCTTGCTAATTACGATAAGAAGTTCGGACCGAAATACAAGCTCGTCCCAGCACTTGCTGAAGCTATGTATTGTGGTACATGGCTTTATGCAAAAGCCGTAGCCAAAGCCGGCAGTACTGATGATGATAAAGTGATTAAGGCAATCAGTCAGGTAGAACATGAAGCGCCGCAGGGCCGTGTCAGTATCTCTTCAATGAATCAGCACATGAAATGTAATAGTATTGCCGCCAAAGCCAGAAAAGATGGTATGCTTGATATTATTGAGCATTTCGGGCAAATCGACCCGGTAGTGCCAAACTGCAACCTGGCATAATCAAAAAGTAAAGATCCGGGTCCAGCTTCCGGCCCGTAAGGTCGGGCCTACAGCCTGGAGGGAGGGCTCGACTTTGGTCCACACCAGCTTCCGGCTCCGCCTCCGGCTCGTAGACACGAGCCCTACGGGTCGGAGAGTAGAGCCTACAGCTCGGAGAGAGGGGTGATCTGGATGATAACCTTTGCCAGCAGTGTTAGGTGTCAGGTTTCAGGTGTCAGCAACCGAAGTCGAACCGCTGGACCGGAGTCGCTCATAAAATGGACTTTCTTTCACCGGTGTTGGCCTTCAGTTGCAACGCAATCAGTGCCCGGGATTCAGGATGATTACATTTCTTTGCCCTTTCAGACGATATCGGTCAAATAGACTGGATAATTAACATGAACCTGCAGCTGATAAAGGAGTTCATTCATGAGTGATGAAATTGTTCGTCTATTCCCGCAATTTATCAATGACATAAACCTGATACAGCCGGAATATAGCTTAAGTGACCGGATATGGCAGTTCCCGATGCGGTTTGGCCCCAATCAAAAAGACTGGACGATGTTTCAGGCGACCCTTTATGAGAGCACCTATTACTGTTACTGGGCGGAGTGGGACCTTTCGCTGGAATTAAGCATGAAGGGAAAAATCAAAAAGCCTGCTTTTTGGAGTTTATACGATGACGACTCAAAAAAGTTTGAGTATATGTTGACGAAGTTTACACAAGTGGTCCAACGAATAACCAAAGACTGGCTGCGAGTTTACCGGGAAACACTGAAGGATTTACCACTCGATATGCGATACGGAATTTTGCCGAAGAGTGTTACCTGGAAATATTATCCGGATTGGTACCGCGCGGATATTGATTTGGGCAAGATGAAAACCGCCCGATTTGCCAATTATGTGCGAGTCGGCAAGTTCGGCAGCGACTATGCCGGGCACCATCGAGAAATGAGCCTGGCTCTTTTTATGAAGTATTGTAAGGTTGCATATACAGCCAACCTTCGGCAATTCAAAGGAGCCATTGAAAAAGGTATGTCCGGCCTGGAAATGTATCAGCGGTTTGCGGATGGGCGGCATGAAGGGTTAATTGAATTGCCGCTGGAATCTTCTGATGCGTTTAAACAATGGTATCATTCCGGCCGCGGCGGCGGCCATCCCTGGGAGGTTTACCGGGGAGGCAATACGACCCATATAGACTTGGGAGTCACTGAAAAAACAGACGGCTGGTCCATATTTTTAAGGGGGTCGAGCACTTCCCGGATGGCGGAAACCATAAGGATTGCCCTGGCGCTGGAAAAGGCGGGATTGCCGGTCGAGATTCATGATGCCGAAGAATTGCGAACAAGATTATTAGGCATGGATAATATGGGGATTATCCCCAACTTTATTATAAATCACCGCGCTTCTCAGAATTTTGAAAAAGCGGATCGGGTGTATGACTGTGCCCATCTCCATGATTTTAGCCGGAAGAATAGGATATTACCGTTTGTCAGTTGGAAGCCCATCGACCCTCTCCGTCCGAGAACAGCCTAGGAATGACTTGACGATTATATTGAAAAGAGAAAGTGAGCGGCAGGATGAAGGAAAAGTATGATGCAATCATCGTAGGCGGCGGCCACAACGGGTTGACGGCTGCCGGATACCTGGGAAAAGCCGGATTTAAAACCGTTGTGCTCGAACGCCGGCCGGTGGTTGGAGGTTCCGCGGTAACCGAGGAAATTCATCCGGGGTACCGAATCTCTTCTGTTTCTTATGTGGTGGGTCTTTTAAGGTCCGAAGTAATAAGGGACCTTGAGCTTAAAAGCCACGGTTTTGAGATAATCCGGATGGGTGGTACCCTGGCTGTCTGCGGAGATGACCACTTGTTTTTATCAGGTGATGAGGAACACGATCGTAAAGAAGTGGGGCGCTTTTCCAATGTTGACTATGATGCGATGAATAGATTCGATGCGATGGTGCAGAAGGTCGGCGAAGTGATTCGAAATCAAATGCTGCGGGAGCCGCCCAAGCTGGATGCCGGCTTTTCGGATTTGATGGCATTAGCCGGGCTAGGCATGAACATTCGCAAACTTTCCCCTGATTTACGTCACCGCCTGCTCCAGATGTTAACCAGCAGTGCCTATGATCTCACCGAACGTTGGTTTGAAAGCCCTATGATTAAAAGCATGTATGCATCCTCTTGCTTTAGCGGAAATTTTGCCAGTCTCCGTCAGCCGGGTTCTGCGATTCCTTTTTTCCATATGGCCCTTGGCGAAGTGGACGGTGAGCAGGGGGCCTGGGGATTGGTAAGGGGCGGCATGGGCGGCCTCACCCAGGCCATGGCCTCTTTTGCCCTATCACAAGGAGTGGAAATTCGGACGGAGGCATCTGTAAAAAAAATATTGGTTAAAAAAGGACGTGCGGTTGGTGTGCAGCTGGAAAACGGCGAAATCCTCAAAGGCCGCTGTGTATTGGCGAATACAGACCCGAAACGCACCTTTTTAAAGCTTATCGACCGGGACCAGCTTGATCCGGAATTTGCCAGGGACATCCAACAAATACGGATGGGACACAGCTCGCTACGCATCAACCTGGCACTCGATGGCTTGCCGGACATCCGTTTTTTTCCTCCGGGCGAAGAAGGGCCATGGCACCGTTCTAATTTCACCATATTTCCGAATATTGAAGGCTTGGAAGCCAACTATTTTGCAGCCGCCGCCGGCCATTTGCCGAAGGAGCCGCGCCTGCATATCACGCTTCCTTCCACGGTAGATGACAGCCTGGCACCCCCCGGCCATCATGTAATGAGCGTACTTGCCAAATATTATCCCTATCGGTTGGCCGATGGTTTAAGCTGGGATGACATCAAAGAGGATGTCGCCGATCGAATAATTGAATACAGCGCACGGGTAATGCCCAACCTGCCCGAGCTCATTGTCGGCCGGCAGATGCTAAGCACATTGGATCTGGAAACGATCTACGGTCTCACTGAATCGGATATTTTCCATGGGCGGTTTGACCTGGATCAGCTTTTTAGCCTGCGTCCACACCCCCGGGCGGCACAGTATCGAACACCTGTTCAAAACCTTTACTTGTGCGGCTCCGGCGCCCATCCCGGCGGCGGCGTAACCGGTGCCCCCGGCCACAACGCCGCACGTCGCGTGATTGCAGATCTCAAGTAAAGATCCGAGCCCAGCTTCCGGCCCGTAGGGTAGGGCCTACAGCCCGGCTTCCGGCTCGTAGAGCGCCCGTAGAGCCTACAGCTCGGAGAGAGGGAGGACCAGGTTTTCTGAGACAAAATAAAGTTTGTGCTAAAAGGAGATCATCTCGCGGACTCCCTCTGCCGAGTAGGCGTTCATTCGAAATCAAAATCCGATTGATGTGAATGCAGAAGTTAGAATTTTTCATTTTATAATGTTTTCACTTGACGTGGTCCGGTTTCAGCGGTAGATAAATTCCATCATTTTGAAAAAAATTGTCATAATTTGGGAAACTTTTTACGGTCCCGCCTGATAGCTGCCAATGGTCGATAACAAAAGGTCACAATGGTAAGAACTATCAAAACAAAGCGCAACAGTTCGCCTTGAGAGAACATTATCGGACCTGCCTGGAAAATATCGCTCGCGAAACCCACAATTCGGTCTATCTGGTGGTTCGATCCAAAAAGATAGCCGAGTTAATCAAAGCGGAAATCACCCTTATGCGATGAAAAATTTTCGAGGAGGCTGAACATGTATTCCGAAACACCTGACATTATTCCCTTTACCTCACCTTTCAGCAAAGCACTATTGACCCCGGAGCAGACCCAACGGTTGAAAAACGGTACGCTTCAGTTGCTGGAAGAAACCGGCATCCACTTTCCGTCACGAAAAGCCCTTGAAATATTCGCCGATCACGGTGCCAGGGTGGATATGAAAAAGCAAATCGTCCGCATCCCTTCGGATCTGGTTGAAAAGGCGATGTCGACGGCACCGCGCTCCTTTGTATTAGCCGGTCGCGAAGAGCGCTTCGACCTGCTGTTGGACGGAAACAGTGCCTACATCTGCACTGCGGGCACCGGGGTTCACACCGTCGATTTGGAGACCCGCAATAAGCGGGCCTCGAACAAAGAAGATCTGGCCCGAATCGCCCGGGTGGCCGATAAACTTCCGATGATCAGCTTTCTTTGGTCCACGGTTACATCGCAGGACCACGGCCGCAGCGCCCCGGTTCATGACTGCCACGCCATGCTGACCAATACGCTCAAGCATGTCCGCGGCGGAACCACTGCCCATCCGCAACTGGCCCACAGAATTGTCGAAATGGCCACAATTGTGGCCGGCAGCGAGGAAAAGCGACGCCGGCGTCCGCCCATCAATGCCAATATCTGCACCATTGCTCCCCTGGCACAAGACAAACATGGGATTGAATGCGCTCTGATCTACGCCGCGGCAGGTATTCCGGTCAGCTTCATGGCGATGACAACCATGTTTTCCACCGCCCCGGCAACGCCGTTGGGCGCTCTGGTAGTGGGTGATGCCGAGGTTGTCAGCGGGATGGTACTGCTTCAGCTGGCCTTTCCGGGGACGCCGGTTTTTCATTCCGTCTACGTATCGATTATGAATCCCCGCAACGGGGCCTACGTCGCTAAGGTGCCGCTTCCCTTGAACATGATGTCCGTTGAGCTGGCGCATGCCTGGAATGTACCCAGCCTGGGAGGCGCACGAATGGGGAGCGACGCATCGGACATCGGCTGGCAGTCAGGCATGGAATCCACCGCGGGAGCCGCCTATCTCGCCTTATCCAATGGTGAAGTTTGCGGCAACATCGGCCTGCTGAAAGGGGCGATGATCTTTTATCCGGAGCAGATCATTCTCGATCATGAGATTTGCTTGCTTACCTACGAGATGACGAATGGATTCGATTTTGATGGCTACGATATGGCATTGGATGTTATCAAGCAGGTCGGCTCTAGAGGGAATTATTTAACGGAAGACCACACGCTCCGGCACCTCAGGGATTTTCGTCTATCACCGCTGCTCAACCAAAATCAGAATAAAGAGGGCCTGTGCGAACCCAGAGACTTGGCCCTGGAAGAATTCAAAAAGATCGATGACTCCCATCGCCCCCAGCCTCTGCCGGCCGAAGTTCTCGATGAGCTGGACCGGATTTTAATTGCAGCCGACAAGGAGACGGATAGAATTGCATGAGTGATATGAAGATTGAAGAAAAAAGCGGTGTCTACCTCAAGTCGCTTACGAAAAAGTATGGCGACGTGGTGGCAGTCGACAACATTTCCCTGCATGTGTCTGAAGGGGAATTCCTCACTCTATTAGGGCCGAGCGGCTCAGGAAAAACAACGACCTTAATGTTAATCGCAGGCTTCCAAACACCCACCGCGGGACAAATCTTTATCCGCGGCAAGAATATACTTTCAGTTCCACCTTACAATCGAAACATCGGTATGGTTTTTCAAAATTACGCCCTATTCCCGCATATGACCGTCTTTGGCAATATCGCGTTTCCCCTAAAAATGCGAAAACTCCCCAAGAATGAAATAAAAAAACGAGTAGAAAAAGTTCTTGAAACCGTCAAATTGCCCGAGTTTGAAAAAAGGTATCCCAAACAGTTAAGCGGCGGGCAACAACAACGTGTGGCTCTGGCTCGAGCACTCGTCTATGATCCGCCGCTTTTGCTGATGGATGAACCCCTGGGCGCTCTGGATAAAAAATTGCGGGAATACATGCAAATTGAAATACGGAATCTGCAAAGGGAATTGAAAATAACAAGTCTTTATGTGACCCATGACCAGCAAGAAGCCCTGACCATGTCGGATCGAATTGCTGTTTTCGATCAAGGCCAGATTCAGCAGATCGGCACCCCGGATGAGCTTTATGAAAAACCCCTAAACCGGTTCGTTGCCGACTTCATCGGAGAATCCAACATCATTGAAGGTTATATCGCTCACTTAAACGACCATTCGGCTGCCATAACAACGGACGACAAGGAAGTGCTCATCCCGTGCCCGCGTTTACCGGATCTTTCCCTCAATCAAAAGATACAACTGGTTATTCGACCCGAAAAAATCAAATTTATCGAATCCACCAACGTTCTACCGGTTGCCCTTAAAGGCGTTGTGGAAGAACAAATTTATATTGGTGAGATAATAAGATACCGTATTCGAATTTCTAAAGAACAGCTATTAGATCTCAATCAGCAAATCAGTTATGGCGTAACCGCCTTCGACAAAGGAGATCATGTCCTTATCGGATGGGGCTTGGAAGATTCCAAGATCCTTTAGCAATTGAGCCTGAAAGGAGGTGAGAAAAGATACTTGGCCTCGGTTTTATTGAAACTAATCCAGGTGCTAATTAGAAAGGAGAATAAAGAAATGAAAGGAGAAAATCGAAAAGTATTATCTACTATCGGAATTTTGTTGGGTGTTTTGCTGGCAGCGATACTTATTCAGCCGTTGGCAGCCTTTGGCGGATCGGAAAAGGAGCTTGTCATCGTCTCCTGGGGAGGAGGCTGGACAGCGGCTGAACGGAAGGCCTATTTCGATCCTTTTGAAAAGGAAACCGGTATTAAAATCATTGATACAACTGCCGTCGGAGGAAAATGGGCCCAGATTCGCTCGCAGGTGGAAAGTGGTAATATAGAATGGGATCTCATCTCATCGACTGCCGGTACTTATGGGGTTCAATATAAAGATTTACTGGAAAAAATTGATTATTCCATTGTAACCGATACGGAAGGCGTTATCAAACAATCGCTTGGAGAATACACCGCCGGTGGTCAATTTGAGTCGGTCAACATTGCCTATAATAAAGACAAGTTCCCGGGCGGCAATCATCCGAAAACCTGGGCGGAGTTCTGGGATGTGAAAAAATTTCCCGGCCCGCGAGCTTTTCCCAACTGGGGCGGGGGATGGTTTCAGCCGATCGCGTTTGCCTTGATGGCCGACGGCGTCCCGCCTGATAAGTTGCTCCCGTTTGATTACGATAGGGCCTTCAAAAAACTTGATGAACTAAAGCCCCATATTACCGTCTGGTGGACATCCGGCTCTCAGTTCCAGCAGATTCTGCGCGATGAGGAAGTGGTTCTTGGGGCCGGATGGGACGGTCGGATTGTCGATCTGGGGAAGGATTTTCCGATCGGCATGGAGTGGAATCAAGGACATAAGTTCGGCAGCGGATGGGCCGTCGTTAAAGGTACCAAGAAAAAAGATCTGGCGATGCGCTTCATCAATTCAGCTCTCGATGCCAATAAGCAAGCTGTGTTCACCAAGGCCTTGGGGGCAGCACCCTGCAACGTCAAGGCCTTTGAGCATCTAACGGAGCAGGAGAAAATGTTGCGGGGCAGTTATCCGTCCAACAGTAAAAAAATGTTTACCATGGATGAGACCTGGCTCGGAGAAAATCTGAAGGAAATGCAGGAAAAGTGGGAAACATGGATTGCTAGATAACAGCAAGCTTTCAGATGAAACAACGAAAACCGGCAGGGGGAGAATATCCTGACATGAAAATGAAATTTCTCCAAACCGAATCGATTACGGAATATTCTTTGATGTCGTCTCTGTTTCTCCTTCTGCCTGTCATCTTCCTGTATTTGATATTTTTTATCTATCCGTTGGCAAGGCTGTTTCCGATCAGTTTGTTTCAGCCGGATTTCACACTGGATAACTATCTTCATTTCCTTGATAAACCCTTATATATCAAGGTGCTTTTGAGAACCTTAAGGGTAAGTGCAATTGTGTCAGCCGTCTGCCTGTTGATAGGCTACCCGGTAGCCTATTTGCTGGCTTTCACTAAAGGCCGAAGACGCACGATTTATTTGGGATGCATCATTCTGCCATTCTGGACCAGCATTCTCGTCAGAAATTATGCCTGGATTATTTTGCTGCAGAGAAAAGGTGTAATCAACACCGTGTTACAATGGGTTGAGTTAATTGATAAGCCTTTGCGCCTGTTATACACCGAGCCGGCGGTTCAGATCGGAATGATACATTTTCTGCTGCCCTTTATGATTCTTCCAATCTACTCGGTTCTCAAAAGAATAGATCCCAATCTGGTCTTAGCCGCCAGCAACCTCGGGGCCAAACCATGGTCCGCATTTTTTCATGTGACATTTCCGTTGAGCTTTCCAGGTGTCGGAGCAGGGCTCTCCATTGTTTTCATTATTGGGCTGGGTTTTTTTATCACGCCGGCTTTGCTTGGTGGGCCCAACGACCTTATGATTTCGACTTTGATTGAAAAGCAAATCAATGTTGATGATTGGCCTTTCGCATCCGCCATTGCATTCATACTGTTGTTTATCACGGTTATCCTCATTATGATATTTAATAAAGTAGTCGGGCTGAATAGATTATACAGTCAGGAATTATAGTTTACGGAAGGATCCATTCTTTGCAACCAGACAGCAAAATGAACTTCGGGTCACTGTTGTTAAATGCAGCGGGAATCAGCGTCATGCTGTTTTTGATATTACCGGCCTTTTTTGTAATCCCCATGTCATTTGGGTCGTCCCAGTATCTAAAATTTCCGCCGGTTGACTTCTCGTTAAAGTGGTATGTGGCGTTCATTGGCAGTGCAAAATGGTTAGGTTCCCTCTGGTTGAGTGCCCAGGTGGCGGTTTTGACCACCTTTGTCGCCACTTTTATCGGAACCCTCGCTTCTTTGGCTCTGGTGAGAGGGAGATTTCCGGCAAAGTCCGTGATAAGTGCGATCATTATTTCGCCCATGATTGTCCCTGTCATTATCTTTGCCATCGCCATTTACGGTCTTTACGCCAAATTGGGTCTGATCGGTACGCGTGCGGGCCTGGTTGCTTCGCACTCGGTGCTGGCGGTTCCTTTCGTCGTTTTGATTATGACGGCAAATCTTCAAAGATTCGATACTTCTTTAGAATTGGCCGCCATGAACCTTGGGGCCAATCATATTAGAACTTTTCTATTCGTCACTTTGCCGTTGATCCTGCCTGGAATGTTAACCAGCGCCATGTTTTCTTTCATCGTCTCTTTTGACGAGTTAGTCGTTGCCAACTTCATCTCCGGCATTCGTGGCCGAACATTACCAAAGCAGATGTTTGATGGAATTCGACTGGAGGTCAGTCCCATAGTGGCATCAGTTTCCGCCATATTTATTATTCTCTCGATATTTACGATTCTTCTAATGCATTTTCTGCGGAAGAAGGAATAAAAACTCCCTAGTAAAATCCAAAATCTAAAATTGCACTCAACTTGTAGAGGAACAAAAATAGGCTTAAAAAACCTTGCTGAAAATAAACAATATTCACCACCCTAGATCAAGGTCATATTTCCAGCGCAAAACAACCGTGGGCGAAAGGAGAACAAGATGGGAATCGAGTGTGTGTTTATGCATCCTGATCGCGCAATTTTCGGCCAGGGATGCGCCAGGCAAATTGGGGATTGCGTAAAAGAGCTGGATGGGAAAAGAGCATTTTTAATGACCGACAAGGGGGTTGCGGGCCTTGACATCTTTAGAGATGTGGAAAAAGCACTCGAAGATAAGGGCATAAGTTATTATATTTATTCCGAAGTGGATGAGAATCCCACGGATTGCCAGGTAGAGAAAGGCGCCGAAATCTACAGCAGGGAGAACGCCGACGTTTTGGTCGCCGTTGGCGGGGGAAGCACCCTTGATAGTGCGAAGGCCATTGGCGTGCTGATCAGCAACGGCGGTTCGATACTGGAATATAAAGGGATGGATGTTTTCACCAGGCCAATCCCTCCCTTAGTGGCGATTCCGACTACAGCAGGGACAGGCAGTGAGGTGACGCCCTACGCCGTCATTACCAATACCAAGGACAATTACAAAATGGGCGTTTGCGGCTGGAAGCTTCTACCTCGAGTCGCGCTGGTCGATCCTGTGATGATGGCCGACATGCCGCCTGCGATAACCGCTGCTACCGGAATGGATGCCCTAAGCCATGCGGTTGAGGCCGTTTATTCGAAATATGCCATGCCCCAAACCGATGCTTTGGCTTATTCTGCCATCAAGATGGTTGCTGAAAATCTGGTTCGTGCGGTTACCGATGGTTCCGATATGGAAGCTCGAGAGGCTATGGCCATGGCAAGTCTCATGGGAGGAATGGCCATGTGCGCAGGGTGTGGAGCGGTTCACGCTCTGGGCCACCAACTCAGTAGTCGGTATGGTATGCCGCATGGTGCGGCCATGTCGGTCTTGATGCCGCATATTCTCAATTTCAATGCACCTGCATGCCCTGATCGGATTGCGGCTATCGCTGTTGCATTGGGCGTCGATGTTGACGGGGTGGGAAAGACCGAAGCGGCACGGAAGGCGGCGCATGCGATCCGAAAATTGGGAGAAGCCGTTGGACTGCCAACGACTTTAACGGAGTATGGGGCAGATCCGGAGTTGATACCCATTTGCGCAGAATACGCACAAACAGCCGGAGACATGCCGGGGAATCCGATTACGCCGACACTGGAGGAAATAAAGGATCTTTACAAACAAGCATTTGAAGGAAACCTTGGCGAAGTTTAGACCGAAAAATAGTGCAATCAACAATCTGAAAAGTCTCGTGATCTATTTAGTCAATGCCAGATCGACTGCTGAGAGCATTCTGAAGTGACACCATAATTTTAGGCATTTTAGCACATTTTAGGCATTTTAGGCATTTTCCCGGTTTATCCGGGTTGGGCCTATGTCGAACAATCAGCGATCATGCAGAAGCGATAGCCCGCTCCCATTCAGCGCGAATTTCCGGCAGCACCGCAAGTCCGTGTTCCGAGCGATCCGGATAGTATCCGATGGGATCGACAAGTAGCCCTTCCGTCAGGCCAAGCACACCTTCTATCATTCCTTGCGCCGAATAGGCCGTGTAAGTTGGCGAGTAGCCGCCTTCCTGCACTAGCAACAGTCGGCCATCACAGTGGCGTGCAGCAAGATTGCGCGCGATCAGGCCCATACGCCGAAAACCATCCATGGTCACAACCATACGGCCATTGGGATCGAAAGCGTTGGCATCTTCACCGGCGGCAATAATAATTACGGCGGGGGCAAAATCATCAATCAACGGTGTCACCAAATCTGTCAGGATGGCTTCATAGCAATCGTTGCCGACCCCATAGGGCAGCGGCACGTTGCGATTAAATCCAACTCCGGCACCGCTGCCGATCTCGTCCGCCAAACCAAGTTCCGGATGGTTTGGTCCCCATGAGCCATGATTCATGTGCATGGAGATAGTGAGTACATCAGAGCGATCATAGAAGCCCGTCTGCGTTCCATTGCCGTGATGGACATCCCAGTCGATCACAGCAACCTTCTCCGCGCCCTGGGTACGGGCTGATTCGACGGCAAGGGCAACGTTGTTATAGATGCAATTACCGTCACCCATGGTCGGTTGGGCGTGATGGCCGGGCGGACGGACTAAGGAATAAACCGGCCCGCCGGGCTCGTTCATAACGGCATGCATGGCGTCCAGGGTGGTTCCCGCAGCTGCCATCGCGCTTTCAAAGGTACCATCAGCGACAACCGTGCCCCCGCCATCAATGCGCACAGGTTCGGGGTTAGCATCAGCCGCCTTGATTTCTTCAAGATAGGAAGGTGTGTGAAACGTAAGGATTTCGTCATCAGTCGCCTGTCGCCCGCTGCGTAAGTCGAGGCGGTTTTTCAACGGGCCGGTTTCCAGCATGCCCTTGATGTTGAGAATACGCATGGCGGTTTCCACATGGGGTTCCGGCAGGACGATATAGGCTGGTGGCTCACACTCGAGCACGCTGTTTCCACCGTTGTGAAGCGTGCAGTCCTCATGCCAGTATACTCGCAATATCTCACCGTTCAATTTTTAATCCTCCTGCTATTGTTATATTTAAGCCGTAACAAGTGTGCGCGGCAGTTTCGAGAGCACCTCAAGGCCGTTCTCAATCACCTATAGACTCTCGATATAGAATTAGGGGATCAAATCTACGTTTGACCTTTTAAAATTTTTCTTTCGATCTGTACAAGCCGTTTTTTAAACCTTATATATCCTTTTGCAGCTTTGTTTTTACACGCAAAATCACACTACTGACTGAACTGTATTGTGTTAAGCCAAATGCTTGCACCAATTCTCAATGGACGCGACAGGGCTCATATTTATCAATCAGAATAATAAAGGTCAATCGTAGATTTGACCCCTAATCCGGTTATCAGCGCCTATAAGGGCAGGGTGTTAATGGGGACATCCTGCAGAACATTCATAACTTCCTGATAAAATCATCAACATCACGACTTTTACCGGTAGCGACAAACCGTGTCAATTAGGAGTTGGTTACGCCTAAAATCCTTTGATCCTATCTTTGCTCTTCGCCGCGGCGACTTAACGCCAAAATCTGGGTGGAATTCCAAAAAAAGGATTAAGAAATTTTAAGTTTTCCCGATAAATCAATTTAGGCAATTGAAATAGAATTTTCTGTACCCATAAATCTGGCAATTAGGAGGTGGTCAATAATGAAAATAATACTGATGATCAATAATTCTGTGCTCAAGGAGTATCTAGTCGATCAAAATGAAACAATCATTGGAAGGGATCCCGGCAGTGACATCCAGATAGATAATATTGGTGTTTCGCGAGAGCATGCTCGCATTACCAAAGAGCATTCTCGCATTAACAAAGGTCCCGGTGACTATTTTGTCGAAGACATGGGCAGCATAAACGGCACCTTTGTTAATGGACTAAAGGTCTCTAAAAAGTTACTTATTACAGGCGATGAGATAACCGTTGGAAAATATTTCCTAAAGGTCCACTTTGAAGACGATCCGGTGACAGCGAAGAATACGCAAACAGATGAAGTATACAACACCTACAAGATGGGGCCGAACGATTTTGAAAAAATTTTTGAAAAACATTCCCAATAAGAAGGGGTTAGGCGGTTCTATCCCCGTAAACCCTTGGTATTACAGGTAGGCGGTACTGGATTTGAACCAGTGACTTCTACCGTGTGAAGGCTGCAGCGTTGTATCTTTTCGGCGAAACCATGATCTTTAAAACCAAAGGCCGGCTACTTCTCGCGGCCGTCTCTATATTCATTCTGTGTAGGACCGTTGAATAAATAGTCCGCAAAGGATTTAAGTGAATATGATCGGTCAGCGGCGCCCAGGCATAGATGCTGGTATTTGTAGCCACTGATAGCTCTCATAGACGTTTGACAAAATTTTTGCGATCTGCAACATCGTTGACTATTCTGCGCCTCTCGATTCCCCACACTATTCCTTCACCGCATTGATATCGATCTTGCCAAGCAACTGCAACAAGGCAGGTGCCCGTACTGCAACGGGCCTTTGCATCATTCCAACTATGAGCGCAAGCCACGAGGTGGTCCTAAGAACATCCCCGATGGGGCCAGTGCGCGTAAGATCAAAGAGCTATTTGGAATTTCGCGTAAAACCCTTAAACGCTGGATTGCGTATTTTCGTGATGAATTCCCAGTCAGTTCTCAGTGGCAACGGCTTCGTGGCAGGTTGGCTTCAGCGGTCAGCAACAACGAGTTGCCCGCAGAATTAGTCCATTACTTTCTTAAAAATTTTCAATGCCCGCAGCAAGCCATAATTGGATGCCTTAAGTTTTTAGCCTCAGAACAAATGAGTAGTCGCGCAACATGAGGTGGCTTTGCAGCCACGCAAAAGACGGGCGTCGACTCTGCAGTTTTGAGATGATAATCAGCGGTTCCAGAATCCAGTGAGTTGTTTTTGAGTTAAAAATCACAAGAAAGGAGCCGCAAACATGGGTAAAAAATCCAACACTCCGGCAATTACCTGGGCACAGCTACGCTTTTCAATCATTGGTGGACTTCTGGCAAGGCCGCCTTGCAAAGGCCAGTTGGGCAAAGAACTGCAGATTCTTGCCAGTCAGCATTATCGTCATCCCAGCGAAGACAAGTGGATCACATTTGGCGTTTCAACATTTGAACGCTGGTACTATAAGGCCTTGAACGCCGAGGATCCTATCAAGGCGCTGGATAGAAAGCAGCGCTCGGACGCGGGTAAAACAAAAGCAATGAGTCCGCAGTTATTGGCCGCTTTGAAAAGCCAATATCAGCGTTACCAGGACTGGAGCTACAAACTTCATTCGGATAATCTGGCAGCCCTGGTTGAACAACAGCCCCAATTGGGAGACCCTGTGTCCTATTCCACAGTCATCAGACGGATGCAAGCGCGAGGTTGGTATAAAAAGAAATCAAAGCGGCGCAATCAGAGTCCGGGGCAAAAACTGGCCGCACAGCGCCTTGAACACTACGAGGTTCGTAGCTTTGAATCTGAATATGTCAATGCCCTGTGGCATCTGGATTTTCATCAAGGACGGCGCATCGTTGATGTCAACGGTATAGGGAGTAATTCTTCTCTCTGATAATGTTCTAATAATAATTGATAAGCTGATTCTTCTTAGCGTCATGCCTGCAAATTTCTTCGCATTTATCCAGTCGTTTTTCGCTTTCGCGCGGATTTGATTCGATCATAGAGACTGCTTAACGCAGTTCCAAGCGCTTTGATGTAGTTTGCTTTTCGATCCTCCTGAACCCGGGATTCAGTATATTTAACCGGCAGGGCATGGGAATGGTTCCACTGATCGAGATACGTTTGAATTTCTTTTTTCCAGCGCTTTTTATTCCAGGGTAAAGATGTTCGGCATAATTTCCGGATACGCCTTATATAGGCACCTCCGCCCGCGGGTGTCAACAATCCGATTCGCACCCGTCGCAACAATAGGTCAGCGAGGTGCCGTATGTTTTCATGTTTCGCCAAATAGGGCAGTTCGGCCCATAACGTAAACGTGCCGGGGACCATTGCAAGGTCTTCTGGTTTTGCCGTCGCGATGATCGTATCGGCCCCAGCTCCGTATCGTCCATAAAGTCGGCGCCATGTTTCAGCGGTTAATCCAAAATCATTGATCGGCTTGTCGGGAACCGCGTCGAAAAGGGGCGTTTTCCGATCTATGTGTATATGGGAAGGCAAATATGGTTTTGTGGATTTGAGAGCATCCCACGCAAGCCTGCGAAATGTGGTGAGTTTGCCGCCGGTGACGGTCACGAGGCCTTTGTCGACCCATACAACGTGTTCCCGGGACTCTTCAGACGGTGGCAATTTGCCTTCGCTGAGAACCGGCCGGATACCGGCGAATGAACCGATACAGTTGTTCAATGAGAGGTCCAGGGACGGAAAAAGCGCCCGAACACCTTCAATGAGGTACGTGGCTTCCTGTGCCGTAATTCTCGGTTCTACCGAGAGATCTCCTTCATGATCAAGGTCGGTCGTCCCTAT
>PJEL010001666.1_pt1 | contig 21858 bp, 18 predicted proteins | sample 1853271 | NCBI WGS metagenome assembly PJEL01 (sample SAMN08108733, study PRJNA415343) | Invertebrate metagenome, whole genome shotgun sequencing project. | host: Globobulimina | place: Sweden: Gullmar Fjord | collected 2015-08
ATCTTTGTTCGTCTGCATCACGTCTTCAGACATGATTCTATCATACGACATCAACTCTTTCAGACGTTGTTTCTCCTCCTTTTCACTCTTCTCCAATGCTTTCAGACGTTGGGCTTCCAGCTTGCCTTTCTGCCTCTCTTTCACAAGCCACGCCTCCTTCTCCGCCTCTAAATCTGGATACAACTCTTCTTTCGTCTTGTTTAATCTATTCACTATTTCATTCAACCTTTTCTCCACCCTATACTCCATGATACTCTTGGTATCATGGTACCCCACCTGTCCAACAACCATATCCCCAGTCTTTTTCAGGTTACTGGCAAGTGTGTAGACGATATTTATCTTGTTCTGTTTATTTCCTTGTATAGAATTTGCTTTGACCAGCTGACAGCAGTCTTCGAGTGTATCTTCTGGAATATCATGAATCGTTTTGCCATCAGGCAGTCTAAGGTAGACGTGTGCAGATGAGAGATTGTCAACATGAAACCATACATCTCCAGGCAGAGAATACTTGAGCAGATCTTCATTTTCATACTTGTCTTTCCCCATGTATATTAGATAATCGTCTTTATTACCTGTGATGGCATATTGACGAGGTTTAAAGTAAAAGACCATGCTTGCTTGCTCTTTTCTTGAAATTTCACCTGGTCTCTAGAGGTTCTACGACTACTCGTAGAAGTACTACGTTTTTCTATATGATACCTGTATAAAAATAAATATTCAGACAATGCGTCCTTTTTGAGACAGAAAATTCTTGACCAAAAAAATTCTTGTCCACCGAGTGTTGACAATGTTTTTCGGCTGTGAAACAGATGCTCCTGGTCTTTTAATGCTGTTACTATATTACATTATGTAAATGATAATGTAATTAAAGTATTTTGTTACTTACAAGTATAGATTAGAGACAGGATCGGCCTGGGAAATCACTTGATTTCTTGCGTTCATCTCCCTCTCTTGCAAGAGAGAGAGGAGAGAGAGGCAGCAATTGCTGCAGCTGTCAATGGCATTGCAATGCATTGGATCGTCACGATCCAGTGTGTCAGAGGGATGCCTTGCTTGACAAGTGTGCTGTCAGCATGGATCTCGTCGATTCTTCTTTGAAAGAATGTTGACACGTGACTTGTGTGACAGCAAAGTCAAGGTCATGAAGACCAATATATATCTCAGAGCACTGCCTCCTCAAGTATCCTTCTTGCATTCTTCAGTTGTTTTCTGATTGCTTCTATTCCTCTTTTTCTATGATTTCTGCACGTTCTTTTAGTAACATACTTTGTTCCATCGCACATGTACCGAATACTGATGCCTTTCTTCTCAAACTCTTGTCCACAGTTGCAAAGGCCAACCCTCCCAACTTGTATTGTACGTCTCGGTATATTAGTATCCTATCTTTGCTGACGATTATCATACAACCATTATACTTGTCAATAAAGCACCATTCTTTGGGTGGTATCTCTGTTTCCTGCGATGTTCACTGGATCCCGCCAACTACCCGTATAATTACAGGGCGCAAGATTGCGCAAGGCATCCTCCTGATGATTTGAAAATGCCACTCGTCCGCCATCAAAGGCTGTTTGAATACCTTACCTGGGATGCTCTGATGGTGTGTCAAATTATTCATATTTCTTCATTGAACAAGAAGAATCGCCACTGGATCTGTGAACGTTTGATATCGTGCAGTTGAGTCCGAGGGTACCAAATAGTATGAGTGTCAAGAGGGAGAGGGATTCTCCCATGGACCAACTGATCCAGTCCATGAAACAAGTATATAATAAAGGAGATGATTTCCACAGAGAGTTGGTCAGTAGGCTCAGGCGAGAGATTGAATATGGTGATTTAAACAAGGGAGAGCAAGAGTTTTTCCAGTCATTTGTACGAGTGCTGGAGGAGAGAAAATTGCCATCACAATCTCAACGCAATGGTCCTTCAATCAATATTAATAACTATAATACCATGCATGTGAACAACTATCTTGCAAGGCAAGCATGAGTTGGGAACACCAGTGAAGACAAAGAGTGTGAATATGGAAAAATGATGGGTCAAGTTCTTGACCAGCTGGTCAAGACTGCAGACTGCAGTCTCACAAGAGAATTAGGAAAAAATGTAAGGTAGAAAGTATTGTGTATGTAACTCTACTCTTCTGATAAAGTATAATTGTAATATTATAATATGATGTATTTGATGGTAGGATTATCGTCAGATCGTATGGTGGTGAGACGAGTCGGTTTGAATTTGAAACAGATGAAATCTCTCTCCCAGCGATAGACACGCTATCATCATGTGTATCTACATACATATTGACTGTTTTGTATAAAATAAACGACGATAAGATGACAATAGTAAAGAATGAGGACTCGTGGGAGGAGAAATCGCGAACGATTCGTCAAGGGGTGCCCAAACTGCTGAGGGTTGTGCTTGGGGAAACGGCGACATTGGTGACGCTTGGGGAGTTTCTGTATGATTTGGCATCATTGTGGCCTTTAGAGGCTGGGAGTTTGCGTTTTAGCTTGGAGCGAGATCATGATCACCCTGTCTATCGAGACTTGTTGCACACCACATGGTGCTATCCTGGTGAGGTGGCACGGAAACTGAATGCAGGGTTTACGCTTACGCAGTACTCGAAGCAATCTGATGTTGTGGATAGAGCGCTTGATGCGTTGATGTGCTCAAAAGGGGGTAAAAAGAATGTTCTCTGTTATGGGCATAGGCAGGAAATGGGTAATATGAGGCAAAACTCTGCTGGTGTCTCTAGTGGTGCAGGGAAGCTTTTGTTGTCTCCGGGATGGGAAGTATTGCTGTCAAGGATTGGTGATACGTTGATGCTGTATTTGCTTTTGAATGTGAGTATATTCCTGAAAATGAAGAATAATTGTTACTTTCAGCTGGCTGGACATCCTATTATTGATAATGCAAGGGCAACTAGGAAGAAATCAGATGCACTCATGACAAAATTCCATAAGAAATCGGGGATTGGTGGTTCATCATCGGGGATACAGGATGTGATTACACAGCATTTTCCAAATTCTATATCTCCTGGGGATGGAAAGGCGGTTGAGGATGATGATCAAAAGGGCACAACACAACGCAAAAAGTCAAAGAAGAATCGACCATCAAGCTGGCAGAGGAAGAAATATCGCAAGGCGCTCGAGCGCAATGATGAAATTACTGTACAACGAATGAAATATCGTCACCATCGGAATACAGAGTATATCACGCAGCCTTTTGGGTCTGGTGGTGGAAAAACACAGCAAGGTTCTTTGGTGTGTCGTAGAAAGGTACATTATAGATACCCTCGTAAATTTCAGCCTCCTTCTGAGATGATATTTCCGAGGGAGTTTATATTCTACTCGACGCGATATGCTAGAAAATGTGGCTTGAGCTCCAAACGTATGTGAATTGTATACGCACAATGTGTGAGATGTGTTTCTCAACAATATGTCATGTCTCTGTCTGTGCAGATATTCTTATGCGGCTGGATCCTGCAAGGAGTGGGGCTGGAAAGGTATTATATCAGTATATTTTCAAAAGCTGGTTGAATTCTGTGGCTCTGAAATGGAGTTTCAAGAAGCCCAAACATCTTTCTCCATTCCCCAAGTATAGTCCTGTTCCTAAGAAACACCACTATATGCTTCCTTGGTTGGCTCAGTTGATCAAGAATGCACAAAAGTGTCAATTTGGAGCACTTTTACGTGCTCATTGTCCTCTCCCTCTTGCATTCCTGAAATATAAAAATGAGAATACCCTTGCCATGGAGCGTCCTCGAGAGCCTTTGAACGGTCCAAGGCCCTTGAAAAGGCCCAGAAGTGCGTCGCCCACACCACCTCTGACAAAATCTGAAGACAATGATGTGAGACCTTCGAAACGAATGACCCGACTTGGCAAGTTATTGGAAGAAGCAAAGAGCCAAGTACATTGCTCTCAAGTGCAGAGCGAGATATCACTGACTGGTGACATTCCAGATCTTAGTACCAGTTTTGTTCCTCATGCGCATGTTGTCAGTTTTGTTTGGGCTGTTATTCGTCATATTATTCCAAAGCAGTTGTTGGGAGGTCCAATGGCTCAAAAACAACTCAGAAAGGCTCTGACAAAATTCATTGGCCTGAAAAGGTTTGAGACCATGACAGCACACCAGGCAATGCAGAAAATGCCCCTTTCCGAGTTGACATGGCTTGATACATTCCCTGCAAATATGGAACGCATTTCTTCTCCTCCGAATTCAACTGCATGCAAGTATAGAATGGCTTGCTTGTGGATTGGTTGGCTCTTCTCTTCAATTGTGGTGCCTACACTACGTAATCACTTTTACTGCACAGAAAATGAGGCATATAGGCAGCAAGTATTTTATTATAGGAAACCTGTCTGGTCAGCAATGGTAGATAAGGCATTCAAAGAAACCCTGAGCTCTACCTTTCTTCCTGTCAAACAGCAAGTAGCAAAAGCTGCACTAGAGAAACGCACACTTGGTGTCTCTCGTCTGAGGTTCCTGCCTAAACGTGCAGGTCTTCGATTCTTGGTCAATATGAGTAGGAAGTCAGTAGCTCGGTTTCCATCAAAGACAAAGAAACATAAGGCTCTGGGTACCAAATCAGTCACCCCAAGCGTGACAAAGACGTTCAACCCAATCAATGCGTCATTAAAGTATACACTGAATGTGCTCCAGTGTGAAGCAAATAGGCAGCCAGAAGCTTTTGGGAGCTCCACATATGGCTTTAACGATATTTACTGTAGCTATAAGCCATTTGTGAAACAATGGAGATCTGATAGAGTGAGAGAAATCTCCAAAAACCCAGACTCGTTGAAGGATATTATCAGAGACTTTGGTCCTCATGCAGTCTGTGTTGATGTTTCAAGAGCTTTCGACAATGTTGATGTGAGAACACTCATGAGCGTCATATCTTCACTCATCACTGCAGAAGAGTATACTATTTTCAAATTCACAGAGATTATCACCGTCATGGGGACTATCAGGGTGAAGTTTAGAAATGTTGCTGTTCCATCAAAGGACATGAAAGGACATGATATCTCACATTATATATCATCTCTCTCCAACGGACAGAAGGATCGAATATTTTTAGATTGCATCACGAGTGAGAAGATTAAGAGAAGCAAGATTATGGAGAACCTAGACGACTATCTTTCACTCAACTTGATCAAGCTCAAGAAGAAGTGGAGGTATCAGGGCAAGGGGATAGCACAAGGTGGTAAACCTAGTACCATATTGTGTAGTTTGTACCTAGGATATATTGAAAGAGTGTGTTTTGACCCGCTCATCGCATCGTGTGGAGTAGACAATGCGTGCATAGGGTCTCATGGGTCAGTCAAGGAAAATTTAACGTCACTGACAGCAATGGGCATGATGGTGACTCCAGGAGGCGGTACAGGGTCATATACGACTCTAAATCGCGATTCATATAATTCCAAATGCCCTCATCGATCTCATACCATGCTTATCCGACTCGTGGACGATTGGATACTGATTTCAAGGCACAAGGATGTTGCTGAACAATTTGCAGCAAGGATTCTCCAAGGCATTCCGGGGTTCAACATCAAAGTGAACCCATCCAAAACACAAATCACATTTCCAATTCTCGATATTCCAAACATTGGAGTATTGAGACAGAACATCTATGAGGAGGCAGATGGCACCCGATATATAAAATGGTGTGGATTGCTTGTTGACATACAGACCTTGGAACTTCGGGCAGATTACACAAGATATTGTGGTGAACATGTTGGTATATCTCTAAACATCCCAGTATCTAGAAATCCAGGAACAATGTTGAGTTCTAAACTCTGTCATTATATGAGACCAAAACTTCTCCCAGTGCTCCTGGATCAAGAGATCAATACACCACTCAACATTAGGATAAATCTCTATCAAATATTCCTCTTGGGAGCGATGAAGTTACATTGTTTTCTATCTGGACTGGCATGCCCTCCAAATAAAGACAAGTCTAGCGGGTGGATCATATCTGCCATCAAGACTGGAATTCGGTATGTCGCAGACTCGACACGACCAAGGAGGATTTTTAGACTTGCAAAAACCAACCAATCTGAACTTTGCAATCCAGGATTACCTCGCTGCCACGTAGAGTATTTAGGATACCATGCCTTTTACACTGTATTGAAGAGAAAGCAGTCCCGCTATCCTGAGTTGTTACAAGAACTTGTGAGAGAATTGCATGAGCCAAGTTGCAGGAAATGCGAGCCACACCTCCAAGAAGCAATCAATCCGCTGCATTCTGCCATATTTGATTCCATCATCTTTTAAATATTAATATAAATATATTCATGGAAGCAAATGCTATCGGCATGTTCTATACATTATTGCATCTTTTGTCAACCAGGACACATGACCTGGTCTATGTCCCAGTTCACAGTTGGGGCTATGAGCCAGTGTGGACATGACATCCTCCCGCGGACCGAATACCTTCAATTGCCGCACATGTGTATCTCGTCCATTCTGATGATTCGATAAGATTACAATTTGCAATATCCTCCCAGTCAAGTAGGGCTGACGTATCCGGTCCGGATGCCCTTCATACAGAGGAATAGTAATCCACCCTTGAGGCTCTTGCACCTCTTCTGTTGTCACCACGCGTATATCACTCGACCGCGTACCAATTCGAACAGCTATTCTATGAGGAGTATATGATTCATCCATGGAATAGTTCACTTGGATGGCTACTTTACTCACATGCACCATTTGCTGGAATTCAAGGGTGATCAGGTGGGGTTGGCTTCCATCAGACTGCCAGTACGTCTCTGACTGATTATCCACCAAGAGATCCACCCCTACAATAGCATCACATCATGAATCTATTTTCACACACGCAACCATGACCTATACGACCGTAGAACGTACCATTTCCAGGCTTGGCACTTGACACTCTCCAAACCCCCAGTTTTCCAACGTCCCTGACACCTGGGACGTCCTCATTCAGTGTTTCTAGGATAACGACACCCGACGATCTCATTATGTATTGTTACGATTTTTTATGTTGTATATTAACAACAACAAGGAAAGGAGGATGATTCGCTATCGAACGTTTTGTTTTTTTTTGCATTTCACTGGCCAGGTGGTGGTTAGCCCACGTACGTAGCCCAAGCTTTGGCTGCTGGCATGGCATCCTCTCGCCATATGTGGCTTCAATGTGAGGAATATATTGGGTTTGATTGGCATTTGATCGAGCCCTTTCATTCTTTGATTGGATCATGAATGAATGAGAGACAGAGAGTATGTATTGTATATATACTAGTACCTTTTCAAAAGGTACAAAGTTTGTATGGCAGATCTGCCACCCTCTCACTCTGGCTATAGATACGGTTGTATGGAGCTCCACATCGTCACCTGTGTTGGTCAGTGGGAATTATTTTACTACTGTTAAATACGTATATTGTAAATGAATGAATGTCTCATCAACGTATTGATTCGTGTCAACGTGATTCAGTTCCAACCCTAGAAAGGTTTGTTGTTTCAACTCATTCCATTAAAATTACTTGGAAGGTTTCACTTTCTGTACATTCGATACCGAATCTAGGAATTTAATGACGTGTTGTCTTTTATTTGTTGCTATGCAGTGTTGGGGAAATCGTATTCAAGGAGATTGCAAAAGAGAGAAGAGGTACGTTTGTTTGTTGGGGTTTTTCAGCACTCGACAGTATGTCGTATACAATAATCGCTATACTATGCAGTCTCTGATCTCCACCTGGCAAGTCTGAAGCTTTTGTTTGATAAGCAAGCACGTAACGCGACGTCTATTGTGGACTCGAACGGTGTCTCTTGTTTTGTTGGTGAAGAAAGTGGGAGACGAGTGTACCAGGTGAGAGGGGCAAAAGGGCATACGGTGTATACGGTATTTCCAAAGCATTATTGCTCCTGTCACTCGTTTTTTTATGATATTGTGAGTAAATCGGAGGGGACGTATGTACGTGGTTGAATGAGATGTGTGTTGTATCTGTGTGTGTCTAATGGTGTTGTATTGTGTTGCAGTGTAAACACCAGATTGCTGTTTTTCTCTCTGATGCACTCGACCGTACTCGAGTGAAGACAGTAAAAGACGTGTATGCAGCAGAGATTCTTCAAGATATTACGAAATAATACATAGATAGAGATAGAGTATATAAGGATACAATGGTGAATCATGGTATTCATAGAAAGATTGGGTTAGAGGGTTTGGATGATGATCCTGTGGTGAATGATACGAGTATGGAGTATGAATCGAGCTCGATTGATGATAGTGATTTCAGTGCAGCGTTTTTCAAAGAGCAAGAACAGGGTGATGATGGGCTGGAGCACCGCTCCCCTGCAAAGACACTTTTATTGCTCTTGCTGGCTCTTCATATGGTGGGTATAATAATTTGGATCCGGATATGGTTACGAGATAGAAAAATCAAGGCAGCTCGAATGGGTAAAAATACGCCTCCTCCACAGAGGCAGAGCTGCACATATGATGTTGACAGCCGGTTTATATCAAAAATAGAACTTCCATTAAAGGCATTAAAACTTGCAAAGGCATGATTCGTTTACAGTACATAGAAAAGGATACTAAAAAATACTCATGTAAAGTGACTTGTAGAAATGTTGCAACACCCCGAGTCGATTTGTTTTATTGTGTGTGTGTTCTATTGACAAGCTCTGACGACAATCCAGTGGCAAGGTCAACGTCATATGCTTGGCCTGATACGGCAGATTCAGTCAATGTGGGTAGGAATGAGAACTTTAGTGAAACCTCTCGGTATGCTTTGGAGTTGGTGATTGCAAAGAGTATCCGCTGAAGATCTGTCGAGTCCCACTCTTCATGCTTGACCATGCCAACAATTGAGCATCCATATGATGGCATCAGGTGTCGTTGAATACTTGCTTTGATCCCTCGCAACGTCACTCTCTCTATATATGACGGTTCGAGGATATTCCCGGACTGTGACAAGAAAAGCGAACGACCTTCCCTTTGATAAATACCATAGAACCCTCCTCTTGTCACAACATCATCCAGATGCATCATGTTCCATGTATCAGGACATTGTTGATTATATGATTTCACAAATGCCCTATTGCCTACTCTAGGTGACCCATAACAGTAACATTTGAGATCATATTTGACGTGTGGGTGATTGGACTCGATCCATGCAGACGTTTCATAGGCTGCAAGCTTTGCTGCAGCTCCACCTAAACTGTGACCACACGCGAAAATTTCCCATCTCTTTGCTTTATTGTTACTCAGCAGTTTATGTAATATATCAAAACACGTTGTCTTTATTCCCGAATCGTAAAAGAATTCTCGAAACCCTGCATGGACGAGTGGGCAGGTGCCCAGAAAAAAACTTCCGCGCTTTGGAGGGTGTACCTCTCTCCACACCTTCACATCGGACAACACATTTCGTCCACTCGCTGTCCCTCTAAACGCCATTATGATATGTCCGGATGCTTCGTTCCAAGCCAGCAGACATTTTGAATCAATCTTTTTGTTCCAAATAACTGCATGATCCTTCATGCAATATTCTTCCAGGAATGCTTCCACACAAAATACATGATCTTCCTCTGGTAATTCCTCAATATCATACACAATATATGAAAAGATAAATCCCTTGAGAATATGGTGGTACGAGCAAGTATTCCATACGGCGTGACCATCATCATGCAATGGTCCCCAATCAATCTGACCGCCATCATATGATACTGGGCACTTGATTGGAGTTTGCATCCAAAGACTCATCACAACACACATTGTCAGGGAAAACGTCAAGGGTGCAAACCCGACCGATGTGATGAACGCTGCTGGACAATTACCATATCCGACTATAGCAAGCAACATGTAATTCAAGATTGCCAGCACACTGAATGACAGTCTTGACAAAATTTGGTACCCCAATTGCATGTGAATACTCTTGTATGTTTTATACGGCAAGTATAAAAGACTTTTATTCGTGATGTAAATACCCAAAATATACAGCAGCATGTTGAACATGGTAATTGCAGTTCCTGCAATGCTCAGAGTTTGTGATCCATGTCCAGTCTTTTGAGAGCACCCATCATACCAAGGATCGCATGTAGCCGTATTCATCTCTGCCAAGCATACAGGTAGATTTGATGGAGAGCACCAGATTCCACCCAGAACGTCTGTCGACGCAAAGAGTGAGAATACGAGACAGATCTCTGTCGGAGTGAAAAATGTAAAGAACACAACTGCATATGCCACCCCTGGGAGCTCTGCTCCCTGTTTTATGTGTATTTTTCTCTCAACAACAACATAATTATACAATGCAAGATGCTTGAGTGCCGACTCGATGGTTTCCTTTGGCAACAAGGACAAGAGATTTAAAAATTGGTTGGCCACACTTGCATTGAATAACGACCATCTGCAAAAGTCAAGCACCTCGACAGATGAGTAGATCCACCCACATTCATCAATCATCAGGAAGATCACAGATGCCATGAAAAACAGCAACATGAGAAAGCGAAGCAGATAGTCCACAAAGGCCAGTCTGAAAAATACAAGCACCCGTTTGGGAACCACGACGTTGGCACTCCTGTGCAAAGGCATGCCATCTTTGTACACGACAATCCCTGTTACAATCATCACTGTCAATGAAAGTGATCCAATGATCAAATTCATATACAGAAGATGAGAGGCATAGCTTTGACCTTCTGCCTGAACCCAAATTATCTCGAGAACGAGGAGTGCGCAAGACACGAGAAAGAACAACTGAAGAGAACGGATAAATCGCAATGCCTTGGCATCAGATAGTATATCAATCCGATTACCCACATTCTCACCCGTAGAAATCTCCATAGATGGGAGAATTTACAAAATGCAGTATACCATGCGTTTTTGAGTTGCTCCGAAATGACATCGGCACCCACTCTAGGGGTTTATCATTCATTACAGGTCATCGAATGTATCATCTTTTTACATATAATTTAGAATACACCGTTGACATTATGTCAAGGAGTGTATAAACAACAACATGTATCATCATCTTGGCTGTACAGCCTACATGTAGGACCTTTACAGCTATATAGCTAGGATATATCCTTCTGGGAAGCTATTCCCTCTCATTTCACATTTCAATCTTGCTTTGCTTGTATAAAAACAACCTTGATCTCGTTCGTTCATGCTTGACTCTTCCTACATACATTGATTCATCTATACTCACATCTGTATGCAGTTGACTACCCTTAAGACCAGGATTACTCGGCACATGATAGTTCCTGGATGAGAGACAACAAGTCTCTAATATATACATTGTCTCGTATAAATGCCTCGAGGCCTTCTCTCATTGCTACATCATCAATTGCAAGATACTTGCCAATGATTGAGTTGAATGATTTTGCATACGTGGACAGCAGATGCTCTGTCACACTCTTGGTATGAAATCTATGCAACGTTGCTCTCTCCAACTTGCTTGGGTTTAGAATCACATCGCCGAACCGAGATATCAGACATATCTGAGCGCATCGTTGGTACATGATGAACATCTTTCCAGATGTTGACACGGCATCATTTGGATGGAAAATGTCCCATGATGATTGAACCTTGTCAAGATATTCCTTCGCAAAAGCTTCATTACCGACATATGGACAACCAAAGGTTGTACACGATACATCAAAAGCATCGTCGTCATACCGTGAGCTGAGGTGATTGTGAATATCCAATGTGGCCAGCTTGGCTGCTGCACCTCCAAGGGAATGACCATAACAATAAATCTTCCAATCTCCTCCTGTTTCACTCGACATGATATCATCCATATGTTGTAAAACATCATCGTGTAGCCCAGATGTATACCAAAACTCGTCAAATCCAGAATGAATCAGAGGCATGGTTCCCAGCCAATACACTCCTCGTGCTGGAGGATGTGTAGACCTCCACACTTTCATATCAGAGAGTATGTTTTGTTTCGATGCAGTTCCACGGAACGCAACTACGATTGTTTTGGATGCCGCACACCAAGCAAATATACATTTTGCATCCAGCTCTTTATGCCACAAGAGCTTGTACTCTGTCAATCCATGGAGTTTCAATGCCATCTCAATGTTGAATTTTGTATCACTCACCTCTTCAATATCATATACGAGGTATGAATAGTAGAACGCTCTCAGAGCCCTTTCAAAGCAAAAGGTAGACTTTTGAGAACCCTCTGGCTTTGTCTCTTCCGTCTCTCTGACATACGCTTCCTCCCAGACAAAACTCTGGTCCCATCGCATAGCCTGGTATTCCTCTTCCGTCAGATAATGCGGCAATCGCACAGCGATTGTAGTCCATACCAGATGACACGTGCACATTTCAATCGGAAGATATCCAAGTAATAACATGACGGATGAGTTGCACGCACTGTTGTCAATCATCCACAAGACAAGCACACTCAGAAAGAAGAGAATAGATGTATGCATCCGTGTCTGTATCTGAAATCCGAGTTCCGTGTGATTTGTCCGATATAACTCATACTGCAATGACCTCAAGAAGGAAAGAGTATATATCAGCGTTCCAAAGTACAGCAACAGAATCACCAGAGCATAGACTGACAGTCCAATGGAAAGTCCACGAGCTGTGGATGGCAAGGCACATGTATACTCCCAGTCATGACAGCTTACGTTTGGATCAGCTCCTGGATAACACGCGGTATCGTAGATACTTGTACAGTAATTACCACCCAGAGGACCAGTCAGAGTCAATGCAGTGAACAAGAGAAGCAGCAGGTATGGGGTAAAGACAATGGTAAAAACAGACAGGTACACCCAGAGAGGCAAGTCTATTCCATGATGGATGTTGTCAAAATTATCCAATTTTCGAATCAACCAGTACGATTTCAGGGTTGTCGTGATTTTCACAAGGAGTTGCGCCGGCATGGCAACCAACGACAGCAACATTTGATTCGCAAGGATGACCCCGAATGCAAGCGATCTGATCGTCGTCAACACCCTCACAGATCCCAGAAACCAACCACATCCATTCACCAAGGACACAGAGTTTGTCGCGAGGAAAGTTCCCAGTGCTACGATACCAGCTACTAGATCAATACCAGCAATAATACACACGCGTCTCCTCCTGTGATCCCAGGTTGCTTTCGTGCTCCTCAAGGTCGCCACAATTCTACGAACAAACAATGACCCGAATATAATGTAAATGACAGCACATATTCCCCCAATCACCAAGTTGAGAATCAAGAGTTTATTTGATGTCACAAAAGAATCATCAGTACTGTATTTCCACACCGCAATGACTATAAATACTATAAATGCAGCAATTATATGCCATGAGCTCAACGAGTGGAGTATCTTGATCTGTCTATAGGTTTCATTTTGGCATTCCATGGACAAGGCCACAGAGTTGCCATGAAGAGTTTTAATCTTCTTTGGATCCCAGTAGTTTGGAATCCCTGCATTCATCAGCAGAGAATATGCCTTCTTTGGAACATGCTGGGGAATATCAACAAGATGATCGACAACCCGACGAGGCAACGTATCTCCTTCCTCTTTTTTGTCCTGTTCTTCAGACGACATATCAACGCAATCTTCCTTGTACTATTCCTTTCTGTTGCTATTATTTATGATATACTATACAGTAGTAGATCTATAATATATATATTACTCTATAAAGATATACAAAAATACTGGTTGATAACAAAACCCGAAACAAGAAAAATACAAAATTCGACAAACAGGCTCCGTGACAGTCAGTCAGTCAGTCAGTCAGTCAGTCAGTCAGTCAGTCAGTCAGTCAATATACGATGTGATGATGATGACTGTTCGATACTGCTACAGAGATTGATTGATTGATTGAATAGCCATGCATGTATGTTGAATGGCTTTCCGTAAAGATGGCACATGCATGTTCACCTCCTCTAGAGCTACAGGTGGGGATCTCTCTCTCCATGGAGATGGCCATATGGAGACCCAAAATAAACAGGATAAGGGGTTCTCCATCCTACGAACAATGGCATTAATTCAGCCAGATACTCACTGTAAAAATTAGTATATATTATTTACAAGATATTTCTATTCTATACCCATCGTATACGAGTTGTATCTTTACACAAAGACAGGTTGCCATGTTGTCTCAGTGCCACACAGGTAGGACTTGTTGACTTGTTCTCACAATGCTGGTCTATACATTGACAGATTCTCCTTCTATTGTTCCGATTATGATATTTTCATCGTATATCTGGGTACCCATTCGCTGGTTGGGGTGATATTGTGGTTTGAATGGATCGCGACATGTGTTGGAGGATTTGGCAATGTCTTGATGATACGGTTGGATGATGGATTTCTGTCGGCTATTTGCAGTTCAAAAGTGTAAAAGCACGTTTATGGGGGGAAACTCCCGTATTGTGTCTGCTCAGCGCAAAATGTCTGTGAGGGTGTCCAGAATGTCTGTGACCAAGGCCTATCTTCGGGAATACCCAGAGCCAGAGTTCATTGCTGAAGTGAAGGAAGCATTCCCTGAGAAGCCAATTGCTAATATTGAAGAAGCCAGGGTACGGAATGTTGTCTTCTTCTTGGCATATTGCTTGCTCATAGTATAGATATTTTTACCACTATGTGGTGAACTACAAAACCATGTATATCCAACCAAAATACACGTTGTGTGTAGGTGTTGTTCTCTGATTTGGGATATAAATTCCTTGATGTGAGACCAGAGCTGGAACTTGATGCCGTGGGTAAGGTCAAGGGAAGCATCAATGTGCCAATTATGAAGGCAAAGTGGAGATATGATACAGAGAAGAAGGAAAAGGTTGTTGACAAGGAGGAGATTCCAGAGGAGGAGTTTGTCAAGGCAGTTGAAAAGAGAATCCCAGATAAATCTACTCCAATCCTGGTGTGCTGCTCTGATGGAACCACATATTCTATTGATGCCTTGTGTGCTCTTGAAGAGGCTGGATATGAAACTCTTGTGGGATTGAAGGGAGGATTCTACTCCTGGTATAGGGTGTGGGATGCCAACTTGCGTCGCAGAAGGACTGGAGAATATGCTGAACAATATACTCATGATGGAGATTCCTGCGGAATCCACTCTTCTGGAGCTGGATTTGATAGAGTAGATTCTATTGAAGCCTGGGTTCCACCAAAATTCTAAACCTCTTGCATACATGTAACACCTCTATATACTTCCTTCCTATCTACCTCACCTCTCGAGTAGAAATATCAGAAGAATATAGTATATATATTTTGTCGATCGAGAGATCCTGATACCGCGTCGTATTCAGACTCACATTGGATGGACTATAGAGCCTAGACATGCCGAAGAAACGTTTGCTCTCGCCAAAGTCGATATGGGACTATGACGACGTTTCTGAAGCTTTTCGTAGAGAAGGAATTAAGGAATCGCATCTTCAAAAGTTGTATAGGTATGTATGTATAGGGGTTGGTACCTTGTACCAACACATGCAATGACATGGCACATTTGAAGTCATCGCGTGATTCTGCTGTTCTCACTACCAGTATATAACTTGGTATATAGTATTCATTCGTTGTTTCCTTTCATCGTGTAGTCGCTTGGTTAAGGATCCTCATGTTGACTTGGATACAGTGCCTGGGTTGCCTGAAAAGGCAAAGGATATTCTAGAAAAAGAGTTTGTGAGACTCACGTCGACCTGTAAATCTGTCAAGAGGTCTGAGAATGGTGAGACGGTGAAATTGTTGATAACTCTTCAGGATGGGAATGCAGTGGAATCGGTGATTATGAAGTATGATACATCACAGAGGGATGTGAGTGGTCAAACAGGGGGGGCACGATATACCCTGTGTGTCTCGTCAGAGGTTGGTTGTGCCATGGGATGTACGTTCTGTGCGACTGGTACAATGGGTCTGCAAGCAGATTTGACTGCAGGGGAAATAGTAGAGCAGCTGGTGCATGCCCATCTAGCTTGTTGTAAACCTAGAAATATCGTCTTCATGGGGATGGGTGAGCCCATGAACAACTATCAACAGGTGACGCGGGCAATTTCAATGATGATTAATCCTCAAGTATTTGGTCTTCGACAGCAGAGTGTAACTTTGTCGACAGTCGGGGTTATTCCACGTATGATTCAGTTGGCAACGGATTTGCCGGGTATTAGTCTAGCACTCTCCCTGCATGCGCCGACACAGGAATTGAGACAAAAAATAGTGCCAAGTGCGCGAGCGTATAAATTAGAAAAGCTCATGGATGCAATGGAAACGTATCAAGAGAAAACAAAGAGGAAAGTGTTCATTGAATACGTGCTTCTTGGTCCCGACTTCAACTGTACGAGAGAGCACGCACACCAGCTTGGTGAATTGCTGCAAGGCAGGGATGTGGTGATTAATGTCATTCCATGGAATCCAATCCTGAGTCCAGGATTCCCGTATCAAGCTCCACCAATAGATGAAGTGAATGAATTCCTGAGAATTCTCAAGGTAGATTTTGATATACCGGCCACTGTACGGCAGGAAAAGGGACAAGATGTAGCAGCAGCATGTGGACAGCTTGTCATACAGGCTGGTACACCATCCTGCCAACAGGATGTTGAAGATTTGATACGATGACGTAAGAAGTATGTGTTTAGTTTACATCATGGTATCAAATCCAAGAGAATTCATGATGATATCTTGGATTTCCCTGGCTTTCTTTTCTGGAGAGTCTTGATTCATAAAATACCCCATTTCAGCAATCCTCAGACTTGGTGGAATCTCAAAGATGCGCTCATCAGAAAGGCTCACAGAAGCATCAGCCAGACAAATGGCAACTATTGCATCTTCTATTTGGACATCATACCGCGCCATAAGCTTGGCATGGGCCTGGGATAACCTGAGAAGGGATTCAAAAAACCTGACAGTCACATGGTCTGCACCAAGTGACCTCCGCTTCTGATAGTATGCAATCAGAATGTCTTTTGCAGCTTTATTCACCTGTGGATGAAAGGTATTCCTGCACCAGTCTATGTAATCTTTAATTTTATCGTGTCGCCAAGCGTCAGGTGCATCATGCTGTGTTGCTGGGCTTGGTGGTTGTGTGTGACCTCGCATGGCCAGGACATGATCCACAATGACTGCATCTGCCGAGGGGCTCATGTCATCTAAAAGTAATAAAATAATGTCAAACCTGCTTAGCAACGGGCTTGATAACTGTAACTGATCTTTGAGTGCCCTTTTTGGATCGATTCGTACATTTCCTTTTGGATTGCAGGTTCCAAAAACACTCACCTTTGTCGGCAGTGTCGAGACGAGACCTGCTTTTGCAATAGAACACGTTTGTTGCTCCATGGCCTCATGCAGTGAGGAGCTCTCTGCTTGTTTCAGACAATCAATCTCATCAATGCAACAGACACCACCATTTGCAAGTACGAGTGCTCCGGCTTCGAGCGTCCACTGCCCATTCTCCTTTACTGCAGCAGCAGTGAGACCAGCAGCAGATGTGGATGATCCATTTGTGATGATTGCCTTGTGTGCTACATTTGTCACATATTTTTGAATTTGTGATTTTCCTGTTCCTGGATCTCCCACCAAGAGTAGATGAATTTCTGATCTTGAAGATTGGCCATACTTTGGGTCAGAGTTTGTGAGATGATCAGCAAGGGAGGATACCTCGGGCACATCCCTTGTCTGTGCTGTCCCACCTAGAAGCATCAACAGCACCGATAATTTCACAGCATACATACCCGAAAGCATTGGACAAAAAGAATTCACGATCATGTCCCGGGTTGTATACTCCAGATCTCGATGTCTGACATCTTGCCAAAAGTGTGCAAAGTCATGCACCTTGACATCCCCAACCCTGATGCATTTCTCACTATTCACGACTGATATTGCCTTGAGAGCAAGAGTGACGATTGCTTTTTGCCCCACTGCGGTACTCGATGAATGTTTAATCACCACTCCTGTGATGTGTAGAACCTCTCCGATTTGACAAGAGTCAGCCAAATCATCCTGGAGAATAACAACGATTGCCTTGCGGCTCCCAGTTGGCTGGTTCCCACCAGAAAATGCATCAGTCGTCGACGAGCCTGTTTCTTGCAGCTGAATCTCCTGATAGTTTGTAAACGATTTATCAGTCGCAGGTCTCTGGATGTATTTTGTGCCTAGGCATTGAGACACAGCATGGCGAGATGACCCTGAAGGACATTGCTTTGGAAGGGAAACCTCGTTTGAAAAATCATCCACGACAACGGCAAACGTGTACCCACATGCAGTGCATTGAAACAATTTTCGAGATTCTAAAACCTTCACCACCCCAGTTTTAGCAACTGTTCCCGTCACAGTAACAAGCGAGTCAATCAGCTCTGAACGAATCATTGTCCTGTTATCCATTGGCCGATCCCAATCTACCGCCGGTCGAAGACCTCCTGGTGGACCAAATAATCTGATGTGTACATTCTCTTTCACCGAACACATTCCAGAATTTGCACCATCCTCACTAAGGATATGTTGCATCATATCATTTTGAACTGACAGCAGAGCTGTGTCAAAGACTTCCAGGCAAGGTGCAACATTGTTGAGCATCTTTTCTGCCACTTCCATATTCCAAGCACCCAGCTCAGTCAGACTAACTAACACTCCATGGTGACACTGCTCATCACTCACATTCCGCAATAGCTGAAGGATATCTTCCTCATACTTTTCTCTTAGGAATTCACAAAGCAGAGGAAACAAGACTGCTCCATCAATCCCATCACCAAGTCGTACAAACTCAGATGTACTCCCCATCACTAGGACAAGCAATCGGCTTTCTGTCTACATCATCATGACGAGACCTGGACAGGGTGTTTTCAAAGTGCAAAGGTTGAGTCCTACAGCACAACAGTGTATGTACGAATCAAGAAAGTCCAGAACACGTGCTATCGAATATATACGATATTAATTGATAATGTCTACCTGTTGCATTGAGATGAGGGCATACAAATTGCCACGAGTGTCATGCATGGCCAAGTACTTGCTGGACCAAAGGCCAACGTGAACATTTAAAAAAACAATTTCCGTTTCTGAAAAAAATCCAATTTATTTCTAGCTGAAACCTTACAGGGTAGGTCGACCACCGTAGGAGCACGTAACAGTTCGCGGCATGTTTCAAACAGCCCATCAAAAAAACCCTACAAGTATACTAAAAAAGTTCCTGTAGAGGAACAGTGTACGACAACGTGGAAGAGAGGGAAACGTAGACAAAGAAACAATGTCTCAATCTCAGACGATTAAAGCAGCTCAGCAGATGTTTCAGAGTGCCAAAGGATATGTTCATATGAAATCAGGGTACGTACGATGTGCAAATGATTCCGAAATGCACCGTTAGTAGACCACGTCTGTCATAACAAGGGTGTTGCACGCATCCGTATTTTTTCATCTCTTTTCTCGTTGGTTTCCTGATGAGTTTCACTCGAACGACATTGTCACATTATGCAGTGGAGATAAGCTTACGAGCTCTGTGATTCCATTGGGATTAGCGTTGACAACGGGAGCAATATGGGCCAAGGGAATGTGGAACTTGTACTGTGGAACTGGAAAGCTGGAGTAAGAATTTGACTGTAATCCTTTTGCTTGCTGTTATAGGACAAAGATATTGATACTTTCTCGTAACAGAAATGGGTATGAATGTCCGTCAATCATGTTGTATCTAGTAAAACTTTTGTAAAATGTTTCAATGGTAGTGTCACAAGATGATGTCACTGGATGGATGAAACGAGTGTATGATTCCAACCATCAATCCCTGAAAGTGCGTGTGTTTCTAGAGAGCGCTGAGACTCTGTAGCAGATGCAACAGTCGTTATCCGTTGATGCATGCATCAACAATTGCGCAATTGAGATGGATTAACTTTTACTATTTTTTCTCCCAACCGAACAGCTGAAACCATACATGGGATCGATATCTTATCTGTTCAAGGTGAGATTGAGATTTCCTCATCATACATACTTGGCATTCTATTCATTCTCCTCACTTATAATTAATCATTTGGATTTCTTCTCTTTGGATTCATCTTCTACTATAAAAAATGGTTGCTATTGCTGCTATGCGCACCGGAGTTGTGGCCGGAGCCACTAGAGTACGTTTTTCTGTTGATTTCTCAACTCAATGTGTTGTCGCGAATAGAGCACCCTGCAGTTCTTCACGGTGGTATCGTCTCATCTAACTATTGATTTTTGTCATTCTGCAGCGTACCACCACCATGCGTCGTACTGTCAAGGTAAGTTTTCGGAATCTCGCAAGGGTGCATCTCGATGCCCAAGGTCGAGGTCCTCCCCTCGGGACGTCCAACAGGGAGTATCATCCAACAATACATCGAGAATAGAGCAAAGATATACGGTTGGGTTGATTTCTGTATCCCTGTGGACGTATACGAAGTGGTTCGTCGTGGATTTGTTTGCTCAATCGCGCCTTATCCACTCGAGGTGAGAGGATTCTCTCGGAATGGATCTTGTCCAGGCATGATCATCATGTTCCTGTGTCATATCCTGGGAGCACCGCATCAAGTCGATGCAGATTCGATATATATGTCACCTCTTTTACAATTTGGATACATGTGTTGTTGACATTTGTGTGTTTTATGTGCAGTCCAAGCCAGCTGCCCGTACTTCCTCTGACTCCATCTGGTATGGACCAGACAGACCTCTCTACCTCGGTCCATTCTCTGAAGGCTCCGTTCCATCTTACTTGAACGGAGAGTTCCCAGGAGACTACGGATGGGATACCGCTGGATTCTCTGCTGATCCAGAGACCTTTGCCAAGAACAGAGAGTTGGAGCTTATCCACGCTCGTTGGGCTATGTTGGGAGCCCTCGGATGCATCACCCCAGAGCTTCTCCAGGCCAACGGAGCTGCTGAATTCGGAGATGCCGCCGTCTGGTTCAAGGCCGGAGCTGCCATTTTCTCCGATGATGGACTCAACTACCTCGGAAATGCCAACTTGGTTCACGCTCAGTCCATTGTTGCCACTGTTGCCGTCCAGGTGATCCTCATGGGACAGGCCGAGGCCTTCCGTAACTCCCCAGGAGGTGCTCTCGACTGGGCTGAGGGTCTTGACAGACTCCACCCAGGAGGTCCATTCGACCCATTGGGTTTGGCTGATGATCCAGATACCTTTGCTGAGCTCAAGGTTAAGGAGATCAAGAACGGACGTCTTGCTATGTTCTCCATGTTCGGATTCTTTGTCCAGGCTATTGTCACCGGAGAGGGACCACTCAAGAACTTGAACGACCACTTGGCTGACCCAGGAGCTGTCAACGCCTGGAACTTTGCCGGAAAGTTTGTCCCAGGAAACTAAGCAGCATATGATGTGCTACTCTTATCTTTTTTGCGTGTGACGTCATTATGGTCTGAGTAGATTATTTCAATTTACTGATACGCTATTTCATATATGTTCTGCATTCATGTAAATTGATATCAGTAGTTTTTTGACCACCCCATTTTGACTTTGCTTGAGATTTCAAGGACAAACCAATGTAGACTGGGAGTATGTATCATGACACGAAGCGTGTTCATTACGCGCTACTATTGTTTATTGAATGTGAGTGTGATGACATGATTTGGCACATGTACCAGAATGATGTTACATCAGGTGCCCTGGTAATCAATCAGCACACGAGGCATATGTTTTTTTCAAACCTTGTCAAAGCGGCGAGATAGAAGCTTACTCTGAATCCCAGATACTGCCCCATATAGAGATAGGATTCATTCGTTTAGTTGAGTTTCCAAAACTGTTTGGGGTGTATAGGACAGTGATAGGGAGATACCCAGAATGAGTGAGAGTCTGAACAACGTCTTGAGGAATATTTTCGAGACCGAGGTATGTTGTCGGTTCCTATGCGTGAGTGATTGCCCCTTTGAGAGTAGAATGTTACTGATCACCTGATGGTGTAGATCTCAAAGAGTTTCCCTACTGCCACAAAAGATACTATTAGGGTTTGCCTGGAATATTTCTG
>PJEL010001667.1_pt1 | contig 21857 bp, 17 predicted proteins | sample 1853271 | NCBI WGS metagenome assembly PJEL01 (sample SAMN08108733, study PRJNA415343) | Invertebrate metagenome, whole genome shotgun sequencing project. | host: Globobulimina | place: Sweden: Gullmar Fjord | collected 2015-08
AGCGTCTTCATCGCGAGCGCTCATCCGATTCCACGACACCCGGCATTTCGCTGCCACCATAAAGCCATACATTGTCAGTTAAGTCTGGAGCACCTAATGGTACGCCCATAGCTAAACTGCCTTTGCCGTCAGCGCCGTGACAACCAGCACACATAGCAAACTTAGTTTGACCAGCAGCTGCTTGGTTAGCATCAACTTTACGGCCACTTAAACTAAGCACATAAGCAGCTACTTCTTGAATGCCTTGTTCGCCGCCAAGAGCGGGTCCCCAAGCCATCATTCCGTTGGCTGTACGACCAGCTAGGATACTTGTTTTAATCGCTTCAGGTGTGCCGCCGTATAACCAATCGTTGTCGGTTAGGTTAGGGAAGCCTGTTGTACCGCGAGCATCACTACCATGACACTGCGAACAGTTTTGAATGAATAAACGTTGTCCAACTTTTAATGCGTCTTTATCGCCAGCAAGATCTTCAATGCTACGTTTTGCGTAAGCTTCAAAGATAGGGCCATATTTAGCGTTAGCTGCATCAACTTCACGGTCATATTGAACTAAAACGCCATCGGCTTTAGCTGCAATAGCTTGTGCTTTTGAATCAGCAAGACTTACCACATCTTGGTTAGAGCTTTTCCAGCCTAATAGACCAGCGAAGTTACCTAAACCAGGGTAAAGTGCTAAATAACCAAAACCCCATATGATTGTTAATAAAAAGAACGTGCTCCACCATTTAGGTAAAGGGTTGTTCAATTCTTCAATGCCGTCGAATGTGTGTCCCATTGACTCACCTTCTTCAACATCAGTAAAGTTCTTTAAACACCATTTTAGCAGCACGAAGCAGCCTATAAGTGTTCCTAATGTAAGAACTGATATCCAGATACTCCAAAAACTAGACATTGTTTTTAGTCCCCTGTTTGTTTTCTTCTTCTTTGTGGTCTTCTTCAAAAATTGAATTAGCCGCTTCATTAAACGTTTTAGAACGTTTCTTACTGTACGACCAAACCACAATGATGATAAAAAGTGCTAAAATTAATAGGGCAATTAACCCTCTAAGTGTACCGTAATCCATCATCATTACTTCAACGCATGTCCGAGAGACTGCAAATAAGCAATTAATGCTTTCATTTCTGTTTTGCCTTTAACAGCTGCTTGCGCGCCGTTAATTTCATCCGCAGAATATAGAGGAATAGCATTGCCTTGTTCATCTTTGTGGCTACGATTACGCGTTAACCAGTTAAATGTTTCCAGCTTTTTACCGGTTAATTCACCGTCTAAGGTATTCTCTGCTAACCATGGGTAACCCGGCATATTTGACTCTGGTACAACAGAACGCGGATCTAATAAATGCGCTTTATGCCAGTCATCACTGTAGCGCTTGCCTACACGAGCTAGATCAGGTCCTGTTCTTTTAGAACCCCACAAGAATGGATGTTCCCAAACTTGTTCACCAGCAACGCTGTAGTGACCGTAACGTTCTGTTTCAGCACGAAATGGACGAATCATTTGACTGTGACAGTTACTACAACCTTCACGGATGTAAATGTCACGACCTTCCATTTCTAAGGCAGTATACGGACGTAAATTGTCAACAGGTTGCGTTGTTGCTTTTTGGAAAAATAATGGCGTTATCTCAACTAATCCACCAATGCTGATAGCAAGGATAGTAAATAAGATAAATAAGCCTATATTTTTTTCGACAGCTTCATGTTTATTAGTCATGTGAGTGCTCCTTAAGCTGCTTCAACAGGCTTAAGACTTCCGTCTTTAGCTGTGATTGTTTTAATCATGTTGTAAAGCATCATTGCAAAACCAGCAACTACTAACAGACCGCCTAAGAAACGGATGAAGTAGAATGGGTAAGAAGCAGTTAAACTTTCAACAAAGCTATAAGTTAATGTACCGTCAGAGTTAACCGCACGCCACATCAAACCTTGCATAACACCAGAAATCCACATAGAAACGATATATAAAATAATACCAGTAGTGTGGATCCAAAAGTGAATATTAATCAAACGAATGCTGTACATACGACCTTGATTAAACAAAATTGGGATCAAGTGATACATTGCACCAATAGAAATCATTGCAACCCAACCCAAAGCACCAGAGTGAACATGACCAACAGTCCAGTCAGTGTAATGAGATAATGCATTAACTGATTTAATTGCCATCATTGGGCCTTCGAACGTAGACATACCGTAGAAAGACAAAGAAACAATTAAGAAACGTAAGATAGGGTCGTTACGTAGTTTATGCCATGCACCTGAAAGTGTCATGATACCGTTAATCATACCGCCCCATGAAGGAAGGAATAAAACGATAGACATAACCATACCTACTGATTGAGCCCAATCAGGAAGTGCAGTGTAGTGTAAGTGGTGAGGGCCAGCCCAAATATATAATGAAACAAGTGCCCAAAAATGAACAATTGATAAACGGTAAGAGTAAACTGGACGCTCAGCTTGCTTAGGAACAAAGTAGTACATCATACCTAAGAAACCAGCAGTAAGTAGGAAGCCTACGGCATTATGACCATACCACCACTGCATCATGGCATCGATAGCACCAGAATAGAGTGAATAGGATTTTGTCATTGAAATTGGTACGACTAAACTATTACCAATATGCAAAACAGCAACGGTAAGAATAAAGCCGCCTAAAAACCAGTTTGCAACATAGATATGAGAAGTTTTACGTTTGATGATTGTTCCAAAGAATACAATCGCATACGAAACCCAAACTACAGCAATTAGAATATCAATTGGCCATTCTAGTTCGGCGTACTCTTTACTTGAGGTATAACCTAAAGGCAAAGTAATTACTGCAAGTAGAATAATGGTTTGCCAACCCCAAAATGTAAAAGAGACAAGTTTTCCGCCAAAGAGGGCAGTTTTACATGTTCTTTGTACAATATAATATGAAGTAGCAAATAGCGCACTTGTACCAAATGCAAAGATTACTGCATTTGTATGAAGTGGACGAAGACGGGAGTAGGTTAACCAAGGTGTATCAAAGTTTAGCGCCGGCCAAATTAATTGTGCCGCAATAATCACACCTACGAGAGTACCAACGAGTCCCCAAATAACTGTCATGACGGTAAATTGACGTACCACCTTGTAGTTATATGACGAGTGCTCAAGCGTTGTTGTCATTTTTTTTTGTTCCGTTAACTAGGTTAGGTTTTGCTCTTCAAACTATGCTTAAGAGCGACTTTCCAAAGATTCCGCTAAGAAGCGGTGATATATGTCACTTAAAAATGTAATTAAGTGTGTCATACAGCAGTGATTCTACATGGTGCGTACAGTTTAGATCAATAATTAAAAATTGAATATCTTGATATAAATCAATAGTGAAAGTATTACCCCACAAACTTTATGTGGGTATTAGTAGTAGGAAGACATAAACAGCAAGATAAATACAACTTAAAGTGAAAGTGTATTTTATTTAAATCTTTTAAAACAGTAGCTTATTGGTATGGTGAATTGTAACTAGTTTACATTCTTATTTGGCAAATTGTTGACAACAATGCTAAATATTCACAAACTAGATAATAAAAAAAATGTTATAGATTCGTAAGTATTCAGGTACTTAGTTGAAACCTTATAAATTAGCTGTTTTTCTGAGCTGTTCAGCCGCTAATAAGTCTACACGTTTCCCTGTGATGTTTATCAAATCTTCTTTTTGGAATTTAGATAGAATACGACTAAGTGTTTCACGACGTAGCCCTAAAAAGTTGGCAATGTTATCTCTGCTCATCGTTAAGTTAACTTGAGATGTGCTACCGTCATATGCTGCTTTTCTCTCACTAACATTGAGTAAAAATGCTGCCAATAAACTATCTGCAGATTTCTGAGCGATTAATGCGTGAAACTCAGTTTGGTTGGTATATCCTTGGCGCGTTAATAGCTTTACTAGGCTCAATTGTAATTCAGGTACTGCATTTGAGCAGGCAAGCAGTTGGCTAACCTCTACACGACAGACAGAGCTTTTACCAATAGCAACCGCGTTGTAACCATATTTGTCAGGATAAAGGGAGTCTTCACCAATTAATTCACCAGGAAAACGAAAGCCTACTATTTTTTCTTGATTATTTTCAGAAACATCGGTCAGTTTAAACGTACCTGAACAAACAGCATATATTGCTGACAGCGCTTCATTTTTAACAAAAAGAGATTTACTTGCTTCAACTTCAACGCGTTTTGATAAATAACTTTGAGCTACGTCAAAATTCTTTTCACCCGTTTTGATTGGCTTACAAACTGACTCCATGGCACAATCTTGACAGGCAATAAAGTGGTTAGTCTCATCATTAAGTTGTGTTGTTTTTTTGATATCGTTCATGTTTGAATTGGCCAGTGAATAAATTAAAATCTAAAGAGTTAAAAATAAACAAGCAGCCATGATAGCCAAGTTCATTCTGGGTTACTTTGTCCTACATCAAGATTGACCTTAGTCAATAACCGTGACAACATTTCTTGTGTTATTCGTCACACATTAATCTTCATTTTATTTTCATTTAAGAGAATTTATGTTTAAAAATTGCTTTTTATCTTATTTTACCGTTTTCTCCTTGGCTTTGATTTTTCTCTCGGGTTGTAAACCCACCAACAATTTAGCCGGTAGTGCGCAACAAGTTTCAACAGATAAATTTAGATGTCTAGCTAGCCAAAACCAATGTTCTATAACTAATCAATTAGGGACGTTTGATATAACGTTTAGCGTAGATCCTGTTTTAACAGAAATGCCATTTCATATCATGGTTGATTATCAAGGCGAGGCTGAAGGGCTGAAGTTGACGGCATATCTTGAAGGAAAAGATATGTTTATGGGAAAAGTTCCAGTAATGTTTAAACCTAATGCTGATAATAGTAAACGTTTTATTGCTGAAACAATGCTTGCGAGTTGCTCAGAAGACATTATGACATGGAAGTTAAATGTTACTGTTGAATCTGCGCTACAGGCCTCTATAACACCTATGACATTTATTATTGAATTTGACAGTAAGCGCCTTTGATAAACTATTCTGTCAGTTGTCAGTTGTCAGTTGTCAGTTGTCAGTTGTCAGTTCAGTTAGTAGCCAAGCCAGCAAGTAATCTACTAGCCATTAACTGGTAATTAACCATAGCGCAACCAAGATCATTAATGAGCCTGAAATTTTATTGAGTCGTTTAACGTTATCTTTTTGCACTAAAAATTTACCAATTGTTTTGCCGCCTGTTGCATATAGCATCATGCAAACAAACTCTGAGGTAAGAATAATAAAAATTAATAAGGTTAATTGGCTAACAAACGAATAATTTGGATTGATAAAAGGCGGAAGCAGCGAGACCATGAATGCCCAGCCTTTAGGATTTGCTATTGCCGTAATAAATCCTTGATTAAATAATTGCTTTTTACTTACCGTTAAATTTAACTTGTCACTATTAGTTAGAGCAAGTTTGCCTTTAGAGCGCCACATATTCACGCCGATATAAAATAAATACGTGCCGCCTAATACCTTCAAAACCAGAAATAATGTTGGTAATTTTAGCATGACGGCAGAAACACCAATAGCAGCTGCTAATGCAACGGCAGCGACACCTAATAATTCTCCGTACATCATCCAGACAGTTTTACGTATACCGATAGACATGCCCAAAGTCATTGCCAGTGTCATGCACATGCCAGGTGTTAAGCTTACAAGAAAAAAGGTTGGAATGAAGGCGACAACTAAAGTGGGATCGAACAAAATGATAAAACCTAATTATGAAATGGACAGCGGCGGCAAAATAATAACAAATATTATCTTGGTTGGAGACTCTTTTTATTACTCATTTTCTTTTAGTAGTCACTACAGTAGAAGGGGCTAGATCACTATCACTTCGATACTTTTGTCTTGTATCTGCTCTATATAAATTTCTGCAACGGGAACACTGCCAAAATACTTTAATATTTTTTTATGTGCTTGCACTTTAGCACAGTTCATTGTTGAGTCGTCACTGTGTGTAAGTACAAGCCAAGTTTTGACGAGTGAAGGAGAAATGTCTACCACTGATTGCTTCCCTGCAAAAGAATGTACATTAAGTGTAGAAGGGTTATTAAATATTGCGCGTAAACAAACTAAATTAAGTCATATTAAAAAAGGCAGCGTAGTTTCCTACACTGCCTTTTCATTCTTTCTTTAAAAGTATCGTCTTTTATTACCGTATTACATGTTAAAGCCAACATGTTGATGAAGGCGTACTTTTAACTCTTCTTTTTCAGGTACATAATCTAGTTTTTCAGCCATGCTGCGTAATGCTAATTCAACTTGATTAAGGAATTTACCATGACCATGAGATGTTTGATTTTTATTAGATGCGACAAATATCAAATTAACGGTATCAACTAATTGGTCAGACGACCATTTGCAAATATAACCACCATCTGTATTTTCAGGATTATAACCAAGCTTTTGCAGCTCTCCATTTGTTACAACAATTTCTTCTTTACTTGTACGAACAAAGGGAACCAAATCATTGGCGATAACCGCACCGTTTGCTAGATTATGTTTCTTAGCTGCATTGATAAATGCATCTGCAATTAGGTTGTACAGACCATTATATGGTTCTGTGTCATTTTGATCTATTTCTACCAATTGTTGAATTCGACGATTTAGCTGTAATTCTGCTGTGGCATAAGTTAACGCTTCATTTTCTGCGGTAATTTCAACATTGCTTGCTCTATAGCGAACATCAATTGGGCGAAGTTTATGTGTTTGTGTACCCGTTACACCTTTTTCTTTTGAATAAAGGTCATAGGTAAGGTGTTGATGATCACATACACGAATCTCGCCGTCGGAGAATCCTACTTCTTTAGAGAATTTAGCAATTGCTTGCTTTACTTTCTGGTGGAAAATAGGCGCTTCAGCACGAATATCTTCACCATTTGTTAAGTAAACTAAAGTGATCTTTTTAACGCGCTTAGTACCGTCAAACCATGCGCTTTGGCTAGTATGATATCTTGGGTTATAAAGAAATAGAATTTGTTCATTAGTTTGTGCTGCCATGCGTTCGGGGCTGTATCTAACGCGTGTAAATTTGTCATTACCTACAAACTGACAACTTTCTAAATCAAACTCATTACAAGTATCAAAAAATGTCTTAGAAAGCTTTTGATAAAAGTCTTTATATGGTGCAGTTGAACTCTCGTCTACCTTTCCAGAAATTTTTTCAATCAGCTCATCCGTCACTTTAAATTTTGCGATAATATACTGGTTTTCTCGTGCTGACGATGGAATGTAAACTTTGTGTTGTGTATTTCGAGTGCGTGAAATTGACATTAAACTTTCCTGTTATTTACTAATCAATTAAGAATAGAGTATTGAATGTTGTATTAAAGTAAAAATGATAATTGTTGTTAGTCTAATCTTTAAAAGAATATAAGAAAATAGGGCAAAGACATTTTGTTATAAAATGTTTGTTTATGTTTTGATTTCACTCAATTTATACATCATTAATTAATGAATATATAATAAAATAAATGCAAAGAAAGGCCATATTTATTAACAGTTGTGAGCCAAAATTTATGGGGTGTAATTTATAAGGTAGGTTTTGATGCAATTAGCATGTCTTTAAAACATGTGCTAACGAATGAATAAGCAATCGATGTAACAATATACAGAATCATTTTATAAAAAAAAGGCTACGATTTCTCGTAGCCTTTAATGTGGCTCCTCAACCTGGACTTGAACCAGGGACAAACGGATTAACAGTCCGTTGCTCTACCAACTGAGCTATTGAGGAATAAACTTGTATGCTATTGCTAGCTTGGCTTTCGCCTAGTAATCGCTATTAGCCATTACTAAAATGTGGCTCCTCAACCTGGACTTGAACCAGGGACAAACGGATTAACAGTCCGTTGCTCTACCAACTGAGCTATTGAGGAATCGTTTTGGCTAACCACTTGGTTAACGGAGCCGAATGTTAAAGGCCCACAGAGAAGCTGTCAACACAAAAGTAATAAAATAATTAAAAAACTGAGTGTTTGCTTATTTTAGCATCATCATGGTGAAAATATCCTCTAAAAATGTTGGTGCGTAGCTTGGTTAAGGAAATGAAGTTATTTTGAAAGTTACCCACAATTCCTGTGGATAACCTTGTTAATTAAACTGTAGAAAACTGTAGCAAGGCAAAAATATTGCGCTGTGATCCAATGTGTTCCTTTCTGCTCTTTGATTAAGTTGCTGTATTTAAAGGGGTAATGGTTTGTTCTCTTGTTTTTTAGAAAAAGTGTTTGAATTTTGTTCATGTTGAGTTTTTTAACTTTTGACTAGCGATGATGAGTCAGCACAGCAATTACCTAATCTCAGCTCGGGTTAAAGGATTTTTAATATTTTATAAAAAGGCATAAATATCAACAAACTAATTATTTAGATAAATAAAGGCACTTGTTTTACCGCTCAGCATTGCTAGTTTTTTGCCTATCAAGGCGGATTTTTGTATCCAATAGCTAGCTATTGGTAACAAATTCAACGTAGGTAGACGAAAAAATAGCTTATTGAGAAACTTTACTTATCCCGAGTTGAGGTTACCTAGTAATAGGCTAACTATTCGTATTGAGTCTGATTAATTAACCTATTTGCTGAAAGTCGTGCGGTTGAAATTTGTACAGTTAGCTATGCTTTTTTTCATTCAACTAAGGGACTGTTGATCTTTCAGGGTTAAAATCTATATGGTGTTATTGCGTCATGTAGCCAGCGACACTTCACATGCTCTGCCTTACCTAAATATTGAACATATTTCTGTAAAAGTAATCTCGAAAGTTTAGCAGTCTCTAGTTAAATAAACGTTGAGGCGATACAAAAATTAACAGTTAATTACAGCGATAAAGACTTCTAGCTGTGTACTCAATACTCAGTGTCAATAATTTGTTAAATAACGGTGGTAGTGGTGAATAAGATGTTAAATTTATCCTTGTGCTAGGTTATTCTATTAGCAACCGTTTTTCTTATTTGTAGCATAAAGGAAATTTACCTTGGGTAATTTTATTGCGATAGCTATTTCATTAACTTTTTTATTAAGTGCATGTAATAAAGTTGAGGTTAAAAAAGTAGATCCTATTCGTGTTGTTAGCCATAAACTAATAACAACCAACTTGCCAATATTTGGTGACTATATTGCTGTAACAAGAGCGTCGTTAGATGTAGAAGTTAGGGCACGAGTAAACGGTTATATAGAACAGCAGCATTTTGTTGAAGGTTCATTTGTTAAAAAAGGAACATCTTTATACACATTAGATGCTGGCCCATATCGAGCAGATCTTGCCAGTGCAGAAGCAGCATTAATTCTTGCAAAGAGTTCATTGGAAAAAACAAAACGTGATATTGCCCGATTAGAGCCGTTATTTGCGCAAGATGCAGCGAGTCAATTAGATATCGATAATGCTCATAATGCTAAGGAAAATGCCCAAGCAAGTTTGAAAGCTGCAGAAGCTAAGTTAATATCAGCAAATCTTAATGTCGGTTATACCGAAATCAAAGCGCCCATTTCTGGCATCACTGGCTCATCATCGATTGACATCGGCGCCTTGGCAGGCTCCTCAGGTACTTCTTTATTAACGTCAGTACAAAAAATTGATCCGTTATTTGTCGAGTTTCAAATGTCGACGCTTGATTATTTACAATCTCGTCGTCGTTTACGTAGTTACTATGAAAAGCTAAAAGCAGATATTGATGGTAGGTCTATTGAGGGTGTGGTTACTATTACTTTGCCTGATAGAACACAATATCCTCACCCTGGTAAAGTTAAATATACTGAGCCAAAAATTAACTCAGAAACGGGTACCTTTACCGCCCGAGCTGAAGTGCCTAACCCAGATCGCGAACTCTTACCGGGCCAATATACACGCTTACGTATTCAATTAGATGAATTAAAAAATGTGCTAGTTTTACCTGAACAAGCGGTAAGGTTTGAACAAAGTGGCAGTTATGCCTATGTCATTATGTCTGATAAAACGATTGAACGTCGTTTAGTCGTTTTAGAGCGCAATGTTGATGGTATGTTTATTGTTGACAGTGGTTTAAGTGTTGATGAAGTGGTTGTGCTCGAAGGAACACATAAAGTTAGGCATGGTGTCTTAGTCGATGATGCTATTTTTGATCCTGAAAACAAGTCAGATCAGGCTGTTAATTATTCAAAACAAAAGTCAGCAGCCAAAAGCCAAAATGGTGATAAATAATGATCGCACAATACTGCATTAACCGGCCGGTATTTGCTTCTGTTTTATCAATCGTCTTAGTTTTGGTTGGTATAACAGCCTTGATGAATATGCCAATCGATCAATACCCTGATATAACACCACCTACGGTTACGGTTTCTGGTAGTTATAGTGGTGCAACCGCTGATATAGCTGCTGAAGCTGTTGCGGTTCCTATTGAGCAGCGCATCAATGGTGTGCCTAATATGCTTTATATGACCTCAAGTAGCACCAACAGCGGCGGGGTAAAGATTAATATCACCTTTGATATTGGTACGAGCTCAGATTTTGCGGCAATTGATGTGCAAAATAAGGTGAAAATGGCTGAAAGTGAGCTGCCAATGGACGTAATTACCAATGGTGTTAGTGTCGAGAAAAGCTCTTCAATTCCATTAATGACCTTGGTTATACGCTCAAGTGAAGAGCGATTTGATGATCTTTATCTAAGTAATTTTGTTACCTTAAATATTCAAAATGCTTTAAAAAGAATACCCGGTGTAGGCCGAACGCGAAATACCGGTTCTCGCTCGTATTCAATGAGAATTTGGTTAGACCCCGATGCACTTGCCTCTTATGGTTTAACACCAACAGATGTTAGTAACGCTATTAAAGAACAAAATAAAAATGCAGCTGCGGGTGTTGTTGGTAGCCAACCATCGAGTGAACAGGTTAATTTAAAACTGCCTATTAGTGCTGCAGGTAAACTCACGGATGCTGATGGTTTTGGTAATGTTGTTGTTTTGGCAACTAACGATGGTGCACTTATAAGGCTTAGAGATGTTGCCAAAGTTGAGTTGGGCTCATCAGCTTATACCCTAGTATCACGTCATAATGGTGAAAGCGCCGCAATATTGGGGATTATGCTTTTACCTGGTGCAAATGCATTAGAAGTAGCAAAAAATGTCAGAGAAACAATGGCTGAGTTAGCTAAAACTTTCCCACAAGGCATATCCTACCAAGTCGCTTTTGATGCCTCTGACTTTATTGGCAGTGCAATTTTGGAAGTTACTTGGACCTTAATAGAAGCTTTAGCGCTTGTTGCTCTTGTTGTTTTTATATTTTTGCAGAATTGGCGTACCGCCTTGATCCCGATGCTTGCAGCGCCAGTGTCAATTATTGGTACATTTGTCTTTCTACTGGCTTTTGGATTTACCATCAATACCATTAGTTTACTCGCTTTGGTACTCGCCATTGGCCTTGTAGTTGATGATGCTATTGTTGTTGTTGAGAATGTTGAACGCTTAATGTCTGAGCAGGGTTTAGATGTAAGAACAGCAACATCTACCGCGATGAAAGAGCTTACAGGGGCACTTATTGCTACCTCTTTAGTATTAGCGGCCGTATTTTTACCTGTAGCTTTTTTAGCTGGAATATCAGGCAAGCTTTATCGAGAGTTTGCGGTAACATTAACAGTAGCGGTACTTATATCTACTTTTGTTGCAATGACATTAAGCCCAGCGTTATGTACCTTATTGATGAAACCAAAGCAAAAAAAACACGCTATCTTTATTTGGTTTAATAATAAACTGGATATCCTTACCTCGCATTATACGGGTTATGTGCAAAGCACATTAAAACGTACGGTTCGCTCGTTAATCATTTTTCTCTCGTTATGTTTTATCGCCTTTTTTATTCATAGCCAGCTACCGCAGAGCTTTGTCCCTAAAGAAGATCAAGGACAACTCAATGTTGATATTAGCTTGCAACCGGGCACCTCGGTGCTTAGAACTGATGAGTTAATGAAACAAATTGAGCAAGATATTTTAGCGCATCCGGCAGTTGCCCATACACTTGCGCTAACCGGTGAAAATAGAACCAATGGCGGCGGCGAAGAAAACGGTAGTTTTCAAGTCTTTTTAAAGCCTTGGGACAAACGCAGTGGCTATCATGTTAACGACGTGCAAAAAGACTTACTTGAACGATTAGAAAAATATCCACCGATCACCGCTTTAGTAATGCAACCGCCAGCAATTGCAGGCCTTGGCAGTGGCGCTGGCTTTGAATTACAGTTGCAAGATACGACAGGCAGCAATCAATATGCCTTAAATGACGCCGCTTTTAAGTTAGTCGAAGCGGCAAATAATTTGCCCGAGCTTGCGAATGTTTCTACTTCACTTAAAGCTGATGTTCCATTGTTGCGGCTAGAAATTGATCGAGAAATGTTAAAAACCTTTGATGTTTCTTTGTCTGATTTGTATACCTCATTAAATCAGTTAACGGGTTCATCTAATGTCAGTGACTTTAGTTTATATGGTCGGGTATATCGGGTAAAAATGCAGGCAGATGCCAACTTTAGAAAGCGTCCTGAAGATTTAAGTCGCTTTTATATTCGTTCAGGCAAAGGCGCTCTGGTTCCACTTTCTTTACTCGCAAAATTTGTTTATGACGCAGGTCCCGGCACATTGTCGCGGCATAACCTTTTTACTAGTGTCAGCATTAGTGGTGGTGCAGCACCAGGCTATAGCTCTGGTCAAGCAATGACGGCTATTCGCAATTTGATGAATGAAACTTTACCACCTGGCGTTGGCTTTGAGTGGACAGGCCTTTCGTATCAAGAACAAGAAGCCAGTGGACAAGCAGGTCTTGCGATGTTGTTGGCAATTGTTTTTGTTTATCTATTCTTAGCGGCTTTATATGAAAGTTGGATAATACCTATTGCAGTATTACTTATTGTACCAATAGCTGTTGCGGGTGCTGCATTACTTGTTTATGTGCGAGGTATGGAAAATAATTTGTTTTTCCAAATATCACTGGTTGCTTTAGTTGGTTTGGCGGCAAAAAATGCCATTCTTATCGTTGAGTTTGCTAAAACTTTAAGAGAGCAGGGCATGAGTGAATATAACGCTGCACTTGAAGCCGCTAAACAACGTTTTAGACCCATCTTAATGACCTCGCTGTCATTTATACTTGGTATTTTACCCTTAGCACTTTCATCTGGTCCTGGTGCTGTAGCTCGAGTATCAATTTCAACAGGTACACTTGGCGGTATGATCGCTGCTACCACAATGGGCTTGCTGTTAGTTCCTTGGTTTTTTTATCATTTAGCTAAATTACAAGGGAAAGTAAAAGTAGAGCAAGTGGCTTTACCCATAAATGAAGAACCAGCAAAGGAGGGCAACCGATGAAACTTCGTAGATTAGCTTTATGTATCTTCCTAGTTACTGGTTGTACCGTTGGACCAAATTACCAAAAACCTAAGGTAATTGAAGAGTCGTGGCCAGTTATAGGTGTTGATATTGATACTCAGACTTCTATGGCTAATTTACATTGGCGAGAGTTTTATCCCGAAACTGAACTGCAGGCGTTGATAGAAAGAGCATTGTTACACAATATCAGCCTTAAAAGATCACTGTCATCAGTGGTGCAAAGTAGAAATATTAAAGGGATAACTGATAATGCTTTATTGCCTAGTTTAGGTGTGGTGATGGATGGTGAGCGAGAAAGTGAAAGTGGGCTAACGAATGAGGTTCCTGAAGTTGCCGACGAGTTTAATTTAAACTTTGGAGCGCGATGGGAAGTTGATTTTTGGGGAAAACTAGGTCGGGCCTCAGAATCATCATTAGCAACTTATCAAGCTAACAAAGCCAATTTATATGCGGCTAAAATATCATTAATTGCGCAAGTAGCGACCCTTTATTATCAAATTCAAGATGTTTCAGCGAGAGTTTTATTAACTGAACAGAATATTGAATCAAGATCTAAATCGAAACATATTGCAGTGCTTCGCCACAAGCAAGGTGTTATATCGGGTTTAGATGTACGCCAAGCTGAAGTAGAGCTTGCCCAAGAAGCAATCAAAATTCCAGCTTTGAACAGAGAAAAAAATACACTGATGTATCAATTATCTCTATTGCTGGGTGAAGTACCTAAACAGCAAATAATTGGTAGTAGAGCAAGCAGCTTTACTTATCAAAATTCAATCCCCGCAGGCATCACATCGCAACTGTTAAAAAGACGGCCTGATATTATCAGCGCTGAGAGAAAAATGCAGGCGGCTAATGCTTTAATTGGCGTTGAAACTGCGAATTATTATCCAAATATTGCGTTAACGGGGCAATATGGCTTCTCGACAGAAGCGTTTACAGACTTACTTAAAAGTAACGGTAGTACTTGGTTAGTCAATGCAGAAATAAATATGCCATTATGGGATTGGGGCACCATTGAGTTAAAGGTTGAAAATGCCAAAGCGAACTATGAAATGACAGTATTAGAATATAAGCAGCAAATTCTAATGGCACTTTCAGATGTTTTCAGTGCTATTGAGTACTATCAAGAAGCATTTGAAGTATATGAATTACGTCAAACACTTGTTTTGGCAACTAAAGAGAATTTACGTATAGCAAAATTACGCTATCAAAATGGTGTAGTAAATTATCTAGCGGTGCTTGACGCACAGCGAAGTCACTCAAGTGCCGAGCAAGAGTTAAGTCGTTCGATAGAAGCTAAGCAAATCTCAATGGTTAACCTATACCGTAGCCTTGGTGGTGGCTGGGATCCTATTGAGAAAATATATGCTAAAGGCATACTTGATATAAAAGAAGACCAATTAGCTACTGAGCTTACAGCTCAATAAGCACAGATTAAGTTAATGCGGTATTTTTTGTTAGTCATTAACAAGCCCCAATTATTAATTCGGGCTTGTAAGTTTAAAGTCTCTAAAATATATATAAGCTATTGTATGCAATTATGTAGCGTTTAATTATTTTACTTTGCTTTTTATCATGCATGACCTTAGCTCAACACAAAAGCCACAGCTAGCTACTGTTGCAGATACATTTTTCTTTTTTAGCTACCTATAAACGAATTTACTTATGCCTTCAAATAAACTTCCAGCAGCTTTAACTAACAACGCTTCTTACTACGATGAAGATTTCAATAATATAGCAGAGCCACATAAATCATTTAAAGCCATTGAGTTTGAAGAGTGCTGCTTTACAGAATGTGATTTCAATAATGCGGTGTTTGATCATTGCCGGTTTATTGAATGCCAGTTTGTTAACTGCAATATAAGTTTACTAAAACTGCCTTTTACCTCTTTTGAAAATGTTGTTTTTGAAGACTGTAAAATAGTAGGTGTCGATTGGACACGAGTCTCATGGTCAAATTTATTATCATCTTCGCCCGTTCGTTTTTATAGAAGTAACTTAAATGACAATAGTTTCTATGGACTAAAACTTAAGAAACTAACCCTTAATGACTGCAAGGCCAATGAAATAGATTTTAGGGAAGGAGACTTCAATTGTGCAAGTTTTACAAATTCAGATTTTGATGGCAGCTTGTTCTCTCAAACCGATTTAACCGGGGCGGACCTTACTGGTGCAAAAAATTACCACATAGATCTTTTAAATAACAAGATGAAGGGGGCAAAGCTTTGTCGTTATGAAGCTGTTAACTTGTTGGAAAGTATAGGTATTATATTGGTTTAAATAACATTTATAAAAAAAACAATAAAAGAGTCGATTGAATGTTAAATAAAAGTTAAAAAAGTGATAATATTCGCATCCTGATTTTTCAACGAAATGTTTAGTATTTCCTTATAGTATGAATCTTTCTGTGTACATAATTTAACAGTTTGATCGGTGTTTTTTACATTAAAAAATTCACTTGCATATAAAGAATATTTCAACATTGTTGCTTGTTTTTATTGGTTTTTATTAGGAACGCTATGAAAACTAACCGTTTTATTTTTTAAGCAAAATGAATTCAGTTTATATGTGAAAAAAACGATACGGTTGCACATGCAACAAACTTGATCTAGAATAACAATCGAAACACAATTTTAACCCATAATTGCCTTAATCCAAATAAATAACCAAGGAATGAAGATGAACCCTACAAATCGTAAAGTAACGCTTGCTGGTTTGATATCTATCCTATTAGTCTCTGGCTGTAATAGCGAAGCTGATGCACCACAAGCAGACTTCGCTGCAGCGCCAACATTAGTTAAAGCTTATACGCTTGCTCCGCAAGATATTCGCCCTTTTCAAACTTATGTTGGTCAGACTAGAGCTTTTGAAGAAGTAAATCTTCAAGCGCGCGTATCTGGCATCATTATCAAGCGTCACTTTAAAGAAGGTGATTTAGTACAAAAAGGTGACTTGTTGTTCGAAATTGATGCAACACCATACCAAATTGCTGTGCTAGCTGCAGAAGCTGAATACGATAAAGCGAAATCTTTAAAGAAAATTGCTGAAGCTCGTAACAATAAAGCAAAAGATTTAGCGAAGAAGAAAACAATTGGTTCTCATGAAGCGCTTGAATATCAAAATGAGCTTTACCAAAGTATCGCGACAGTAAAAGCAGCAAAAGCAAACTTTGAACAAGCAAAATTACAACTGGAATTTACTAAAGTTGTTGCGCCAATTTCTGGTCGTTCAGGTTCAACTGAATTCGGTACTGGTGATTTGGTTAACGCTTATGGTCAAAGCATGGTTTCTATTGTTGCTGCTAACCCAATTTTCGTTAACATTGCCATGCCAGAGCAAAAAGTACTTGCTGGTAACTTAGACAAAGAGAGTCAATTCTCAATGCGTATGTCTAACGGTGAAATTTATCAAGCACCAGGCACAATTAACATGATTGATAACCGCGTTGATGCAGGTACCGGTACAGTGCAAGTACGTATCTCATTTGACAATGCATCAGGTTTATTGGTACCAGGCCAATACGTTAATGTTGAAATGTCTGAGGGTGTTGCACAGTATTTAGCCATTCCACAACGTAGTGTTGTTGAAAGCCAAATTGGCCGTGTGGTCATGGTTGTTGGTAAAGATGGTGTTGTTGCTCCTCGTAAAGTGGCTTTAGGTCAAAAAATTGGTACTCAGTGGATTGTTGAGTCGGGCCTAGAGCAAGGCGAACAAGTTGTTACTGATGGTCTACAAGTTATCGCTGAAGGTATGTCTGTTACTACAGAAGGAAGCTAGTCATGGTTGAATTTTTTATTCGAAGACCTAAGTTTGCAATGGTATTAGCCTTAGTTATGACCATTGCCGGTATCTTAGCGTTCTCTACACTACCCGTAGCTCGTTTTCCAGCAGTTGCACCACCAGCAGTAAACGTTTTCGCTTACTACCCTGGTGCTAACGCTGAGATTGTTCGTCAAACCGTTGGTAACATCTTAGAGCAAGAAATCAATGGTGTTGATGGTATGACTTACATGTCTTCATCTCACTCAAACGAAGGTACTTACAACTTGTATGTTACTTTTGAAGTTGGGTTTGACGAAGATAGAGCAACACAACTTGTACAAAACCGTGTTAACAAAGGTTTGTCTCGTTTACCTGAAGAAGTTAAGCGTGGTGGTATCTTTATCGAGGCGGTATCAGCAAGTGCGATGATGTATATCACACTTGACTCGCCAAACGGTACCTACGACGATTTATTCTTGTCAAACTACGCTTACATTAACTTAAAAGATAAGTTACTGCGTGTAAATGGTATCACTAAAGTAGATATCATGGCTGAAAAACGCTACGCAATGCGAGTGTGGACAGATCCTAAGAAAATGGCATCATTAGGCGTAACAGCGTCAGATGTTTCAATGGCGATTAACTTGCAAAACATCGCGGTTTCAGGTGGTCGTATTGGTGGTAGCCCATCGCTTAAAGAACAACAACTTCAATATCCTTTATGGTTGAAAGGCCGTTTAACTGATATCGAAGAGTTTAAAGAAATTATTGTTAAAGCTAACCCCGGCGGTTCAAGTGTTAAATTGTCTGACATCGCTAAAGTTGAGTTAGGTGCAGAACAAGCGCTAGCGTATCCGAAGAAAGATGGTAAAGCTGCTGCAGTATTAGCGGTATACCGTAAACCTTCTGCTAACGTATTAGAAGTTGGTGACGGCGTTAAACAAACGCTTGCTGACGCTGAGAAATTCTTCCCTGAAGATGTAGCTGTTGATATTGCTTACGATGGTACTAAAATCGTATCGGTATCAGTTGATGAAGTAATGGAAACGTTAATTATCGCGATTATCTTGGTAATGGCGGTTGTATACTTATTCCTACAATCATGGCGCACAACGTTAATTCCATGTATTGCTATTCCAGTATCACTCATTGCTACCTTCGCCTTTATGTCGATGATGGGCCTATCAATTAATACGATTACATTATTTGGTTTGGTACTGTCCATTGGTATATTGGTTGATGCGGCAATTGTTGTACTAGAAAACATTGAACGTTTAATGGTGGAAGAGCCAGAGCTTTCTGTACTAGAAGCAACGCAAAAATCAATGAAGCAAGTTACAGCGCCTTTGGTTGCTAGTGCCGCGGTACTATTAGCAGTATTTGGTCCAATCTCTTTCATGCCAGGCATGGTAGGTATTCTTTACCAACAATTTGGTATGACGCTTTCAATCGCTGTGGTACTTTCAACGATTAACGCTTTAACACTTACACCAGCACTAGCGGTAGTATTGTTGAAGAAAGAAGCACATCAACCAATTGCTCCACTGCGTGCATTTAACCGCTTTATTGATAGTGTTACCTCAGGCTATGTTAGCTGGTTACGTATTCTATGTAAGCGTTTAGTCTTTGCTGTAGCGTTATTTGGTACTGTTATCGGTGGTATTGTCTTCTTCGTAAGTTCAACACCACAAGGTTTCATTCCAGCTGAAGATCAGTCTATGTTCTTAGTTGAAGTAGCACTACCTGAAGGTTCTTCACTTGAACGTACCGATGCATTGCTTGATAAAATGGTTGCAGATGTAAATGCTATTGAAGGTGTTCGCACGGTAACGAGTGTAAGTGGCTATAGTCTACTTAACTCAAACGTTATGGCTAACTCAGGTATCATGGTTGTTTCTTTAGAATACTGGGATAAGCGTCCAAATGAAGAGCAAAATGAGTGGAGTATTATTGGTCAAGTTTACCAAGTGCTTTCTCAATACCCTGAAGCTATTTCAATGCCGTTCTCGCTACCATCTATCCCAGGTTTGGGTACATCAGGTGGTATGGAACTACGTTTCCAAGATACGCAAGACCGTGATTCGACATCAATGCAAGAAGCATTAAATATAACGATGCCGCAAATCAATGCTTTACCAGAAGTTGCCATGGCATACAGCGTATACTCTGCTAACTTCCCAGCACTTTATGCTGATATTGACCGCACCAAAGTAGCTAAGTTGGGCATCAGCCTTAATGAAGTTTACTCGGCAATTAACGGTACAATTAATGCGATGTACATCAATGACTTTAACCTTTACGGAAAAGTATGGTCGGTATACGTGCAAGCAGAGGCGAAATACCGTACTGATGAAACAGCATTAGAGAATGTATTCTTACGTGCAAACGACGGTACTATGGTTCCACTTTCTACACTAGTAACGACATCGACTAAATTTGGTCCAGAATCATTCACTGCTTATAATCAGTTGAAAGATATTCAGATCTTCATTGAGCCAGCGCCAGGCGTTTCTACAGGCCAAGCAATGGTTGCTGTTGAGAAGTTGATGGAAAATGCACCAAGTGGTTTCACTTACGAGTGGACGGGTGAAGCATACGAACAGAAGAAACTAGGTAACGCTGCACCATTCATGTTTGGTTTAGCTATGTTATTTGTTTACTTGTTCCTTGTTGCACAGTATGAGTCTTGGGTAACACCAATTACTATCTTACTTTGTGTACCGACAGCGCTTATTGGTTCTTTTGGTGCGGTATACCTAACAGGTGGCGACATCAACTTATTTACCCAAGTTGGTTTAGTATTAATGATTGGTATGGCAGCGCGTAACGCCATCTTGATTGTTGAGTTCTGTAAAGAGCTACGCGAAGAGAAGAAAATGTCAGTAATTGACGCCGCAATTGAAGGCGCAAAACTGAGACTACGTCCCGTTGTTATGACCTCATTCACCTTTATACTTGGTGTAATTCCACTGGTTATCGCAAGTGGTGCAGGTGAGTTCTCTCGTAAAGCCATTGGTATCGTATCGTTTGGTGGTATGCTAACGACCACAATCGCAGGTTGTTTATTCGTACCGGTATTCTTTTTAATCTTCCAATCAATGCGTGAGAAGTTTAAGAAAGAAAAACCAAGTGAACAAATGGCAAGTGAAGAAACGGCGTAATAACTGTGTAAACTAAATTGTCTACAAAATAAAAAACCATTGCTCAGGCAGTGGTTTTTTTTTGACAAAAAATAAGTATTTGGATGTAGACAAAATTTAAACTGAAATTTAAAACCACTATTAGAGTGGTACTAAATGTTTTTATCAGGGTTGAGTTTCATAGCATTTACATAGCTAATTTCTTCGAATAGTAATTAGAGGCTTGTATTAACTTGTTTTTTATAAACAATTGTACAATTAAATGTTGTGCGGAGTTACTTGATGGCGAATTTACTAAAATCAAAAAAAATCGGATTTATTTTGATTTTAGCTAATATCGAAAAACCTTTAATTTTCTTCTAAATGTCTGCTTGGTAAATATTCAGGTAAATAACATTTTAAATAAGAGATTGCTGCTCTTTTAGCTTCTTCAGCCATAACCGATGTAATTTCACCATGTTTGTTTACTGAAAGCATTAGCATTAAATCTATAATTTCAACAAGATGAAAAAATACCTGCTCTCTATTTTTAAAGTCATTCATCACAAAATGTTTATCAATTAACCGAATAACCTGTTTGCCAATAACCGCATCATTTTCACGATCAGAAAGTTTGATCTCTGCTGGTGTTTTACCGCTTATCAACAGTTGTTGATAGGCGGCATTTTCTTTGTAAAGAGTTACTGCACGGTCAACACATCGCCGAATAAGAATAGGCCAATTATCGTCAGGTAATAGTTCAATTGGCTGGAAAACCACTTCCAATATATCTTCACCAAACTGACGAGCTATTTCAGCTAACAGATTGTTTATTTTAGGAAAAAAGTGGTATACGGAGCCTAGAGGTATTTCAGCCTCTTTGGCAACATCGGCTAAAGACAATACATCAATAGAGGTTTCAGTTAGTAGCTTTTTACCAGCAACAACCAATTGGACTCTACGTACATTCCCTCGAGCTTGGGCACTTGATTTACGTTTACGTACTACGTTTTTTTCTGTTTCCATTAGTCATTCCTTATCTATAACGGCTTCAGTCTACCTTTTTGGACCACAATAACAACAAAAAATATTCGACTTTATTCAATTAAGTGTTGACATATTTGCCCTAACTAACCTATAACATAGCTAACAACCCGAACAAATTCGAATTAAGTCTAGGCCAAAATTGTTAAATTAGGTAAAAAACAGGTGGTTTTTGTTAGATAAAAGTCGATTTGAAAAAAACATAACATTATAAAAATAATAACTATTATTACAGCACGATATAGGAACCGTTGAGATGAACATGAAATTTAAATATTTGGCAGTGGCAATCGCATCATCACTTGCTACATCTTCAGTTTATGCTGAAGAGCAAGTAAAGAGTGAAGAACAAGCAACTGAGCAACAAGCTAAGCAAGGTAAAGATTCGCTTATCGAGAAAATTACTGTTACATCGCTTCGTCGTGTTCAAGCAGCACAAGATATTGGTGTACCAATTGCAGCTTTTGATGAAAAGCAACTAAAACGTTTAGGTATTAAAAATGCAACAGACGTTACTAAATTCACCCCAGGTGTAGTTTATTCTGAAACTTCTGCGGTAGGCGTGCCTGTTTATAC
>PJEL010001668.1_pt1 | contig 21856 bp, 18 predicted proteins | sample 1853271 | NCBI WGS metagenome assembly PJEL01 (sample SAMN08108733, study PRJNA415343) | Invertebrate metagenome, whole genome shotgun sequencing project. | host: Globobulimina | place: Sweden: Gullmar Fjord | collected 2015-08
CAGAGGTGTTCATGGAACTAAAATCTATTCCAAGTGCGATACAGTCGGGCTTAAATGGTTATCAAACCGCTGAACGAGGTTTAGCGCAAGCTGCAGACAATATTAGCAAACTAAATCTTGATGCTAATTCCGCGGCCGAAGGCGCGACAGAGGCTGTACAACAAGCCCCGCAGGTCAGTTTAACTACTGAAGCTGTTAATTTAGTGGTAAATGAGCATTTAGCGAAAGCAAATATTAAAGTGATTCAAACAGCAGATGAAGTTGTTGGCACACTTATCGATACCAAGGTATAGATTCTGAGGTATATTCCAAGGTGCACCTTCTAAGGTGCAAATACTAAGGTATCGTATAAACTTTTGCCCAGGCTTAACTTTGACACGTTTTAGTCTTTTTTATTAATTGTAACTTTGAAAAGGTAACACTAGTTAATGTCATTAAATATTCCTCCGCATATTCCACAAGTTGTTGTGAATGCATCAGTACCTTCTACTGAAGCGTTAGTGCGTAGTAATGCCATTAAGGAAGTGGTTCCAGCCGCGGTTAAAGTGGAGGCAAACGTCCCACAAAAATCGAGAGATCAAGAAGCTCGCTCGCCAATTACCGAAGATGTGACTTATGAGCGGATTTCACCTCAAAGTAATAAGGTTATTCCTGACGATCCACAAGGTGGCGAACAGGGTAGTCAAAACCAAGAGAACAGTCAGAACCAAGAACAAAGCTCAAATCAAAACCAAGAGTCTAATGGCGCATCGTCAGATCAAGAACAAACGGACAACGCATCTAGTGATGACCCTTCAGGCATTACAAATGCTGTTAAAGGTGAAAGCGGCGATGAATCGGCACAAAGTGATGAGTCAAAAAAGGCTGATGAACAACAACGTCAGCAAGAACTAAGCGAAATTCAGCAATTATCAGCTCGAGACATGGAAGTGCGAAATCATGAACTAGCGCACGCTGCTGTTGGTGGTAGTTATGCTGGTGCTCCAAGTTATGAATATCAAACTGGGCCAGACGGTAAAAAGTATGCTGTAGGTGGTGAAGTTTCAATTGATGTTTCTAAAGGCGCAACGCCACAAGAAACAATAGAAAAAATGCAAACGGTTAAAGCCGCCGCTTTAGCTCCAGCAGAACCTTCTTCCCAAGATAGAAAGGTAGCGGCGGAAGCAAGTCAAAACATCGCAGAAGCACGTGTAGAGCTCGTAAGAGAGTCTGAGCAGAAGAGACAAGACGCAGCTGAGTCAGTAAAAAGCTCATTTGACCAAGCGGTAGATGGTGATACAACTTCATCAACCGGTTCGCAAAGCGGCACAGAAAACAATTCATCAAACAGCCCACAAAGCTACTCGTCAAACGTTGAGAGCGCTCAACTTCAAAAAGCCTCAAGCGTCATAGCACAACGGTACAATACAAGTTACGTAGAAGAAACGGACCCTTCTAGTCAGTTCACTGCAGTAGCATAAGTATTAGACAATGTTACTTAGGCGTCGGTAAATACACTTCATCATGGTGTGCTTTTAACCAGTTTTTGGTTTGGCCACACTCATCACAGAACTCTGCATTTAACTGCCAAAATTGCTTACTATGATTCATGTGTTTACGGTGACACAACTCATGAATTATCACGCATTCAATAGCCGACTCAGGGGCGGCCATCAGCAGCGGATTAAGAATTATTTTACCGTTGTTATAACAACATCCCCATCGCCATTGATAAAACTTAAACTCAAGAGCAGTGCTACTTAGTTTAGTTTTTTCTTCACACTGCTTTAATAGTGTCGGCAGATATTGTTTTGCCTTGTGGAGGTAAAACTGATGAAGATGTTGCCTAACTTGAATATCTCGATTTTTCACACGACCAGAAAGACTGATCATTAATGTGTTTTGGTCAGGGAGATAGTGCCAGGAAGTTTGGTGTGTTTTCACGACTTTTAGTTCTAGAGGTTTCCCCATAAACCAAATAGGCTCGCCGTTTTTGTACTCTCGTATGAAAGATGCTTTTGTTGCTGCAATGGTTAAGCGATCTTTTAGCCAATGCTGTTGTTGGCTTAGGAAGGTTTCTACTAACTTGTGAGTGCATAGAGAAGGGGCTTTTACGACTACTTCGCCCTGGTGAATTTCAATAGCTAAACGTTTACGTCGTTGATGCACTTTAACTGTATAAGGCAAGGGCGCCTCAAAGCTAGTTAAAGAGATAAAAAAAGCACCAGGCTTTACAGTATGTTTAGCTGTACGCCATGGTGCTAGTAATTCACTAATCAATGAAAATAATTACTTTTTCTTAACTAACTCAAGTGCTGCACTTTCTAGTTGGTCAAATAGCTCACCATAAGTACGTGCATTAAAGCCCTTATTAATAATTTTGTATTTTCCGTTAACTATAAACGTTGGAACACCCGTTAAAACGCGTTTACTCGCATATTCATTTTGTAGCTTTTTCATATTTTTAGCTTGTGCTTTAACACCGAAGCTATTAAATGTTTTTTCGAACTCTTCGCCACTAACACCGTTCGCGATGAATATTTGGCGCACGTCTTTTTCACTTGTGAATACAGAGCGGTTTTTATGAATGTATTGGAAGATCGCATCGTTTACTTCTGGTTTGTTTAACCTGTCTGCTGCGACCAATGCTTTAGTTAGCATAAACTGAATATCTGGACCCGCTGCTCTTAAAAAATCAACGTGGCTTTTTTCAAACTTAAAGTTAGCGTTATCTGCTTTTGCTGATAAACGTTTTGCTAAAGGCTCAAAGCTTAAGCAGTGTGGGCAGTAATACGAAAAGAACTCTTTAATTTCTGGTGTTGACGTTGCTTTTTCACTTATAACTTCATAATGAACGCCTTCTTTTAATGTTTCCGCAGAAACAGAAAGGCTTAATAGGCACACAGCCAATAGGCTCAATAACTTCTTCATTCAATACTACCCTTAAAAATTTTTAATAATTATTGCGACAACGATACAAGATTACAACTTAAAAGTGGAGACTAATATCCTAACTTAAGTAATGGTTGTTCTATCGCAGAGAGCTGCTCTTTAAGCGCTAAAACTTGTTGTTCCCAGTATTTGTCTGTATTAAACCAAGAAAAGTTCCTTGGAAAAGCTGGATCGGACCATCTTTTTGCTAACCAAGTCATGTACATAAGCATACGTCTTGCACGAAGGGGCTCTATAATTGCAAACTCTTCGTGATTAAAAGGCCTAAACATTTCATAGCCCTCAATAATGGTATCAAGCTGCAACGTCTGTTGTTGCCTATCACCACTTAACATCATCCAAATATCTTGAATGGCAGGGCCTGTAATACAGTCATCAAAATCTACAAGTACCGCGTCATCTGATTCTGAACCCGGTTGCCACAAAATATTACCCGTATGGCAATCACCATGGAGGCGAATGTTTTTCAGGTTGTTTGGCAAATGTTGGCAGCTTAACGTTATGACTTTATCAAGGTCTTGGAAAAAGGCGTCTTGTAAATATCTTGGAACAAGTTCACTTTTTCTTAGATACTCGGCGGCTTCTATTAAGTCTTGTTTAATATTGATTGTTAAACGATGTTCAAACGGTTTTGCGTCACTAATATTATGGATTCTTCCTAACAGTTGACCTAAGCGCTCTAAATGATCTAAATCATCCAGTTCAAACATTCGGCCACCTACGCTTGGAAATAAGCTAAAGCGGTGACCGCCATACTCAAGCAAGGTTTTGCCGTCAAACTCAATAGGCGCAACCGCTTCAATATCGTGTTCGGCCAATTCCAAACTAAACTGGTGCTCTTCAATTATTTGTTCGTTGCTCCAGCGCTCAGGGCGATAAAACTTTACCACGTAGCGCTTCTTTTCTTCCGCTACAAACTGATAAACCCGGTTTTCATAGCTATTTAATGCAAGCAGACCAGACTCCGGATAAATACCCGTTGACTCAATTGCATCAAGAATTAAATCTGGTCCTAGCTCTGAAAAATCAAATTGTGACATTAACGTCCCTTAAAAAATCGAGTCTCTTCCGAAACTTCTAACTCACCATTGGAGCTACGTATAATAATAGTTATGCCAGTTACCGGACGCTTTAACTCAACCGGGTCGACTGCAATACTTATTGGTTGGTTGTACACTTCGCCTGCCGCAACCGCAAATTGACGCTCGCCATAAAACTCATAGTCGGATAAACCGTCAACAGAAATTGAATAAGTCGCATTCGTCTGGCTCTTGTTCAATACTTGTAGGGTAAATGTGTTTTCAACTAAACCATCATTATTAACACGATAAAGCGCATTTCTATCACGTTCAATGTTTAGTTCCAATGGGATACGTGACACTACCTGCCATACAAATGCAGCAGACATTATTACGGTAACTAATCCATAGCCAATTAATTTAGTACGAAGCTTTTTGGTTGGTTTGCCTTCCAAGCTGTGCTCAGTAGTATAAGAAATAAGACCTTTTGGATAGTTCATTTTGTCCATGGTCTCATCACAAGCATCAATACAGGCACCACAGTTTATGCACTCGTACTGTAAGCCATTTCGGATATCAATGCCGGTTGGGCAAACTTGTACACACAAGTTACAGTCAACACAGTCGCCCATGCCAATCTCTTTAGGATCTGCCTTTTTAGGGCGAGGACCACGTTTCTCACCACGTGCAGCGTCATAGGTAACTGTGTAGGTATCTTTATCAAACATTGATGATTGAAAACGAGCGTAAGGGCAGATATGCAAACACATGATTTCACGCATCCAGCCAGCGTTTGCATAAGTACAACCTGCAAAAAAGAGGGTCCAACCTACGACCATGGCAGAAGAGTCAAAGGTGAAAAAGTCGATGAATAACTGATCAACCGGCACAAAATAACCAATGAAGGTAAGTGAGGTTAATAATGAAATAACCCACCAAGCAGTATGTTTTAAGCCTTTTTTCCAAACCTTTGAAAAGCTAAGCGGCATGGAATCAAACTTTTTACGTTTGTTAGCTGAGCCTTCAATTTTTTCTTCAAACCAAATAAACATGAAGGTCCAAACGGTTTGCGGACACATATATCCGCACCAGACTCGACCATAGAAGGTAGTGACAACAAACAGGAGGAAAGCAGAAATAATTAACAATGACGAGAAAATAGTTAAATCTTGAGGCCAAAGCGTTAGCCCAAAAATATTGAATTGTTGATTCACAATATCCAATAAAATTGCTTGTTGACCATTCCAGTTTAGCCAAGGCAATAAGGCAAATAAGCCTAAAAAGAATATACCCATTTTACGACGTATAGCCTGATGCAAACCTTTAACTGCTCGCACATAAATGCGACTTCGTAGGTTATAGGTTGCATTTTCATCTACTTTAGGCTTGTATACCTTTACGTCAGCTGGGATGTTCTTTACGTCAATGCGATCGTTCATTGTTTTACCTGCTACTGTATGTCAAAACAAATTATAAGTCAGAAACTGAAATAATAATGAAACTAAATTATAAAACGTTGATCTAATTCTATAGATCATCATTTTGTTAAAATTTGATGCCAATTATTGGCTGTTGTTCAAATTGGAGTACCCATGAAGTTCTTAATTTTTATTATATTAGTGATTACTGTATTAACGGTTGATCACCCTGAAGTAAATAAAGTTAGAAGCTACCTCGTAAATCTTATTGGCCAAACTGCTGAAGGCGAATACTCAAGAGGTAAAGTTTCACAACGTATTTATAATGAAATCAGTATGCAATTTGATTCATTTAAGCCTCGCGAAGAGGAATACGTTAAAGAAATTACCAAAAGCTCCAGAGACTTAATGACCTTTTATGGTACTTACTGTCAAAACGGTGAATTTAACCCAAAAATGTCGGCTTACAATGTTCGAGTTGTCTGTGCAAAAGTAACTGAGCAGTTTACCGACTTGGAAAACGAAATTATTCGAAAACGAGACTAATTAAAAGTCATCGTAAGGGGCAATGGATATGCCTTTCATCGTATAACCCACTTGAGCTAGCTCTCCACTCCACGTTTCCGTCGCTATTTTACCCGTCACCCAAATTGGGTCGTACATTGACGAGGCTGGCGCACCTTCTTTAAACGTGACATGAATAATTTGATTCGATGGCGGTGGTGGAACGTGTACGCAAGCACCAAAATACGGAACCAATAAAAACTCCGTTACCAATTCATTTTCACCTTCAAGCGGCACAACAAATCCAGGAATTTTAACGGTTTTACCATCTAGTTCTTTTACAACGGGGGCATTGATAGATTGAGGACCGGCCATAGCATGACCAATTTCTTCAATGGTAGGAATTGCTTTCACATAATCTTTAGGTTCTAAATCAGACCACTCTAATTCCTTCACGTCATCATTAGCGAAGGCAGGCATTAAAAAAAGTGAAAATGCGAGAAGAAAACCAGAGCGAATTAAATGTGATGTCATAGTGCGTTAACCTAATTGATTAAATATGAGGCCGCAGAATACCTTACAGGTGGCTAAAAAACCAAGTCTATCTGTTATTTTTGCGATAAACGTGGTTACATTATCGACTAGTGAATAAAAAGAACTTAAATGTATGACCGATCGTAATATCCAATGGCAGATAAAAGCGTTTGCCGAACTCACAGTGACCGAGCTGTATGACATTTTGCAGGCACGTTCAGACGTATTTGTAGTGGAGCAGACCTGTATCTATTCAGATATGGATGGCGTTGATAAACTACCTGATTGTTATCAACTTTTTGCTTATGACGGTGACCAATTGGTTGGAACTTGTAGGCTTATTGCAAAAGGGATTGCGTATGATGAGTACTGTGCCATTGGCCGAGTATTAATTACCGATTCATACCGAGGAAAGAAGTTAGCAGCGCCAATGATGGAAGCAGCAATAGCGGAGGTTCAGCGTTTGTGGCCAACGGCAAAATGCAAAATTTCGGCACAACAACATTTAGAAAATTTTTATGAATCTGTGGGTTTTGAAACCGTGACAGAAATGTATTTAGAAGATGATATTCCACACATTGGAATGATTTTAAGTTAAACAGGGCTAGCATTTTTTATTTAAATCAATAGAATGGCGCCCGAAACACCAAGGGGTGTATGCGTGTAAAAGCGACATACTGAGACGTTAATCGGACCCTTAGAACCTGATCCGGCTTGTACCGGCGTAGGGATGGTAAATCCAGGACTACTCGCGCTTACGACCGGGTCTTTTGTTAATTTTATCTACAAGAGATCCAAATATGACACTTAATAAAACTGCAATTGCAGTATTAACCGCACTTCCGTTTTTCAGTTTGGCCGCAGAGCCAACAAGCAAAAACAACACTATTGAAACCATTGAAGTAAAAGGTGAACTTTTACCTACTCCAGAAAGCAAAGCTGCAAATTCGTTGCAAGTTTTAACGCAAGAAAGCTTAGAGCAATCAGGTGCTAGCCATTTACAAGACGCATTACAGCAACTTGGTAATGTGAACTTTGCCGCAGGTGCTTCTCGTGCTCGTTTTATTCAAATTAGAGGCATTGGCGAACGAAGCCAGTTTGTTGACCCAATAAACCCATCTGTTGGTATGGCGATAGACGGTATTGATTACTCGGGTATTGGTACCGCCGCTGGCTTGTTTGATATTGGCCAAGTAGAAGTTTACAAAGGGCCACAAGGTAGTAGCGTTGGAGCAAACGCAATGGCCGGCTTCATTAATATGTATAGCACGCAACCTCAAGAAAACGCCGCTAACCGCTTTCGTGTAGAAGCCGGTAACTACGGCTTGTTTAATGTAGGTATTGCCGCAGGCACGGAATTCAATTCTGATGTACAAGGGCGTTTTTCGTTAAATCAGCTAACAAGTGACGGCTTTGTTGAAAACAAAACCCTAAACAAAGACGATACAAATGACATTAATGAATTGTCGTTTAGAGGCTTGTTAGATGTAGAGTTTAACAACGAAGTGACTTCACAGTTTGTTTTGCATTACTTTGACATTGATAACGGTTATGACGCATTTTCCCTAGACCAAGACCGTACAACATTGTCGGACGAGCCTGGCGAAGACAAACAAGAGACTTTAGCATTAGGTGTTAATACAACGTATACCGGATTTGAAAACACCGACCTTACCGTGATGTTAAGTCATAGCGATTCAGACTTAGCCTACGGTTATGACGAAGATTGGACATTTGTTGGCATTCACGAAGATGGTTATTCGTCCACTGACAACTATATGCGTGACCGAGTGGCAAACCAAGCTGACATCAGGTTTGTAAGCAAAGATAAAAGCTGGGTAGCCGGAGTTTATTTTCAATCTAAAGACGTTGATTTAACACGTGAATACACTTGGTTATCAAATAACTTTGTTAGTAACTATGAGCAAACAAACGCCGCTATTTATGGTGAAAAACGTTATGCGCTAACAAACGACATTAATATTTCTGCAGGTTTACGAATCGAAAACCACGATGGCGACTATTCAGACTCTAACTTAGTGAACGAAAGTACCTCGGACACTATGATTGGCGGCCATTTAACGGCGACCAAACAGTATGACGAAAACACTATGGTTTATACACGTTTAAGTCGTGGATTTAAGTCTGGTGGTGCTAACGGCGAAGCTTTAAGTAAATTAAACGAACCAGGCCTAGAGCGTTACTACAATTTACTTCGAGAGAATGGCAGCTTTGATCCAGAAGTATTAAACAACGTTGAATTAGGTATGCGTTACAACAATACAGACCGTGGTGTAAAAGCCAGTGCCGTAGTGTTTTACTCTAGCCGACACGACATGCAAATCAAGCAGTGGTTTACCAATGAAGCGGAAGTTCGTGAATTAGGTGAGCAACCTGAGTTTGTAGGTTATGTTTCTAATACGCCAAATGGTGCTAACTATGGTGTTGAAACAAATATTCAATATCAACTAAATCAAGACGTGTCAGTATTTGCAGGCGTTTCGTTGTTAAGTACTGAAATTGATGACATGTACCGCTTAGAGACTGATCCTGAAACATGGGAAGACGTGCGCGTAAATATCAACGGACGTGAACAGGCACACGCACCAAGCTATCAATATCAGCTTGGCTTCAATTGGCAGGTTGCGGATAGAATTACGTGGAATACGTCAATTAATGGTCGCGATGAGTATTATTACTCTTTTAGTCACGATGAAAAGTCACAAGCAATTAACCTAGTAAATATGTCAGTGACTTATCAAGGTGACAATTTTGACGTGACGCTATGGGGTCGTAACCTTGGTGATAAAGACTATGGAGTTCGCGGATTTTACTTTGGTAACGATCCACGAGATGGTTGGGTTGCAAAGTCATATGAGCAGCTAGGTGAGCCAAGTGTATTTGGCCTTAAGTTAGACGTGTTATTTTAGGAGAGACTATTATGAAACTAAGTGTAGAAATAAGTAAGTATCCACTAACTGAAGGCGACTACGTTGCGGCTATTCAAGACTTTATTGACCGTATTAATGCGTACGAAGACATCAGTGTGATCACAAATTACATGAGCACCCAACTATTTGGTGATTTTGATACAGTGACAAATGCGTTAAACAAGGAGCTTAAAACAAGCTTTGAGAAACACGGCACGAGTATCTTTGTATGCAAATTTATTCCTGGAGATTTACAGGCCAAATACGGCAATAAATAATCAAACTAGGTAGACCGTTATGATGGAACAACTGTTAACAGGTTTTAATGCAATGTCAGTGTGGGAATACATTGGCGTTGCAACAGGACTGATGTATTTGTTGCTAGCGATCAAGCAAAGTAGCTGGTGTTGGCCAGCTGCTTTTGTAAGCACGCTAATTTATATGAATCTATTTTGGCAGGGTGCTTTGTTGCTTGAAAGTGCGCTGAACTTTTATTATTTATTAATGGCTATTTATGGTTGGTGGCAATGGAACGGTGGTTTAGAGGAATCTAATACTAAGCCTGTCGTGTCTTGGTCATTGAACAAACACACAAAAATAGTGGTTGTATTAACTATTATAAGTTTAGTGGTTGGCTTTTTAGCCGATGAGTACACCACTCAAAAAATGGCCTATTTAGACTCTTTCACTACTTGCTTTGCTGTATATACAACTTATATGGTGACGCAAAAAGTATTGGAGAACTGGCTGTACTGGTTATTTATAGATGTAGCGTCTATTTACCTTTATTACCAAACTGGATACTTGCCAACTGCGGCTTTATTCGTACTTTATACTTTCTTAGCGTTAAAAGGTTATGTGGAGTGGCGAGACGAATTACAAGACAAGCCCATTGGTGATAAAAAGCAGGCAACAACGCTTGGATAAAACAGGCGTATTAGAAAAAATCACTGGGCTGCTTGGTAGCTCGGTGATTTCATTCGAGCCGCAAAAAGAAGCGCGTAACAGCGTGTTTAAAATACACCTTCAAGATGATTCCGTTTGGTTTTTAAAGCAATTACCACACTCACCGCATTTTCATGAAGCGTCTGTCGCTGATATTGACTTAAGATTAATCCCTCAAGCCTCAGTACCAAAAGTTTTAATATTTGAATACGACAACCAAAAGTTTGCATTGCTAAGTAATGTGCCTTACGTAGGTTCAATTAACTTATCTAGCAATAGTAATAGTAATAGTAATAGCACGAGCAACAACAACAACGAGTTAGTCATAAGGGCTTTAAGGCAAGTTCACACAATGCCGCAGTGGCCGCAACTTGTGGAGCTAACACTACCCGGCGTGACACCGTTAATTGATACATATTTACCAAATAGTCCATCTCAGGTTTATGAAAAGCTACATCAAATTGAATCAACTTTAACGGACAGTGATTTTCAGGGCGTTTTACATGGCGATTTATCAAAAGGCAATATTTACCTAACAAATGATAAAAAAGTGGGTTTAATAGACTGGGAATTTGCTGCAATTGGCGATGTTCGTTGGGACTTAGCGGCGCTTGCCGTTGAGCACGCATTACCAAGAGCGGAATTTAGCGAGTTGCTGAAACAGTATAGCCAAGTAGCTAATTACAACTGCCACTCATTCTTAAGGGAAGCGGAATATTGGCTAGTTTATTATTGGCTTGTGACTATGGATTGGTCAGAACAGAATGAGTTTAAAACGTTAGATTATCGAAATCTTACTCAAGATATGAAATCGATAATCCAGCAGTTTTAATAACGACTTAGATTCCACCAAGTCGTTGTGCAATCTCTTTGTACTTCTCTACATCAGTTTGATCAAATAACGGGTTACCATCGTCATCTTTATCTGCAGCACGCAATAAATGCTCACGCTCTAATCGGATTACTCGTACGTCTTTAACACCTAAAAACTCTGCAACTTCATCCACCGTCATTAATGACATTGGCTATCTCCTGAAAGTAATTGTATAAAATTTAATAAAACTATAGCTGATATTTAGTAAACCATACTAGTTCATGACCTTTTTTTTACCATATTTTAACCAAGATTAAAAATTAACCGTCTAAAAACCAACGCGCTAGACTCATTCTTGTAAAATGCGTATGATTCACGACGCTAATTAGCAGCGCCTTAAGCGCGACCATAACTAGCAATAAGTCATTTGATGCTTTCCTAGCGAAACCAACATGACGTATCTCTTAGGAGGTTACGCCATTTGGCCAAACCCAAATTGAGGGTTACGGTCTTTTAGGCTAAAAAGTGCCAAATTAAAACAGCTCGACGCAAGGTCGAAAACGCAAAAAAGTTAGTAAACGCTCCCGTGGTGAAATGGATCTCACGTGTCTCTCCGGAAGATAAGTTACAGGTTCGATTCCTGTCGGGAGCGCCATTCTTTAAATTTCCTATCGTCAAAACTTATGTCCCAATGATTTCCGCAAACCTTGTGGCCAAAAACATTAAGTAGCTTTTGTTTTACTTGCACCATAACGTACAGGCTGCAATGATATGAAAAAGCAACAAAAGGACTTAATGCCAAAGCCATGAATCATACTGGAATATATGAACAACTCATCACGACTCTAATTTCTAAAAACCTAAATCATGATAAATTTTATGTAGGTGAGAAGGTTTTAGAAAAAGCAGACGCTGCTATTTGGCTTTCACGTTTTTTAAGCAAAATTGTCGAATTCTCTTTAAATAGTTTACCAAGTGGAGAAGAGAAGCTTGGTAATCAAATCGAATTATCCAATCAACTCATTCTATGGTTAAAGGACAAACTTCAAGATGACCAGTTTTTTGAAGACAACCTTTTAGATAACCAAGGGAAAATACTTACGGCTTTGTATGACACTGAAAACCCCGTTGCCGCGAATTTAAAAGAGTATGTTGGTAATGTATTTCCATTAACAGGTTTAACGCAAAGTGAATTGTTTTGTGGCAGTAATGCTGGGTTGTCAGTAGAAAGTGAACTCAAGCGTGAAATAATGTCCTCAAATACAGTGTATTGGCTAGTGTCATTTGTTAAATGGTCGGGTATACGAATTTTTAAAAAGGAACTTGAAGAATTTACAAGAAGTGGGCGACAGTTGAGGGTGATTACAACTTCTTATATGGGTGCAACGGATGCTAAAGCTGTTGAGTTCTTGGCATCTTTACCGAATACAAAAGTTAAGCTTAGTTACAATACTCAACGCGAACGCCTGCATGCTAAAAGTTACCTATTTATTAGAGATACTGGCTTTCATACTGGTTATATAGGCTCTTCTAATTTATCTCACTCAGCACTAACCAGTGGTTTAGAGTGGAACTTAAAGATTACTTCTCAAGAGATCCCGCATATTATTGAGCGTTCAATAAACACTTTTGAGTCCTACTGGAACTCACCAGATTTTGAATTATTTGATGGTAATGTTGAAGCTAAAGAAAAATTAAACAATGCTCTGAAACAGGCAACAAACTCTTTGTCTGAACCAGGTGCTCATTACTTTGAAATCAAGCCGTTTTCTCACCAAAAAGAAATATTAGAGCAATTAGAAATTGAGAGGAGTTTGCACAAAAGGTTTAAGAACCTAGTTGTTGCGGCAACCGGAACTGGAAAAACGATAATATCGGCTTTTGACTTTGCTGATTTTTTAAAGAAAGCACCTAATGCAAAGTTTCTATTTGTTGCGCATCGTGAGGAAATATTAAAGCAGGCCAGGCTAGCCTATCAAGGAGTTTTAAAAGACTCGCAGTTTGGAGACCTTTGGGTTGGTAACTATAGACCTGAAAGTTTTAAACATTTATTTGCCTCAGTGCAGACTCTGAATAACCAATTAAATGACCCTTCAAACGACTTCCAGCTGTCGAGTGATTATTACGACTATATTGTTATTGATGAAGTTCACCATGTGAGTGCGGCTTCTTATAGAAATATTTTAAGTTACTTTAACCCCAATATTCTGCTTGGTTTAACAGCAACACCAGAAAGGCATGATGGAAGTAGTATTTTAGATGATTTTTGCGGTGTTATTGCCGCTGAAATTCGTTTGCCGGAAGCAATTAATAAGCGTCACTTGTGCCCATTTCAGTACTTCGGAGTAGATGACGACACCGACCTTTCTGGTATTAGTTGGAGCAAAGGTCGTTACGATATAGCTCAGTTAACTAATGTATATACAAACAATCAACATCGTGTAGATAAAATATACCAAACGATGCAAGAACTTATTACATCAGTTCATGACATGAAGTCTTTGGCATTTTGCGTGAGTCAGGCTCACGCTGAGTACATGTGTAAGCAACTTACATTAAAGGGTATTAAGTGTGATTATCTAACCAGTGCAAATAGCCATGAACGGTCACAAAAGCAGTTGGCTCTAAGAAGTGGACTTATAAATATCTTATTTGTTGTTGATATCTTTAACGAAGGTATTGATATACCGGAAGTAGACACCTTACTATTTTTGAGGCCAACAGAGAGTTTAACTATATTTTTACAACAGTTGGGTCGAGGTTTACGTTTAGCTGAGGGCAAAGATGCTTGTACCGTACTGGACTTTGTTGGCAATGCAAATGCCAATTATGACTTTGCTAATAAGTTCAGGGCTCTGGTAGGAAAAACTAGTACTTCTATGAGCGATGAAGTCAAACAAGGCTTTCCTCATGCACCGTTAGGGTGTCGTATAGAGTTATCAAAGTTAACACAAGAAAGAGTATTGTCGAATATTCGAAACGCTTTACTTAGCAAAAACCGCCTTATTGGATTAATAAAACATTTTGAACAGCACTCGACGTTGCCGTTATCGCTTCAAAACTTTATGAAAGTTCATCCTCAGGTGAGTTTAGATCTTGTATATAAAAAGGGCACATGGACTGAGTTATGCCAGGAAGCCGGTAAAGTTCAAGTTAATAGTGAGCTACCGCTTAAAAACTTTGCTCGAATGGTAAAGACAAGATTATTGGTGTGCGATGATTATGGTTACTTAGGCGCAATACAACGGATGCTTCTTTCCAAAGGTGCCGATGTTAACGCTCTGCATGGACTAATGTTGCATTATGATTTGTGGCAAAAGCCGGGAGGTGCGGCCGGTTTTAGTAGTGTGGATGAAAGTTTAAATGCCCTTTATGATGAGCCACTAAAAAGTGAGTTGTTATCGGTTATTGAGTTACAGATAAATAAAGTGCAACACAAGCAAATGTCGATGCCGATGATGGGAAACCACCCAATCAAATTGCACGCTCGATATACGCGAGAGCAAATTTTAGTGGGCTTTGGTGCTACAACGTTTGAGACTCAACCTACATCTCGTGAAGGTGTTTACAATATTAGGTCAAAAAACATTGAGCTGTTATTTGTGACGCTGAACAAAAGTGACAAGCAGTTTTCTCCAACAACCATGTACCATGACTATGCGATAAACGAAGAGCTATTCCATTGGCAAAGTCAAAACTCTTCGCGACCAGACTCGGGTAAAGGAAAGGAATATATTGATCACGAGTGTATAGGAAAGCGGGTTTTCCTTTTTGTTCGAGAGCAATCAAATGATGAGTTTGGCAAGACAATGGGGTTTGTGAATTTTGGCGAAGTACGATACGTGTCTCATACCGGGAGTCAACCGATGAATATCACTTGGAAGCTTCGTTCGTTAATGCCTGCCTTTATGTGGAAACAGGCAGCTAAATTGTCGTTAGCCTAAAGAAAAAGAAAAAGAAAAAGAAAAACAAAAATAATGAAATCCCAACTACCTAGAAAAATACACAAATGGCTTATGTTGTTTGTTGGCCTGCAGGTGTTTATTTGGTCGGCGACAGGCTTGTATATGGTGATGACAAATATTCACTATATCCATGGTGAGCATTTGCAAAAGCCAAGTCCTGTATTGGATGTATCGTCCTTGAAATTCAATCATGCTGACGTTTTAAAAAGCTACCCAAATGCCGATAGCATTTCATTGTTTAATAGAGTCGGTGAACCTGCTTTTGTGGTTCAGGAAGGGCGTAAGTCAATTTTAGTTAATGCAACCACGAATGAGTTAATGCCTAAAGTGACGGAACAAGAAGCGCGGGAAATCGCCTTGTTTCAGTTTCATGATTCAGCGGGTGTGATTGCAAAAATTAGTTATTTAAAGGATAGCGCGCCAAGTGAGTTATCGGCACGACATTTACCGGTTTGGGAAGTACAGTTTGAAGGCATCGCCTCACCTACTTTTTATATTAGTGAGTTGAGTGGGCAAGTGGTTACTAAGCGACATAACCCATGGCGAATCTTTGACTGGTTTTGGCGTTTTCATATTATGGATTATTTACATGGTGAAGATGTTGGCAATGTCTTTTTCTTAGTCGTTTCTATCACGACGCTTTTATCTACTTTGGCAGGCTGTTGTTTAGTCTATCAACGCGTTTTACGTAACTTTGTCCAAAGCTCCGTCCGAAACTCTGTCCGAAAGTTTGCCAATAAGTGGACCAAAGGGCGAACAACTCATGTTAACTAAAAGAGCAAACGCAGTACTGCATAAATGGCTAGCCACTATTGTCTCGATTCAATTGGTAATTTGGCTTGGTACAGGCCTTTATTTTGGCCTAGCAGATGATCCTAAAGCAAGCGGCAACCAGTTTAGGCAAAAGGTTGAGCATAAAAGTGAAGGTCTGCAGACGCCAACCTTAATTGCACCAGAAAAGTTGAGCTCTAAACTTACTGACGCAAAAAGAGTATCGCTAGTTTGGCGATTAGATAAACCTTATTACTTGGCATTTTTTCAAGAGGCCGCTCACGGTTATCAAAAACAAAGCGTTAAGTGGTTTGACGCGGAAACAGGAGCGCTTTCTGTTATTAATAAAAATTATGTTACTGAGCTAGCGCAGCAGTCTTTAAAGCACGCAGAAAAAAACACGCTGGTGGAAAACGCTACTATAAATTTGATTTCAACGGGTACAAAAGACATTCCTAGTGAGCGCAACGCAATTTGGGCTGTGGCTTTAAATAACACCGACAATACAACCATCTATATTTCTGACGTTTCTCGGAAAGTAATAGCGCATGTTGATGATCATAAACGGTTAAAGAACCTTATGTTTCAGCTCCATTTTATGGATTACTTTAATACCGGCGGGTTTAACAATATCTTTTCAAAAGTGTTTGCTTTGTTAACGCTCTTATTGGCAATAACGGGAATAAGGTGGTTGTTCATTAGCAAAGTTTGGAAGGGTAAATTTGTTAAATAAAGGCTGTTGTAGCTGACTGTAATTAACACATTGAGCGATCTCTAATACTCGTTACTTGTATGATTAAGATCGCCCACTGTGCATAGCAGTTTACATTGTTTCTTTGTCAGATTTAGGTGTGTAATCGAGTTGAAGTTCAACTTGTTTCACAGACTTGTTTCTTTTTAACGTTTTATAGTCCAATACCAAGTCCGTTGGGTTTTTAGGTGTTAATAAGTATGTGTTTGACGCCATTTCTACCATATCAAACTCACTCAACCATTGGCTTGTATCTGCACCATCTGCAAACACAACAATAAGGTTGCCAGTGACTTTAGCTTTTTGATTAACTGACTTATCAAACACTTCTTTACCAGCTATTAAAGGCAAAGAAGGCGCTTCCAAAATAGTATTATTAACTTTAACAAACCCTTTGCTTAATGCTTTTTTTAGCGCCATTGGTTGCTTGACTTCTTGAACTTGTGATGACACTGACTTCATTTCCTCGGCAACAACACTTTTGTCTTGCATTGCTTTTGGCACTGATGGTGCGTCTTGTTTTTCTTTTGATTGATCATTATTGCATGCTGCAAGTGCAATACTTACTGAAAGTGCGATAAGCAAGTGCCCGTTTCTTTTCGTCATTATTGTCCCCTAAATTAATTTACTGAAATTATTAGACCAGATTAAATTGGTATTTTTAGAAGTGAAGTTTATTGAATTTGTAACAAATTGTTTATATTTTTGACACATTTTTGAAAAGTTTATAAAAAACAGTGGTTTAAAAAGTGTATGGTTATGGGGGTGATTTTACTTTGTGTCAAACGGTTGCAATAAGGACAGGTTTGCTATTACTTTATTCACAACTGTAAATAAATATAAAAACAACAATCTTTACAGCGACCTCTTGTTAGGAAGAGGGAACACGTTCGTTTTATAATCGAAATACAAGGAATAAACATGATAGATTTTAAAATAACTGGAGTATCCGCAGCGGTTGCTCTAGTACTAACCAGTGCTGGTGCTAATGCAGCTCCAAGTGACCAGTTAGTAAATTCAGTAAAAAACACTAAGTTTGCACAAGCACAAGGCAGCTATGACGCTGCAGCTCAGCAAGCCCTTGCGTCTCAACCTACAGTTTCTGGCCTTAAGAGTCATTACGACAATGAGTTAGGTAAGGCAACGTTTGTTTGGGCACCAAGCTCAATCAAAGCTCCAAATTTATCTGGTGTTGCTCCAGCAAACAGAGCAGCAGCAGCTAGCGATCACTATTTAAACGCATTGTTAGGTGTTTCAACAGCAAAAAGCGGCGTAGTACAGGTTAAACTGGCTAACATACATGATGAAGGCCGAGGCACTCGTATTGCTAAGTACACACAAGAAATTCTTGGTGTAGAAGTCTTCAATCGTGAATTTAATATCATGATGGACGCAGAGTTTGGTTTAGTAGCATCATCTGGCTTTTTAGCTAAGAACCAACTGCCTGCAGGTCAAATTGCACCTTCTTTCTCTTTTGGTAGTGCTGAACCAGCAATCTTAAGTGCAGTTAAAGATGCGACAGATGGACGTGTTGATGTTTCGTTAGTGCCTTCAAGTGAAAAAGGTAAGTATTCACACTTCAAAGTTAAAGGTGCATCAAATGGTGTATCTGTTGGCGCGGAAGCTCGTGCTAAAAAAGTATACTTTGATGGAAGCAAAGGCTTAGTTGCTTCTTATTACTTAGAAGTTGAAATTTCAGATGCTGATTCAGTAAACACAGAATTATTCAGCTACGTTGTTGATGCTACAAATGGCAAGGTTTTATCTAAAAACAGCCTAACGGTTGATGACTCTACATTCCATTATCGTGCGTATGCAAAAGATGACCTAACACCAATGCAAGGTCCTCACGGTGACGTTGTACCTTCGTTAGATGAAGGTAATGACACTGATGTTATTTTAGAAGCGCCTTTAGTTTCAGTATCAACTATGCCGTTCTTAAGCACTCAAGATGCTTGGCTACCAGAAACAGCAACGACTACTTCTGGTAACAACGCATTTGCTTATGCTGACGTAATCGCACCAGGTGGCTTTAGCCCGGGTGATTTCACTGCAGAAACAACAAGTGACCAAACCTTTGACTACCCGCTAGACCCTGAAGCACGAGCTAATACAGTGGGCAACAGAAAAGCGGCGATTGTTAACTTGTTCTACATGACTAACTTCTTACATGATTACTATTACGATTATGGATTTGATGAAGCGTCAGGTAATGCACAGTTATCAAACTATGAGCGTGGCGGTGTAGAAGGCGATCCACTACTTCTAGAAGCTCAAGATAACTCTGGTTTAAACAACGCAAACATGTCTACACCTGCAGACGGTGGCAGCCCAAGAATGCAACAATTCTTGTGGACTGACAAAGATGCGACTCTTGGTGAAGACTGGGGTGTTGAGATCACTAACTCTGATACGTTAGGTCTTTTAAGTTCAAGCCAATTAGCGTCTTTTGGTCCTCAGCAATATTCTGTTTCAGGTTCAGTTGTACGTATTGATGACGGTACTGACACTTTAACTGATGGTTGTGAGCCAGCAGTGAATGCAGCAGCGCTTGAAGGTAATATCGCGATTATAGACCGTGGTGCATGTGCATTCACTATTAAAGTAGCTAATGCTCAAGCAGCCGGTGCAATTGGCGCAATAATTGTTAATAACGTTGACGACGGTACGCCTGCTCCAATGGGTGGCGAGGACGATACAATTACTATCGCTCCGCAGGGCTTAAGCTTTGCGGACGGTGCATCTATTTATGAAATAATTGATGCAGACGGCACGGTTGAAGTTGATATGTTTAGCACGTTCCCATTAAAAGACTCAACGTTTGATAATGCGGTAATCGCTCATGAATTTGGTCACTACATCCAAAACCGCCTAATTGGTAATGGTTCTGGTTTGACTAACTTCCAGGGTAGAGCAATGGGCGAAGGTTGGGCAGATATCCATGCCATGCTTTTCGTAACAAAAGAGTCAGATCTTGAGCTTGAAGGTAACTCTGAGTTCGGTTTAGGATACGGTGTTGGTACATACGTAGCTGACTTCTTCTACGGTATTCGTCGTGCTCCATATACAACTAATATGGAAACAAACCCGTATACATTTGGCCACATTACAACTGGCGCGGGTCCAGATGGGTTCCCTACAACTTCAAATGCGTCTCCACATGGTGCCGGTGAAATTTGGGCGGTATCGTTGTGGGAATTCTATGTTGCTATGATTAACGAACATGGTTTTGCTGATGCAAAAGACAGAATGTCTCGTTATGTAGTTGAAGGTTATAAATTAACTCCAGTTTCTCCAACTTATACTGAGGCTAGAGATGCTATTTTAGCCGCAGCTATGGCAAGTGACTCAGCAGACTTTGATATGGCGATTGCAGCATTTGCAAAACGTGGTATGGGTCTTGGTGCTGTATCTCCATCTCGCTTCTCTACAGATCTTTCTGGTGTTGTAGAAAGTGATGCGACTGAGTTAGCGGCGTTCAGTGCTGTTTCAGTTGATCTAATGGCTGACTATGACGGAACAACGTCTGGCTTCTGTACAGCGGATGGCGTTTTAGATAAAGGCGAAACTGGTCAAATATCGGTAACTATTGCTAATACAGGTAGTGAAGTACTTGAAGGCATTACAGCGCAAATCACTGTTGAAGGTGATGCGGATGTAACTATTGCAAATGATGGTCTAGTTACTTTTGACTCATTATCACCATTCTCTAAATCAACGAGCGCAGCTATAGATGTTGTTATCAATGATGCTTCTACTGCGGATGATATTTCGTTTGTAGTAACCTTCCCTGAAGCTGTTGAAGGTGATGAAGTTGTTGAGGCTGAAGACTTCACGTTACCAGTTACAATCAACTATGACTTTGAAAAAGTAGATCCAGTAAATCTAACTACACTTGAAGACATGGAAGATGCGAGTACATTTGCCGATTGGTCTGTAAATGTAATGGACGGTGGCGATGCTGCTTCTGACCTAGCGTTCCTTGATACTGTTAATACCGGTTACTTTGGTGGACTTACAGGTGCGAACTTAGGTTCTAGCACACTTCGTATGTCTGACTTACCTGCTATCTCTGATGTAGGTTACGAGACTTCAGAGTTTGAAGTTGGTTATGCAGGTGACTTTACTGTTTCATTCTGGCATGTATATCTACTTGAGTCAGGCTGGGACGGTGGTGTTGTTGAGCTAAGCGTAAACGGCAGTGAGTGGCAAGATGTAACTTACTTTGGTGGTGAGTTCATGGTAGCTGGTTATAGCGAAGTGCTTGATGAAGACGTTGCTGATCAACCTCTAGCAGGTCGTGCAGTATTCTCAGGAGATAGTCGCTCGCAAGTTGGCGCCACTGGTGGGTTAGAAATGATTAACTTTGGTGAAGCCCTAAATGGTAACACTGTTAAGTTCCGTTTCAGAATTGCAACTGACAGTGCTGTTAATGTGTTTGGTTGGTTTGTAGATAACGTTCAATTTACTAACGTTGAATCACCAATGTTCTCTGAAGTGGTCAGTGGTGTTGTTGAGTCGTGTGACAACTCAGCACCTCGTCTAGTGTCTATTTCTGATGATATGACTGTAGAAGAAGGTGATGCTGTTGCTCTTGAAGCGGAAGGCTTTGATAGAGATACTGCAGATACTCTTACTTACACTTGGACTCAAACTAGTGGACCTGAAGTAGCAATGACAGGTGCAGATACTGCATCTATGTCATTCACAGCACCTGAAGTAAGTGAAGATGCTGAACTAATGTTCTCTGTTGAGATTTCAGACGGTAAAGATTCTGTGACTGGCATGACTAAGGTTACAGTAGAAGATGTACCGGAAGTTGTAATAAACAGACCTCTAGAAGGTACCAGCAGCAGTAGCGGTAGCTTCGGTTGGATGTCTCTATTGTTATTGCCACTAGCAATGCTTAGAAGACGCACAAAGCGTTAATATAATAACTACATAAGTTATAAACTAAAAAGCCTCTTGCGAAAGCAAGGGGCTTTTTTATTAGTTAGCCAACACTATAACGCCTGTCTATGTTTGGTACTGAACACTGAACACTGAACACTGAACACTGAACACTGAACCCGCTACCTGGCAGTTGACACCGAGTAGCTATAATCGCGTAACCTTTACCTCAGACCCATCAGTTATAACTACCACTTACACCTATCTCTAAACTTATCACTTATAACAATGACTCACATTTAACACCTGGCATCTAATAGCTAGCACATAATTTATAAGTTCATAAGTTCATAAGTTCATAAGTTCATAAGTTCATATAAGTTC
>PJEL010001669.1_pt1 | contig 21836 bp, 17 predicted proteins | sample 1853271 | NCBI WGS metagenome assembly PJEL01 (sample SAMN08108733, study PRJNA415343) | Invertebrate metagenome, whole genome shotgun sequencing project. | host: Globobulimina | place: Sweden: Gullmar Fjord | collected 2015-08
TGTATCACACAAATGAGTTACAAAGAGTTATCTGAGCTCTATAATCTATGCCTCACGAACATAGAGAATAGTAACACATATAAAAAAAAAGCCCCAAAGATTGGCGTATCAGCACAATTGTATCCAATCAGCTTTCTGGGATTAGTAGTCAACGTATTCTTGGACTGATCACCATTCTGTCAGGACAGATGAAATGTAGAGAAGATGAAGCTATTATATACTACAATGCGAGAGGGGTGGAAACCTTCTACTTCCATACATATGTTGCAATACGCAATAGGTGATCCCCTTTCTGTTATTTCAATGAAAGGAAATGGGCATGACCTTGCTTCCCTTGAAGGTCATGCCCAATGTTTTACTGGGTGTATGGAAATGGGATAATTGGCTTTTAGACACTTTGATAAGGGGAGGAAATGTTCCTGTGATTGGTGGAACTTCATTAATTGATGCTATTCATCTACGCTTAAATAATGTTAGTCATGAGGCAAGGGATGGATATGACGTCAACCAGGCTCTATATGTGCAGTATTTCAAATCAATTGGCGTTCCCACATCTGGAGATCTAGTGTATCCGTATCCTACTGGATTAGGGTCAATATCATCTGCTACATATAGTATTAAAAATCACAGTGTTGTCATCAGCAAGAGTGAGTAGGGTCCTTAGGGGGGCCAGGATATCGATTTCATCACGACCTTTCCGTGAGTGGAAAGTCTTCTCACACAAGGCCAGATGTATTCTCACGTTAGGGAGATGATGAGAACCTGTGCACAGGTGGATGGTCTGGATGACCATGGTCAATGGCCATTGAACGATGTCGTGTCCAATGATGTGCTCATTGATACATAGCAGAACCAAGAATGAAATGTATCAAGGGTACATGTGTATTCTCAAGAATGAATGCATATGTGTGTAAAAGAAACAGATGATTTGCTACCATGCATATAAACCCTGATCTGGTTGAAACGAGCCATACATGATATCATGTATGGCAAACATCACTACATCGATGTATGTAGTGAACGATCGAGGAGCATCGAATGTACATTGGCGGGCACTTGTTGGACTTGAAAATAAATAAAATCAAAAATAAAATAAAGTAGTGCTGTCATCCAAGTGTTGCTATGGCAGAACACTGGTTGACTAGTGGCGTCATATCAACATGCAAGCACAAAATACAAGTGTAGTGAAAACTCGTAAATCCGTCTACCAGAGATCCATCCTTGTATCTTTGATATCTCTGGGATTAGTTTTATATATAATATACATAGAGAGAGGGAGACTCGGGGTCAAACATCCTCTTCAGATTCGTGGACCTGGAACAATGCAAGCCTCTACTCTGTGTGAGAAAATCGCATCATGGGAATCGAGGGCTGCGCAACAATGTGATGACTCAAGCAAGAGACTTTTCGACATTATTATCGTCTCCACAGGTGGTGTAGGATCGTCGAGTTTGATCTCAGATCTGAGGGAGGATTATAAATTAAATAATCGTGGTGATGCTGATGCACTGAAGCATGGACTATTTCATAGTACATCTCAACTACTTACAGCCATGGTGGAGAAAAATGAATCAGTATCATGTGCCACTCGACTTTTTGTGTATACTTTTGCAGATGCTGCAGCGTCTGTGTTCAGTCTATACAAGAGGAACTTTCACGAATACCACAATACTAAACTCCATGATAGACCCTTCCCATCTAGATGCTTTCCTGCCAGTACGTCAGTCTATGCCTCTGAAGGTGTTGATTATCTGGGTCTCGAGGCCCATTTTCATTCATGGTTACATGCTGGTATATGTTCATCGAAAGTTCCTGTTCTCTTCCTGAGATCTGAAGGACGCCAGAGTCCATTACTGTGGGATCTGTTGCGGTCCTTGTTGCACAATCCGAGACAAGCCTTTCTTTCAAATCACTCAGAACTACATATATCAAAAAGCCATTATGCCACTGATATGGAAACTTCCAAAGAATATGCAGAGATGAAGACGATATATGCCGGGCTTCAGTCTCAATTAGATTCTCTTGGGTATGCAAGTCTGGCATTCAAAGGAACACTGCAGAGGCTTTTGTAACCTTTCTTCTATGATAGTAGCCTGTACCATTGAATACATACCAATACAATTATGCCATGATCAACTGGTACTAAAAGCGTTCAGGATAACTGCCAGCTGGCACGCTGTAGCAAGTGGACTGAATTGATTTCGGTCAGGTAATAATGGATGACGATTTTTCAATCCATCTAAAATTCCGCCCATCAACGCCTTGCTACAATTGTTGTCTACAAGGAAGTATGTGTATACACATACCTATGTCAGCAAACTATGTTCACTTGTTTTCTTCCTTTAGGAACTCTCAAAGCAGCTCTGGCTCTTCTTCCCTCGATCTGCATGATATTTGGTAGTAAAAAGTCAAAGAACCAGAATCCAATCCTTCACATGTGACATTGGGCTGGTATGGATCCATGTCATCACAACCATGATCACCTGGGTCTGAGTAATAGTTGTCAGGATATTCCGGAATACCCAAGCTCTCCAAAGCCACTACGTCTGCTCGTACCTCCTCCATCACATTCTTCTTTGTTCTATTCTCTATTATGTATAGAGAATACACTTTGAATGACGTAAACATTGCATATTCGCTGTTCACAAGGACATTCGTAGCATCATTTTTCCACCAGCAAAGTGCCATCATTCAAACGAACAATGTCTGGACATTTCAAAACTAACCGACCCAATCTCTCCGTGTGGTACATGGGAACATTTTCTTGACCTTCTATCATGTTTGTAATACTGTAATATGTATCTACGAAACCATTCTGGTGGCTCTCTATGAGGTTTCAAATTCCCACCAAATATTTGGTTTCATCTCACAATCGGTTGAGTTGGACATCTGATCAGATGCCTCCCTCATGAGGCTCCCAGTATTATAATACAATAATTATAATAGAGAAGATCCATGTCAACTGGCCGTACGATGAGGAGGATCAGCTGGAGTATCATCAGGACGTGAGAGTAACCAGAACACAGTTGTTGATAGCACATTTGCTTGTGTGTTTCTGGAAGAAAGGTGTCGATCCACAGGATGGCGTCAGAAGATGTCAAGAAGATACACAAACTGAAAAGTATAGCAATATCTGTTGGGCGTGGCATATATGAACGTCACTTGGTGACTGTTGTGTGGGTTCTCTACCTGACTGGTTCTCTGGCTGGACCATGTATGCTGCCTTGGTTTGCGAGAACCGGAGGGACAGATGAAAAGGCATTACAGATTGGTGTGTCCCGTCCTCAAATAGGACTGGCGAAGACTGCGGATGTGATGCGGCTGTTTGATGTAGAAGGTTTGCGGTTGGCACAACAGGATACTGTCAGTGTGCTTCATGAAGCCAAGGTGATGGGAGAGATGTGTCAGGGAGAATGGAAGCATGAAGGCCACCGTCGTCATGGTTTGACATGGTATGAATACAGTGGTGTTCCTCCGCATGCATATGATGTGGTTGAAGCGTCTCGTGTTGATGGGACAGAAAGCATCATGGTGGTCTTTCCTGTCAGGTATCAGAGACATGGTGCACGAAAGGATGCAAGCTTGGCCATGTCCGTTGGACATGGACTCGGTTGGTACCTTGAAGAACAAGAATGGTTGGCAAAAAATGTCATACTTTTGTACATGGATGTATCCAATGTGACAATCCATGAGGGTTTGAAGGCTTGGATGGAACATGTACTAGATGGACACATTGATAGAAGAATGGGCCAGGTGCAACAGGCTGTCATCTTTGACGTCTCAGTGGTTGACAAGGAAACCACCCGTAGGAAGAAACAAAACAAGGTACACATCAAGGTACATGGGTGGAATGGTCAATTGCCAAATCTTGACATGTACATATTGGCAAGAAAAAATGTCGAGTTGCATGGTCCCAGAGATACAACTCTTTTTGTCCACGACACGAGCATATCATCGTCGATGATGGATAAAACAATATCATTTGGAACATTCGTGTTCCATCACGCCATGGGACTTGCGGACGGAGGACATGCAGAGATCCTTGAGAGAGGAATAGATGCACTGACATTGAAACTTGATGTGTCGAGTGATTCAACAAGTGTCAAGGGTGCACTACAGATTACCGAGGGTGTGGTCCGTACGCTGAATAATCTTCAGGAGAAATTACACCATGCGACTGGTCTGTATGCATTATCCGGACCATATGGACTCGTAGATATAGGAATGTATATGGGATGTTCAGCAGTCGTACTCTTGGCACACGTGCTGAAAACTATTCATGCTGGGAAAAAGGTGTATATAGAGGGAGTAGGATCATGGGACAAGGCGACTGGAAACGCCGTGTTTACGCTTGCGTGTATAGCATATGTATTTGTTCATATACAGACGGTGTCGATTGCTCGCTTGGTTGATAGAAGAATGACACAGAGTACTGCCATATCATGTGCACATGCCATGATTCAAATATCCATTCTTTCCATCATTGCATGGAAGTTTTGCGGAGCTCTCCTGACAGCGTGTTGGGAGAAGAAACAGAACAAAGCAGTGACGAATGATGTCGCGACAAAAGCTATACGTGCAGCACTGGTCACCTCAATCGCCCTGTGCCTTGTCCTGTACAGATGGTCATTGGCATGGCTGTCATTAACCATGATGATTCCCTTGTTGCCGTAGTATGTATTACAAAAAACATAGTATATATATTACTACTCATTTGCCTCAATCAACCAATCTTCCAGGGCACTGTCCCATGCCACAATTCCCTCTCCATTAAACCACAAGGCAGTCTCACGCTCACCATTCTCTGGTGAGTCAGATCCATGAACCACGTTTCTCCCAGTCTGCACAGCCAAATCTCCACGGATCGTTCCTGGCTCAGCCTCAAGAGGATTTGTTGCTCCAATTATCTTTCTGGCACTCTTAATAACACCATCTCCTTCCCATACCATGCAGACAACTGGTCCCGAGAGAATATAGTCCACAAGAGCAGGGAAGAATGGCTTGCTCTTCAAGTCCTTGTAATGTTCCTCTGCAATCTCTCTGGTACACTGGAACATCTTCAATCCAATCAATTTGAATCCTTTTCTTTCAAAACGAGAGATGATTTCTCCAACCAAACCACGCTGTACGCCATCTGGCTTGATCATAACATAGGAAATCTCAGCTCTGGTTCCGGTAGCCATGACTGTTCTACGGGACACGGATCTAGTGGAAGAAATGGCCTGATGCACGAGTGCATTCTTCTTTCCATTCAAGATGGTGGTAGAAGAAGATGTTGCAGCCAAGAATGTGCGTGTATTCTGAACTTGAGACATGCGTCTCAATGGCACACATGGAGCTCTGACAGAGGATGGAGTGGAGATCATGATGATGATGATGATGATGATGATTCTACCAGGTATTAAATAATGTATTTAATGATGCCATGAAAGAGGGGATCGATCGTATATGCACGTGATGAGATCTACGACATCTAGATTCCTGATGTGACAGGAGGGGTTCTGTGGTCCAAGATGCTGGCCATGGCCTGGGTAGTAGAAGGATGGAATGGATTCCATGACACTGACTCTACCATGTACATGTACAACAACAACAACAACAACAACGGCTACACGATATCATGGTACAATGATTAAATGACAACAATGACCCATTGCAAGTGGATCCTCCTCCTCCTCCAATGAATTGGAGGATCTTCTCTAGAGAGAACAACAACCACCTCATACATCATGTTGAGTCATTAATGAACATTTTAGAAATGATAAACACTTTTGTAAATCATTATTCATTGGGTGAAACAACAAACAAATAGAGACCAACATACACAGGACGATGAAAGAGTATGAAGAAAATAGCACCACCACCATGTGGTCTTGGATGACCGCAGGGCGGTCTGATACACCAGAGAAACGGTTTGAACGTGTTTCCTGGTCACGTAGAAAGGTATGGTGTAACGTAGAAAGAGGATATCGAATGGACAGATGATGATGAACAAGGTTTGGTGTGTTGTGTGTCTGTAGCCAATTAAGAAGGCAACTCCGTTGCAAAAGATTCTGCCGAATATGGCTGGATTGAAAACTGATGATGACGTTGATCATTTTTTATTTAAGAATAGAAAGGATACTGCGGTTGTAAACTATGGATCGTCGTGGTGTACGCATTGCCATGACATGTTTCCTCACATGATTACTCTTTCCAAGGTTTTTTCAAAATCTATTCGGTATGCTGTTGCTCAGGTCGATTACTTGTCATCTGAGGCTTCGAAAGGTATAGAGTATACCCCGACGTTTGCTGTATTTTCAAAGGGGAAGAAGGTGGATCAGTTTTATGGAGCAAATGCTCAACAGTTGTATGATCACTTGTGGTTGCATCATGATGAGTATGAATGAATTAATAGTGTATAGATATGTTGAATGAATCATTCGTACTATGCTTTTCAATCAATTGAAGAATTTGTAATCTTCCTAGATGTGATTGATCCCTTGCCAAAGACATGGAATAGTCTTCTCCAATGACAACAGACTCTACTAGAGAGTCCTCCCCTGTCTGGATATGGATTGTTGCAGGCAGGCAGGTGACTCTCTCTGCTGAAAGGCGGATATATTCGAGGAGAGGAGATGACATGAAGTCTTCTTTACTAGAGACTGTGAGACGTGCTGCATCGTACCACATGGACGCACTGCTCATCCAGAAGCATAGCTGCTCGAGAAATGTCTTGTTGCGGGTTCTTGTTGTCTGTCGGATAATCTCTGGGACAAGGTGCCATGACATTGCATTCTTCAATGTCAGCATCGCTTTCTTTTGAAATAAAGATGGGCATATCTCTGTTTCGTAGAAATCAGAGACATACTTCATGTGCGGATCAGGACACATGCCCACCTCGGGTGTATCATGCTGCTGAGGCAGCATCTTGTGGGCAAGTGCCATGACGGCGTCCTGTACACCTGGATGAATGATACCTCGAAGAGACTGGATGTTTGACAAATCTTCCGATTCTGCATCCAACACTCTACATATGAATGTCCAGGCTCGCATGTCCCGCAATGTTTTTAAAATGGCATCAATCTGTTCTCGTCCCACAACTACCTTCTCCTCCCCCGCAGGACTCTCTGGGAACAGTCCAAACACCTCTCCTGTATCATCACTACGTGACAATAAAAATGTGTACTTCCCCAGAGATTTCTTTGCATCACGAAGCCACTCAAATGCATCCTCTACACCCATGGAAATGTCAATCATGACACAGTCCTCACCAAACACGTGCCCAACTCTCTCACATTCCCGAACCAACCATCGTTTCTTTAGATATTCTACATCCTTGAAAAATTGCGTGTCGACACAAAATGTTTGTCGCAGTACATGCGCACCAGACCGAAGTCGATTTGCAATAGAATGCATCTGGGCCTTTTTCATCCCCTGTCGAATCAGACCCTCTCGTTTCGCTGCATGCTGTACAGCAGAGTGTGGAATATGCATTATTGATAAAAATTGCTGCTGATCTTCAAGCACAGAGATGACATCCCGAATAACATCCAACTCTGACCGAGCATCCACCAAGGACTGAATAACCATGGTAATCTGCTCACGTTGACCATCTTCCTCAGCATCTCTCTCCCCAGCTGTTCGTTTATTCCTCGCTTGATTTTTCTCTCTCATGCGCTCACACGACTGATACAAGTTCCATCGAGCATCCATGGCATAATCCCCAACCACTTCTCTCCCATCTGGTTCCACAGAATATGGAAGACTTGACGGAACCATGTCCTTCTCATCGTCGCCACTGGAAGATCTCGCACCTTTTTCAAATGCATAATAGATGGAAAAAGGATCACCTTCCTTTGTGTCGGGATTTTCTGAACGCATTAGGATTCAAAATGCTCCCAGAGCTACTCGTGTGAGTTCATTTTTTCACTGGCATCGAGTACCATCATCAACATCAGGTAATATATTTTTATATAGTAATGAACATGAAAGACCCTTATTTAGTATGGATACAATTCAGGTGAATTCTGCAGAATTTGGAGAAAAAAATTGTATGTAAAACCACCATTCAGCTGAAACCATCAAGTCCTATCCAGATATCCTCGATATGTCCTCCTAGACAACTGGTCACGCTTCTCTCTGATTCCTGTCATCATTAATGCTCCCTGCGCACCATCATGCATTATACTGATTTATTACTACTAATAGAATAGTTCCATCAGCATTCCAAGGTATAGAAAGAATGCAGTCGGTACACCAAGTCTCTGGCAGTATGAAGACTGGCCGCGCGTGCCTCTCCCAGCAACGTGCTGGCAGGTCGATTGCTTCTACGAACAATACCATTAGAATCTTGAGGAAAAATGTGACTGTTCGAGCAGAAGGAGAGGGTGCTTCTCAGGCAAAGACAGCAGAAACAAAATCTTCAGTATCTGGATCGTCTCTGCTAGGTGGCACTCCAAGAACTGGATCGTCCTTGCTTGGAGGAACGCCGACTCCAACAGCAAAGAAAAGTTCTACTCCTTCACCAAGTGCAGGATCCCAGGGATCTACTTCAGGATCTTCCTTGTTGGGAGCAGCACCTCCAGCTGGACTCTCATCCTCATCACGTCCACCAAGTCAATCTGCATCCAAGATGGACATCAAGGATGTGGAGTTGAAGAGTGGTGTGGGAGTAGATTATGCATCATTGAGAGACTTGCTTGCTGAAGAAAAGTGGAGAGAAGCCGAGGATGAGACTCGTGCCAAACTCATAGAGGCTGCAGGGCAAGGTGCCAAGGACAGAAACTGGGTCTACTGGTCAGAGATTAAGAGCATTCCTGTGGAAGATATGGAAACACTTGATGCACTCTGGGCAGCTGCAAGTAACGGAAAGTTTGGATACAGAGTCCAGAGACAGATGTGGATCCAGAATAGGAAGCAGTGGATTCGATTTTTCAGGGCAATTGATTGGGTACAAGGCGAGAATGACATCTACAGAAAGTGGCCACAGGAGTTCAAGTACGAGACAAGTGCACCAAAAGGTCATCTTCCATTAACGAATGCATTGCGTGGTACCCGTCTCTTTGAGGCAATCCTTGAGCATCCAGCATTTGACACAAAGAAGCAAACCAAAAACTAGATTATTATTATTATCATCATAATGATACATACATCATACATAAAGTAATGTAATGAACTCTCAATCTATCCATCTCAAGAACATGCATGTATGGATGGTGGGTACCTGGCCAATGGCCATGGTAGATACTTGTCAGATTTTTTCAATCGACGAGCTGGTCCCGAGACTAACGAATTTCTTTGGACTGTTTCCTCCGGTAAGCCTCTATTCCTCCTTGATACCTTGAACACATGCGTATGCCTTTCATCTTCTAATATTTTAATCGCTTTTTTCCATACGTTTTACTGCCTAGATCCTCACAGAGGTATGTACTTTGAGCCTTGGAATGGCTGTTTTCGCACTCTAGCGGAGGGGCCGAAATGCCATGTATCATCAACCTCGGACGACCAAAATGGGTTTGTGTTGTCTCGCTTTTGATTATTTAATGACTATGGTATATATTATTGTCATAATTGCCTATTCTCGCCGTCATCGGGACTGAGAATTGTGCCTCGAGGTTGGAATCAGGGAAAGAGGCAGGCGTTCACCTGATGCGTTTCGACGGTTGACTTGTTTTGTGTAATTATCTGTGATACCATCACATATAATCAAAATATCTCGTTATGTTTCATAAATTGATGAAACGGGTGGCATGTGTGCAGGTTCTCAGGGAGCAGCCATTTGTCATTTTTCTTGTTGGCGTGGGAGTTCGCAGTGAATACTTCGATGAACAGCAAAGCTACAAACCTCCCCATTGGATTTCCAAAGGGATTGCATGTCCTTCTGATAGATGAGGAGGATGAGCTTCCCGGTCTGGAAATTCAGCTTAGGCAGCCTGAACTCCAATATGCAGTTACGAGTGCTCGAAATGCCATGGAAGCTCTCGAGTTGCTGAGGTATGCAACAAACGGGCATGCTCCTAATCGAGGACAATTTTGTTCTAAAACTACAGATTCGATGTCATATGACATCATTTTGGCAGAATCTCGATTAGTAGCAATTGAGGATACGACAGGCAAGGCTTTCATTGATGCATGTGAAGACGTTCCAGTTGTTTTGATGGCTGAGCAGGGGAATGCTGAGGATGTTATGCGTGCAGTGCGACTGGGAGCAGTTGACTTTTTAGACAAGCCTCTATCTATGTTGAAGTTGAAGAATATATGGCAGCATTGTGTCAGAAAAATGATGAGATCGAATTCTTTTGTTTCATTAGGAGATGCAGCAGCAAGGCCTTGTTATTCTGCAGAGCCTGTCATGTGTGGTGATGTTGGGATTCCACAGCCAAGCTCCATCAGCGGCTGTGTGCCAAGCTCTATGACAGCTCCAATTGTACCGGGAGGGAACACTGGATTTGTTTGTACCGGGATTGCAGGATATGCCAATGCATATGGAAGTATTGGGAATCAGCTGAATCAACTTGCGGATTCGTATGTGATGGAATCTAATAAAAAAGTCAAAGGAAATGCAGTGGATTCACCACAGACCCCATCTGGAAGTGATATTGATCCCACCGGCGAGAGTACAAGTGCAGGAAGTGCCCATGCGACAAATAACCAGGCAGGGGCTGCTGTGGTGTCTGCATCATCACATGAGAGTGGAGACGAAGAAGGTCCATTGACAGCTGGATCAAACAGGAAAAAAAGGCATGTGAAGAGAAATCTTTCTACAAGGTTACCAAGCAACCAGCAATCGGGACCAATTGTTTCCAATGGTATGATGCAGCAGTGGCCCCCTCTGGATGCTGGATGCACTTGGGGTACTCCGGTAGGCTCTGGATCATTGCCACCTCCATTGCCTCAGCAAGGGATGACTCTCAACCCACATACGTACAACAATAATTTTCAACCAGATGTTTTCCAAAATCAAGGTACAATGCAAGGAAAGATGCCACCCCAGAGTTACCTGATGAAGCCTAGTGCTTCAAATGTGTCTCATGACAGCAAGGATGGAATCGAATCTGGTGACTTTTTCAAGAACGTGTCCACAAATGCTCCACCTTTGGGTCTGAAACTGAAAAAGAGTCACAGTCTGTTGAATTTGATCAATGAGACCTTGGCGCACCAGGAATAGATACATCATGCTGGAAGCATGGCAGGGCTTCTTGCATATACGTACTGCACTCATCTGGAAAAAGTATGAAACATCAAGATACATACGGATGCATTAGATCTTTTTTTATATCTTTCTTGCTCCCTGCAGGGGGATTGTTTTTGCCCGCTCCTCACTAGCACCTGTCCACATTTTCAACCAATGGACATGAAATTTAATGCAGTGACAGTTCAAATTGACGCGTTTTATACTAATTAATATTCCCCACGTTTAATGAATCATTTTACATTGAATATAATAGATATTTAGAGCTCATCATGAGATGATGATGAGTCCTCCCCAGCACGTTCCTTTGCTTGCCTGAGCAGCTCCTCAAGCTGAGGATCATCTCCAGGTGGTACAGTCATGGTTTCCTTTTCCTCCTTCTTACTAACCTCTGGATAATCAAGCTCCTGGGTAGGAGACATATCATCGATATCCATATCAGCACCCAAGAGGGACAGGATTCTTTCATTGTGGGATCTGAAATCATCAAGCAGGAAACCAGAGTTGAGAAGGCAGCTCTCATACAGCAGCCTGGAGTTGGCAATCAGGTCTTCATCGTTTGGATGTTCTTCCCATTCCTCTCTGATTTTTTGGATCAAAGGATGCTTTGGATTAATCTCCAAAATCCTCTGGCTCTTCATCATGGAAGCCTTGTCAGAGTCTCCAAGTGCTTGGACTCTGGCAATTCTCTCCATTGTTGCAGACCAACCGTACTTTCCAGAGACGACGACGCAAGGAGTAGTAGATAAACGTCTTGATACTCTAACAGATGACAAGTCCTTGACGTTTTTCTTCCACCAGGCACCAAGTCCTTTATAGTAGGCAGATGCCCTCTTGTTCTTTTCCTTTTCCTCTTGCTCGTCATTCTCTGGCAGTTTCAGGTCATCTTTCGAGACATTGATCAGAGTTTTTCCTTCGTACTCAGTCACATGAGCAGTCACATACTCATCAAGAGGGTCAGTGAAGAAGATGACCTCGTATCCCTTGGATACAAGCATTTCAACAAATGGTGACCTCTTGAGTTCCTCAATTCCACTGGTTCCCACAAGGTAGTAAATACCAGTCTGATTTTCCTTCATTCTTGAAACATACTCGTCGAGAGTAGTCATGTTTCCATCAGTTGTAGATGTTTCGAAACGCAAAAGAGGAATGATACGACGCCTGTTTGACTGATCCTCAATAAGCCCCATCTTGATGGCCTTTCCATACGTCTTCCAAAATGTGTCATACTTGGACGTGGCATTTGCTTTAGCCTCATTTATTACTTTTTCCTTGTCTTCAGAAATATCAGCACCAGGCTGCAACTTGGAAAGCCATTCATCCTCTGTCTCATCCTCTTCTGGTCCCTTGCGGGCCCTCAGGTCTGCATCACTCAACTTTTTCATCATCTCGATAGCCTTGCGGACAATCTTTTTGCGGATAACTTTGATACCTTCGCTCATCTGAAGCATTTCTCTAGAAACGTTCAAAGGCAAGGAGTCAGAGTCAACCAGACCCACCAAAAAGGAAAGCCATTTTGGAACGAGATCCTCAAAAGAGTCAGAGATGAAGACCCTGCGTACGTAGAGTTTCAAGCTGGCCTTCTTCGATTGGAAATTCTCATAAAAGTCTGAAGAAAGCAAATTTGGAAGATACAAGACCGCCTTGAAGTCAACATCTCCCTCGGCACTAAAGTGTGAATGTGCCATTGGTGTATCATATGGGTTCTTGCTCAGCACTTTGTAGAATCCCTCATGCTCTTCTTCAGATACATTTGATGGAGACCTCAGCCACAAAGCCTTGGAATCATTCAAGACTTCCCATTCTTGGACAGTTTCCTTGACGGTTTTCGTCTTTGGCTCCTTCTCGGCTGGCTCCTCCTCTTCCTCCACATCCACAGATCCCTTTGAGCCATCCTTGTCCTCGTCAGATGAATCACTCTCATCCGCATCAAGATCATCGACAGGAACTTCTTTCTCTACTTCCTTCTCTGTCCAGAGATAAATAGGGAAGTCAATGAACTCAGAATACGTCTTGACAAGCTCTTTAATCTTGGCCTCCTCCAAATATTCCATGGCATCCTCCTTGATGTGAACACGAATCTCCGTACCCCTTCCAATATCCTCACCATCAGTATCTTCACTGATACCATATTTTCCAGAAGCAGAAGACTCCCAAACCCACTGGGTTCCCCCAGCCTGCTTGGTCACCACCTCGACATAATCAGCAACCAGGTAGACAGAGTAAAATCCGACACCAAACTGCCCAATCAAATTCAAATCAGCACTATCCTTCTGCATCTGCTCCAAGAAAGCAGCCGTCCCAGATTTGGCAATAGTTCCAAGATTATTCACGAGATCATCCTTTGACATACCAATACCGGTATCCCTCAAGGACAAGACTCTATTCTCCTTGTCAACCTTGAGCTTGATCTCAAAAGGAAGAGTCTCCTTCCCAAGAGCAGACGAGTCCGTCAGGGACAAGAAACGTATCTTATCCAAAGCATCGGCAGAATTCGAAATCAATTCCCTCAAGAAGATGTCCTTATTCGAGTACAGGCTGTGAACAATAATGTCCATCAAACGAGAGACTTCGGCCTGGAATTCATGCGTCTCAGCATTGACACGGAAATCCCGTGCGATATCCTCTGATACAACTACACCAAATATAGTTGCAAGAATCAGAACTAGGAATGAAATCAGGGAGATCAGTGATCTCCTGGACGTGACCATGATGATGAAAGGTGAGTTCAATTCCACTACGAGTGCAACCAGTCAGACACACACAGATACAGACACGGAAGAGTTTGCCACTCTTTCAGAATCTTCAAATGTATTGTTTCTATATCCTCATGGAACAATGTACCGCGTAAAGCAACCATCTTTCATGGGTCCAGGTATGTATAAAAAGAAATATGGAATATTCTGATGAAGTTTCCCATCAAATATTTGTTTGATGGGAGATTGGGAAATAATCGATGAAATTCTAGAATGGTCTTTGCGCCAAAATGGTGCCAACGCCACCGACTGTTGCCATACTCATTTGTAAAATTGATGTTGAAAAAGTGTCAATATGAATGTTAAGAAGTTCATTTTGTTAGCAGGTATGTGTATGATGAGTAATTAGAAAGGATCGTTTGGGATTGACCAACCTGATGACTTTCTGAGATCAGCACACGCGTGACACGTTTCTGACATATTCTGGTGTGTATGTGCAGTTTTCTGCATTTTCTCTGTGCACATTGGACGTGCTGCGGAAAAGGATGGTCAGGAGAAGCTTGGAACGGTCATTGGAATTGATCTTGGTACCACCTACTCCTGTGTTGGTGTGTATAAGAATGGAAAGGTTGAAATCATTGCGAATGACCAGGGAAACCGTATCACTCCTTCTTATGTGGCTTTTACGGATTCTGAGCGTTTGATTGGTGATGCTGCCAAGAACCAGGCTACTTCCAACCCAACCAGGACTGTGTATGATGTGAAGAGATTGATTGGAAGGAACTTCAAGGATAATGAGGTCCAGAAGGATAAGAAGTTGATGTCATACAACATCGTAGACAACAAATCAAAGCCATACGTCCAAGTGGATGTGAACAGCGAGAGCAAGACCTTCTCTCCAGAGGAGATCTCTGCCATGATTTTGACCAAGATGAAGGAAACGGCCGAGGCCTTTTTGGGTAAAGACGTGAAGCATGCTGTTGTGACTGTGCCAGCTTACTTTAATGATGCCCAGAGACAGGCAACCAAGGATGCTGGAACCATTGCTGGATTAAATGTGGTGAGAATTATCAATGAGCCAACTGCTGCCGCCATTGCCTATGGATTGGACAAGAAGGGTAAGGAGCAGAATATTCTTGTGTTTGATCTTGGAGGTGGTACATTCGATGTGTCTGTCTTGACCATTGATTCGGGAGTGTTTGAGGTTGTGTCCACTGCTGGTGATACCCATCTTGGAGGAGAGGACTTTGACCAGCGTGTCATGGAGTACTTTATCAAGCTTATCAAGAGAAAGTACAACAAGGATATTTCCAAGGACGCCAAGGCTCTTCAGAAGTTGAGACGCGAGGCTGAGCGTGCCAAGAGAGCTTTATCTTCCCAGCACCAGGTCCGTATGGAAATTGAGTCTCTTATTGACGGAGAGGACTTTAGTGAACCATTGACTCGTGCTCGTTTCGAGGAGTTGAATGCTGATTTGTTCAAGAAGACTCTTGGACCAGTGAAGAGAGCACTTGAGGATGCATCAATGAAAAAGGATGATATTCACGAGATTGTGTTGGTGGGAGGATCCACACGTATTCCAAAGGTGCAGCAGCTCATTAAAGACTACTTCAACGGAAAGGAACCAAACAAGGGAGTAAATCCAGATGAAGCTGTAGCATACGGAGCAGCCGTCCAGGGAGGAATCCTCGGAGGAGATGGAGGAGACGATGTCAAGGACATTTTGTTGTTGGATGTGTGCCCATTGTCCATGGGTATTGAGACTGTCGGTGGAGTCATGACCAAATTGATTCCACGTAACACTGTCATTCCAACCAAGAAGTCCCAGGTCTTCTCCACCTACCAAGACAACCAACAGACTGTTGGAATCCAGGTATATGAAGGAGAGCGTGCCATGACAAAGGATAACCACAAATTGGGCCACTTTGATTTGAATGGAATCCCACCAGCCCCAAGAGGACAGCCACAGATTGAGGTTACATTCGAGATTGATGCCAATGGTATCTTGAATGTGCAGGCTGTCGAAAAGGGATCTGGAAAGAGTGAGAAGATTACCATTACGAATGACAAGGGACGATTGAGCCAGGAGGACATTGACAGAATGGTTCAAGAGGCTGAAGAGTTTGCCGAGCAGGATAAGAATGTCAAGGCAAAGATTGATGCACGTAACAATTTGGAAACATTCTGTTACTCTACCAAGAATCAGTTGAGTGACAAGCTTGGAGAGAAATTGAGTGATGCTGACAAGAAGACTGTTGAGACTGCTGTTGAGGAGGGTCTGGAATGGCTTGATGCAAATGCTGACGCTGAGAAGGAAGAGTACGAAGAGAAACTCAAGGAAGTCCAGGATACCTGCCAGCCAATCTTGGCAAAGGCGATGGCTGACTCTGGTGCCGCTCCGGACGATGAGGATCTCGGAGGCCATGATGAACTGTAAACGGAACATGCCTAGGTAACTCTTTTCTTTCCTTGTTCAGAGGCGATCAAGAACGATGGTCGCTCTTGGTACATTTATTATTTTATAAAAATAAACGTTCTGCATGTAAATGCGCGATGAACTCTAGCGTAAGAAGTACCACACACGTGGTTTGTAATGACTGGACTAGAATCGTTCGACCTTTGTCGCTCATTCAATATATCCGACAAAATACACAACATAATAGGGCATCTCGCCATGATAAGCAACATGATGTTGAAAATGATGTGATACATATTCAAGGGAGAAGACGTGTGCTCCATTCCGCCCTTGGTGCACTTGTTGTCTTGGGTGTCTCTGCAGGACCTAGTGAAGCTTTACCCAAGACACAGCAGAATATTCGCATAGAAGTGGCTGATATTGATCCTTCTCTTGCTCCTGATCCTCTTTTATATGATGCCACTGATGTAGAACTTCGTCGAGCAGCAAACATGATTCAGGAGGGCTTGAATGCAGAAAGTGTTCAGGAAGAAGAACGGATATGGACACAAATCATCCAAGAGTTTTCGGAAAGCAAGGCTCCTTGGAGGGATGATGTTGTTGGAAGAGCATACGGAAACAGGGGGAATGCATTGAGTAGACAGGGTTATGTTGACAAGGCTCTTGAGGACTACAACATGGCTATCAAGATTTGTCCATGGAGTGTTGATCCAGTATTAAACAGAGGAGTGTTGCTGGAAAACATGCTACGTTTCGATGAAGCTGTCGAGGATTATAAGGCTGTGTTAAAAGTGGCCCCGCAAGACCCTGCAGCGTGGAATAACTTGGGCAATGCCACAGCAGGGCTAGGTCAGTATGACCTTGCTGTCAAGTATTACGACAAGGCCGTGCGACTCGCCCCACGATTTTCCTTTGCCGCAGCAAATAAAGCACTTAGTTTGTATCAGTCTGGAGGACATGATGAGGAAGCTATTCGAGAGATGGAAGCTCTGATCAGGAGATATCCGGATTTTAGTGATATGAGGGCTGCGCTCGCAGCAGCACAGTGGAACTCTGGTAAGCCAGGCATTGCCGAAGAAAATCTCGAGCGAGTAGATGACATTCGTTACAGGGATCTAAAATGGTTAAAACAAGAGAGGCGTTGGCCACCACGCCTCGTGAATGAGATGGAAAAGTTGCTCACACTGTCATCAACAACTTAATGTATAGCATTGTCTGGATTTGTATCACCCATCAAATCTAAACAAGGTCCACCGAGGCCCATCATTCTCATCACACTCATATCATCAAAGATTCGATATGGAGAATTGTGAAAATTCAGTTCTGCATGCCGACAATCGTCAGAGATGTTTACATCCGTCTTTGAACCATCAGGTGCCACAATCATCATAAACGGCACTGTAAATGGATTTGGCGCCTGAATGCCACTATCTTGGGCCACTAAAAGTAAAGGAAGAGGTGCATCCTTGTTCCTCAGGATAAGATTTGACAAGCAAAATAGCTTTGCAGACAACTCCGAGGTACTCTCAAGTTGCCCCTTGACCTTTCTCAACAGCTCCGCCCTCTTCATATACAAACTTTGCTTACGAGATGACCGCGTACCCCCTTTATTTCTCTCTTTTGGCCACCCAAGCCAACGAATCTCCTTTGAAGACCCTTTTCTCACCACTCCAATTGCATCCAATACATTCAGTGCATCATACACTCGTCTCCTCACGTTCTTCTCCTCCACTACCACGGAATCATGTCTCAGATCTTCAATCAATGCATCTGAGAGCACATTATACGTACAAATTTGCTTCTTTTCAATAAGCTCACACAGCCGTAGGGTAAAGTGCTTCAAACCCGCCTGCTGCATGGACGTGGGACTGGCAGGGGCAACAGTCCCACCTGATATTCCACAATTGCCCCTTGTTCTCTCAATTTCAACAATTTCATTCTCAATCTGCGGAATTCGTTGAGATACACGTCCAGCAACAGCAAGTGCTTCCGCAACAGCCTCATCCCCACGAGAGATGCTCGCATTGCTTATCCCAAATTCATCCAGTGTCTGTGTGAGTGTATTTTCATCTAAACCATATTGAACGAGAGTGTGAGGTTTCATTGTATGATTTCCTAGGTGATCCATGGTGTCGTGTCGTGGGGATGGGATCAACCTGAACAGTGTCGTATCAATTCATCAGCCTTGTGCCACAGTATATTCAATTTTACGATGGGTTTCTGTAAGAATTTCATCAGAAATGAGAACGTGTCGATTCCTTCGTGTAACAAGTGAAAATAGCTGACGATGATCTGACGTACGTAAATTTCATTTTTACGTGAATGTCGTACGTTCACGTGTACGACAATCAGATTTAATTTTTATCATGTTTTAAGCTGAAACCAATGGTTTGGTTGGTTGGTTGGTAGGTTGGTAGGTTGGTAGATATATTCTCATCCAACCACAGCATTCCCTTTGCTCTCATCTAGTTCATATACACAACTACAGAGCATTATTAATCAAGTATTAACACATAGTAATACTCACATAGATTGATAGAAAATGGAAGAGAATGACATTGTCGTTGGTGGTGGTCGTGATGGCACGATACCGACAAAGACATACTCATTTGAACGGTATGGGAGGAGGACATTTGGGAACAATATTACAAACAGACAGACTCAGTCGAGTCTGGATGGCATCCAGGATGCGATACGGGGTCTGTCGAAAAAAGGGGGGGATGTTGTGATGCAAGATGCTGTTCTGACTCCTCACGGTGATGTATCAAAGGGCAGTGTGTATGATGTGTTTCAGACGCCTCGAGATGAACAAGGACCTCCATCGGAAGGGAAACGATTGGCCAGAGAGATGCATGCAATGGCAGAACGACTGGGGACTCCAACAGGACGAGGCTCTGTGGAATCCAGATCGCTGGCTTCCGCGTCGACGGAAGAATTAAAAAGGCCTGTAGCTCGAAGAATGTCTATTCTAGGGGATATGCATGCCCCTATATTGGATCTGAATGGGTTTGATGCGAATGGAGATCGCCGGAGGCATAGCCTGGCTACACCTGTGATACAACGAACAAAGGAAGAGGTGCCTACGGTTCCAAGCACGAGTGACGAAGACGTTCAAGAGCTCAGAGCAAAAGTTAAAGCATTAGAAGCACAGCGTGACGAGGCAGGGGTTATTCTCGAGGGATATCAAGGATCGATTGCCAAACTTCAGGATGATTACTCAAAGGATGTTGTGACTTGGACTACAGAAAATACCCTCATGAGCACAGAAGTGGACCGATTACGAAAGGAGAGGCAGCGAATACATGACCAGTTCTCTGTACTATATCACAAAAAGTACCTCCCATTGAAGGAGGAAGCTGAGAATCTACGGAATGCACATGCAAAGCAAGAGTCTTTGCACGTGCAGTCACTGCAAGAGGAAGTTGGCATGTTGAAAAAACAAGTAGAATCATATCAAATGTCTGAGATAGCATTGAAAAAGTCTGTGGAAGCAATTGAAGCTCAGCTACTTGCTGCCAAGGAGGAAATTCGAATAGAATGCAATAGATCTGAGGATACCAGGCAACAGGCTCAGACTGCGTGCCAAGAATACCAGTCTACAATACAGGCGTTGGAGTCGGCGTTGCGCCAGAGGGATCAGAAGATTGATTCAGTAGAAAGGAAGATTCTATCAATGCGTGAGCAACTTGATGAAGCGCTGCATGAAAAGGAAGTGGCAACGACTGGATTCCAGAGAAAGACGTGTGAACTTCAGGCTCGAGAGGAGGAAGTGTACAGTCTCCAGGCCAATTTGAATGAGAAGATGAAGCTTTTGGAAGAATACAAGAGGACGAATGAAGGATTTTATGAGATCAAATTAGGATACAAGAAGAAGATTCAATATCTGAATGCAAAGCTTGCAGAAGAAAGGGAAAAGGCGCGTTAATATTGGAGAAGCTCTACCAGCTGCTCTGCAAACAAAAGCCTCTCGAGAAGCGACGCGTGAACCACGCGGCATGACGGAGGGGGAGGTATTTACCATACCATGGTGACACATGATTGCCAAAGAATCTATCTTTTATTTAAATAATCACTCAAAACATATAAATATGAGTATCTTTATAATGAATACAAGGCTACTGCTTGTTATAGTAGCCCTGTGTGGGTGCCTTTTTGACAGTGGCCTAGGTACGTCTCAACGACTTGTCCCAAACCGCGCTGATTCCTCTGATCAGTGTATATACATTGTTTTAATACGTATATGATGTGTCGTTATTGATTTACGTGCAGGGAGAAAGAGAGCAAGCTCTGTATATCACTCCTTGGACACTTCAAAGAACTTCCCCCTCGGAGAATTTTCGTCCGAGGGGAAAGACCCCTCGCTGATCAAGAAGGACTTTGAGACCTCAGACTTGAGATATCTAGCAGAAAAAGCAACAGAAATGTACGTTATGATTCATCTACCATGCTCGTAGTGAGTGTTGCCTTGACGCGTTTGTGTTGGCCTGCTGCTGTCATAGCTTCCGTCTCACATTCAACTATTGTTGCAGATCTCAACAAGGCACTTGGGATACCCTTCCAAGGCTAGCACAGAATGAAAGTGATCTTTCTAGGATTGCATTTGGAGAGAAGGCAACAAGTGGAGCGATGGAATTTGCGGTGTATTTAGATATCTACTCCAAGGATGGATACTACACCTGTGGCGGTAGTCTCATTGGCAAGAAGACTGTGGTCACTGCTGCACATTGTTTCTTCGACGAACGTGGATCCTTATCTGCCTCTAGAGCTATAGCAGTCGTTGGTCGCCACGACATCAGGAATCCATCATCAAAATATGTCTATGATGTTGTTGGTATAGTTAGACCAAAGGATTTCATACCAGGGTCCTCATATGATCTCTTTGGAGATATCGCCCTTCTCGAATTAGATCGAACAGCCACCACTGGGGAGAAAATCTCTCTGGCAAGTTATTCTACAAAGGTTCCACAGTGGCATATCACAGCTGGATGGGGACTGACAGAGGACAATAGGAGGTCATCTGATATCCTGCGGTATGCCGCTGTCCCATCACTGTCAGTCTCTCAAGTAAGCTCGTGGGTAAAGTACAGTGGAGCATACTATCAAATGGAACAAGATCATATCGCTGCTGGCCTCGGATCTGACCGTGCAGACTCGTGTTCTGGAGACTCTGGAGGTCCACTGTTCAAGCCAGGCAAAGATTTCACCAACTCTGAGTCGGGCAAGGACGTATTATTTGGTGTAGTATCCTATGGATTATCATCACAATGTGGACCACGCCAAAACATGAATATTGGATTCTATACGAGCATCCCATACTGGAGAAACTGGATCAGGAAGGAAATGAAGAAAAGAAAGTGGAGCTTCTGATAGCAGAATAGCTTCTTTTTGTGATACTGCTTGTACCATGGCCACCACTCCTACTACTACTATACTATTGTAAAGACAATGACATTGCAATGGTTCTTCCATGTGTTTGTTTGTCCGTTCATTACTGAAAATGATGGTGCACATGATCCAGCTGGATCACATTCAGTGTCTCTCTGACTCAAAT
>PJEL010001670.1_pt1 | contig 21810 bp, 17 predicted proteins | sample 1853271 | NCBI WGS metagenome assembly PJEL01 (sample SAMN08108733, study PRJNA415343) | Invertebrate metagenome, whole genome shotgun sequencing project. | host: Globobulimina | place: Sweden: Gullmar Fjord | collected 2015-08
GGCAACTCTGCCTCGGTAACAAACCGCTTCCGCTTGCGCTCGCGATACAGTTCCACCTTGGCCGCCGGGTTTTCGGCGCCCGGGGGGAAGTACCAAACGCCGTCAGTCGTCTCGTCGGAAAGGGTGTCATAGCTATGTGCTATGCCGCGCCCGAACATGGCCCGGAGAAGCTGGATAGTCCTATTGGCCTCATAGGGCGCTGCCTTGCCTATCCTAGAGCGCAGAGCCGTGACTTCGGCGCGGGTGATATCGGCAGCCTGGCGAGACAGCCAGGCCTTGGGGACGTTCCGGGCGAAACGGCTCCGCATGGTATTCACGGTTTTCTTGCCGCGTTCCTCGGAATCGGCGAAATAGGCCTCAGAAAGCTGTTTTAACGTCCCCTGGCGCCTTGCCTTGCGGCGAGCCTCTACTGGGTCCAGGCCGTCGGACACGTCTACCAACATGCGCTTGGCGCGCTCGCGGGCCTCTGCCAGCGTCAGGACGCCGAAGGAGGCAAGGGTGATGCGCCGCTTCTGCCCCTTGAGCCGGTATTGCAGGACAAACGACTTACGGCCCCCCGGATACAACCTCACGCCGAGGCCCTTCACTTCCGCGTCGAAACGGATATCGGTCCCGCCCCGATAGTCGAAGCCGTCAATTTTTGCTTTTGTCAGTTTGTCCGCCAACGCTGTTCCCTTTCCGAGTTTCCAGGCGAGTACCCAATAAGTACCCAACATATAGGCGAAACCGTGCGAGCTACAAGTAGCCTGATGCGGGCATAGGCCCCCAAAACATAGGGTATTTCGGAGCTTTGTGCGGCTACCAAGCTCCTGACTGCGGCAATTGATAGGTGGCTGTTAACCACCTTGTCGCAGGTTCGAGTCCTGCCCGCGGAGCCAATTTCAAGAAAGGGCCGGTCGCTATCGACCGGCCCTTTCTCTTTGGCCCTTTGCTGCATCGGGGTTTTCCGCGCCGCCTTTTGGCCTCCCTCCCCTTGGTCCGAGCCATGACTTCCTGCGCTGCCGGCGTGTTTGCCCCTTGTGGCGGCGCTTCATTTCGCTCGAAAATCAACAGGAACTTCGATCAGGCTCCCGAATCGGGATAGTTTGGGGGCCAGGCAGGAAGCGGCGCCGACAAATTCGGAATGCGATTTTCCTGCGGCAAGCGCGTCAGAAGACACCCAACAACACAAGCAACGAGGGGGATCAGCATGGCAACCAAATCAACCGCAGCAAAGAAAGCCGCCGCCAAGAAGATAGCGGCCACCAAGACAGCCGCTAAGAAAGCCGCCGCCAAAAAGAAAGTCGCCCACAAGGCCGCGAGAAAAACATCCGCCGTGAAGAAAGTCGGCGCCAAAAAAGAAGGCGCAAAGAAGATTACAGCCACCAAGAGCGCCGCCAAGCGAGTCGCCGCGAAACAGACCGGTGCCAAAAAGAGCGCGATCACGAAGACAACCGCGGCCAAGAAAGCGGCAGCAAAGAAGATCGCCGCCACCAAGAGAGCCGGACAGAAAGCTGCGGTACGCAAGTCCGCCCGCAAGGCAGCAGCACGCTAGAGTGGCAACACCTGCCGTTCCGCAACGGTAAGCACACCGCAGATTGCCTTCCTGAGGCGCATCCAAGGCGACGCGACTTTGATCAATTGATTAAGCCGCTTGCCGAAATGTCACTGAAAGGGTAGGGCAGAGAACCTTTTCTGGATCGCTCATCAACTCCCCATCGGCAGCAATGCAATCATCTCCTCCCTTTCCCCACTGGCGCGAAGTTTCCGCGAGGGCTCGGCACCATCTGGCGAGCAGCGAAGCCATGCTGCTGTTGGACATGTGGCTGTCCGTCGGCAGCGACCAGCACCCCCCGGCCCGCCGCGACCTGAAGCCTGAATCGATGGCGAAGATCCTGGCCGACGTGTGGCTGATGGACTACCTGCCCGATGAAAAGCGGCTGCGCTATCGCTTGGAGGGCGAAAACATTCGCGCCCGCTATGACCGCACTCTGGTGGGCCAGTACCTCGACGACAGTCTGGTCCCGGACGCCCAAGAGAGAGTCTTGCGTTACTTCCTCGCCTGCGTTCAGAAGCCGGCGATCAGCATTCTCGTCGGCCGCCTCTACCACGAATCGGAGCAACCCGGTTACGGAGAGCGGCTGCTGCTGCCCCTGCTCGGCAGCAACGGCCTCCCCGAAGGCCTGATCGGCATCACGATCTGCAAGCAGACTTTTGCCAATCGGCCGATCGCCGAGGAACGCGCCAAGCGGGTCGTCAATATCCTCCCGCTCGATAACTCAGAGGCCATCGAAGAGTCGCATTGAGCCGGGTTCCGCCTGGCGGCTACAACGCTGCGACACGCGCCAGCAGGCGCTCGACATCATCAGGGTCTTGGTAGAGGCCAAAGCCGAGACGCAGCCGCGTGCCGCGGCAATCGGTGATGATGTTGTCGTCTCTGAGACGTCCCTGTACGGCCATCGCCGCCTCTTCGTCACCGAACTCGAAAGTTAGGAAGTTCCCGCAGGGGCGCTCATCGGGATCCAGCAAGAGTTTACCGGGCTGCAGCAGCGCCGGCGGGTCGGCGCGCAACCCCTCCAGGAACTGCTGCTGCAATGCCAGGGCACGGGAATGGATTGCCGCGGCGTCCAGGCCAAGTTCGTCCAGTAGCCCGAGAACCGCGCGCAGGCGATAGATGCCGACGGGGTCGAAGGTGGAACCAAGAAATCGCCGCCCGTCGGGGGCATAGGCCAGGCCCTGGGACTTACCTTCCTCCAGGGCGCCGAAAGCCGCATACCAGCCGGTATCGCGGGGCCGCGGTCCGTAGCCGGGCGGAGCATGCAGGAAACAGACCCCCTCGCCCGCCATGGCGTACTTGTAGCCGCCGGCGATATAGAACACCCGGCCCTCGATGGCGGCCAGGTCCGTCGGCCGCGCCAGAAAACCGTGATAGCCGTCGACCACGAAGAAAGTTTCTCTGTCCGGCAGGGCTTGCACGAGGGCGTCGAGATCGGCGATTGCGAAGCCGGAATTGAAGAACACCTGGCTCACATGGATCAGGTCATAGGCCGAGTTGCGCATCGCCCCGGCAAAGCGGTCCGAAAAGTCGCCAAACGGTTCAACCGGCACCCGGGTCACCACCGCCAGGCCGTCCTCCTCCAGCCGCGCCACCTGGCGGGCGAAGCTGTGGAACTCGCCGTCGCTCGTGAGGATGCGCAGCGGACGGCCCGCCGGAAAGCACGACAGCAGGCGACGCAGGAACTCATGGGTGTTGGGCGCGAAGACCAGGGTGTTGGGGTCGGTTAGGCCGAGGTGCCGCGCGATGCCGCGCTGTACCTCGGGGACGACCTCGTCGAAAACCCGGGCCCACTTGCCGTCGGCCAAACGCGCCGCGTCCTGCCAGCAGGCAATTTGCGCGTCGAAGGTCACATCGGGCCAGAGATGGTGGCTGTGCGCGGCGAAGTGCAGGCGCTGTGGCGCGGCTTCGAGGAAGCGGCTGAAATGGCGCTTGTAACTCACGCTGGAACTCACGGCTGCTCCGCTTCGTAGCGATATCCCATAGCACTGCGCAGGCCTTCGGGCAGCGGCGGCAAGGCCGAGCGCGGAATGAGGAAAGTCGACAACGCGAAGAGATCACCGAACACCCGGTAGCGCCGCGCCGCCTCGCTGAGATAGTCGTGGCCGGAGGAGCCGCCGGTGCCGAGTTTCATGCCGATCATCCTCTGGGCCATCAGCGCGTGGCGGTGGCGCCAGGCGGTCATGGTCTCGTCGATATCGATGAGCAGGCTGAGCAGCCGGAAGGGCAGTTGCAACACCGGCTCGTCGCGATAGAGGGTGATGAACAGCGCCGCCTGCAAGGCCCGCCAGGAATAGCGCCAGACACCCTCGGCGACCAACTCGGCATGACGCGTCTCGTCGTAGATCGCTTCGAACTTTTCCTGCGCCGACTTGAGGGCCGCCAGACCGGCGTCCTTCTCCTTGTCGCCAAGCTCGGCATTGCCGCGCAGAAATGCGCTGTCCTTTTCGAGCATGTCCGAGACCGCCGAGCGATAGCTCTCCTGAAAGCGATAGCCGCCGAGCTCGACGAAGGGCGTACGACCGAGCCAGGCCTCGATGCGATCGCTCAGGCTGGGGCGCTGCTCGAAGGCCTGCAGCTTTTCCCGGTCGGCCTGATTGAGCCGGGCATCGAAAGGCTTGGCCTCGAAACGGATGCGATCCTCCCGCCGGAGACCCAGGCCAGTCTCGATGAGGCGAAACTGCAACGACTGAAAACCCGAGGACGGATAGAGCAGATCGCGGAACTCGAGAAAGTCGAGCGGCGTCATGGTCTCCAGCACATCCAGGTGCCCCGGCAACTGCTTGAGGATTCGCTCGACCCGCTCCAGGGCGGCGACCGCCCTTCCGATGTCCCGGTCGTCGAGACCCTCGTCGGCAAAGATAGCGTCGACCCGCGCCAGCTCGTGCAGAATCTGCTTGAACCACAGCTCGTAGGTCTGGTGCACGATGATGAACAGCATCTCATCGTGCGCAGGCCGGCCCTGTTTCTCACTTTCAGGTTCTTGCGCCGACAGCAGACGGTCGAGCCGCAGATAGTCAGCGTAGTAAAGCGGCTTCGGGTCTTCGCTCACGTCTCCGATCCCTTCGACGGTGAAACGCCTGCGTCAGCCAACTCCGATTCGCAGTCGCAATCAAGGCATCTCGGGAAACTTCGGCGGCGCGCTAGCCGAGCCCGTCGGCGACGCGCAGCAAATACTCTCCGTAGTCGTTCTTGCGCAGGGGCTCGGCCAGGCGCCGCAGATCGTCGGCGGTAATGAGGCCCTTGCGGAAAGCGACCTCTTCCAGGCAGGCGATCTTCAGGCCCTGGCGATGCTCGATGGTCTGCACGAACTGGGCGGCATCGATGAGGCTGTCGTGGGTGCCGGTATCGAGCCAGGCATAGCCGCGGCCCAGGCGCTCGACCTTTAGCTGCCCCACCTCCAGGTAGCGCCGGTTGAGATCGGTGATCTCCAGTTCGCCACGGTCCGACGGCTTCAGGTCGGCGGCGATATCACAGACCTGTTCGTCGTAGAAATAGAGGCCGGTGACCGCAAAGTTCGACTTCGGCCGGCGCGGCTTCTCCTCGAGGCTGACCGCCTGGCCAGCCGCATCGAAGTCAACCACGCCATAGCGTTCGGGATCGGAGACCTGATAGCCGAAGACCGTCGCACCGCGCTGCAACGCGGCGGCGCGCATCAAGACATCCTGCAGGCCCTGCCCATAAAAGATGTTATCGCCGAGGATGAGGCAGCACTTGTCACCGGCAATGAAGTCGCGGCCGATGAGGAAGGCCTGGGCCAGACCCTCGGGTTTTGCCTGCACGGCAAAAGAGAGGTTGATGCCCCACTGGCTACCGTCGCCCAGCAAATTGTGAAACAACGGCGCTTCGTGCGGCGTGGTGATGACCAGGATATCGCGAATGCCGGACATCATCAGCACCGACAGCGGATAGTAGATCATCGGCTTGTCGTAGACCGGCAGGAGCTGCTTGCTCACGGCCAGGGTGACCGGATGCAACCGCGTACCCGAACCGCCCGCCAGAATGAGACCCTTCATGCTTCCCCCTTATCACTGCTCTACCAGGAGCTGACGCAGAACATCCCGCAGACCCGCGCGCCAATCAATCGGAGCTGCGTCAAAGGTCGCCTGAAACAGCCCTGAATCCAACGTTGAATCCGCCGGCCGCCGGGCCTCGGTCGGATAGTCCTTGGTGGCGATGGGATGCAGCTTGGGCCCTTGACGGCCGGTCAGCGCTTCCTGTTCGATGAAGATCGCATGGGCAAAGTCGTGCCAGGAGGTGCGTTCCGCCCCGGCGCAGTGATAGGTGCCGTAGCTGGCCGGGCCCAGCTGGCCGGCCACCGCGAAAACAGCTCCGGCCAGGGCCGCCGCCGGCGTCGGGCAGCCGAACTGGTCGCCGACGATAGAGAGTTCCCGGCGCTCGCCGCCGAGACGCAGCATGGTCTTCACGAAGTTCGCACCGGACGCTCCAAAAACCCACGAGGTCCGCAAAATGGTGTGCGCGGGACAGGCTTTTCGGATCTCGGCCTCGCCGGCTTCTTTGCTGCGGCCATAGACGTTCATGGGGCAGACAGGATCGTCCTCCCGATAGGACCTGCCCTTGCTGCCGTCGAAGACGTAATCGGTGGAAAGATGGACAAGGGCCGCGCCGCTCTCGCGGCAGGCCTCTGCGACAAAGGCGGCACCGTCGCGATTTACCGCAAAGGCCTGGTCTTGCTCGCTTTCCGCCCGGTCCACCGCTGTATAGGCCGCAGTGTTGATGACCGTGCCATAGCCGCGGTCGATTGCGTTCCTGACCGCCGGACGGTCGGTGATGTCGAGGTCCTTGCGCGACAAGGCGGTCAGGTCGGAATTCTCGAGTGCCGCCAGCTTGCCGACTTCGCAGCCGACCTGCCCTTCGCTGCCCAACAGCAACAGCGGCCGCGCGTCGCTGTCCGGCGCCGCGGTCATCTAGCCTGCTTTCTGGGTCTTCGACAGCCCGAGCCGCTCGCCGTCGTAGCGGCGGTCAAGGATCGCCTGCCACCACGCCTGGTTGTCGAGGTACCAGGCGACCGTCTTGCGCAGGCCCGAGGCGAAGTCCTCTCGCGGCGCCCAGCCGAGTTCGCGGCGGATCTTGGCACTGTCCACCGCGTAGCGCAGGTCGTGCCCCGGGCGGTCGGCCACGAAGGTAATGAGATCACGGCGCGAAGCTCCGCCGTCCTGCGGGCGCAGTTCGTCGACCAGGTCGCAGATCATCCCGACCACATCGATGTTGCGCAGTTCGGCATCGCCGCCGACGTTGTAGGTCTCGCCGACAAGGCCTTGCGTCAAGACGGCGACAAGGGCGCGGGCGTGGTCCTCGACATGCAGCCAGTCGCGCACGTTCTCGCCCTTGCCGTAGACCGGCAGCGGCTTGCCCTGCAGGGCGTTGATGATCATCAGCGGGATCAGCTTCTCGGGGAACTGGTAGAGGCCGTAGTTGTTGGAGCAGTTGCTGGTCACCACCGGCAGGCCGTAGGTGCGGTTCCAGGCACGTACGAAGTGATCCGAAGAGGCTTTGCTCGCCGAGTAGGGCGAATTCGGCTGGTAGGGCGTCTCCTCGGTGAAGTGGCCCTCGGCGCCCAGGGCGCCGAAGACTTCATCGGTGGAGATGTGATGGAACCGAAAGTCGCGCTGCGCCGAGGCTTCCAACTCGCGCCAATAGGCGGTCGCGGTCTCCAGCAGCCGGAAAGTACCGACCACGTTTGTTTCGATAAAATCGGCAGCGTCGTCGATGGAGCGGTCGACATGGGACTCAGCCGCCAGATGCATCACCGCGTCCGGACGATGCTCGGCGAAGACCGCGCGCAGCGCAGGGCCGTCGCAGATGTCGACCTTGGCGAAGGCATAGCGCGGGCTCTCGGCGGCGTCCTCCAGCGCTTCCGGCATCGCCGCGTAGGTCAGCTTGTCGACGTTCACCACCGCCGCCTCACCTTCCGAAAGAAGATGGCGGATGACAGCCGATCCGATGAAGCCGGCGCCGCCGGTGACCAGGATCTTCATGCGCGTCCCTCTAAGTCCCACTGGTAAACCCTGAACCTCGGGCGGCTCGGCGGAGTCGCCTCGCCTAAGCTTGTGAAGTTAGCTTGAAAAACCCAGCTAACACCCTTGTTCATATTGGAAAACTCTTGATAAATCCCTTAACCCCGGCAAGTCCCGGTCACGCTCGGACAGTACCGCCCCAGCCTCTGCCGGCCAATCGATGCCAAGCTCCGGGTCGTTCCACAGCAGCCCCTGCTCGGCTTCCGGCGCATAGAAATCGCTGACTTTGTAGAGAACCTCGGTGCCCGGCTCCAGGGTACAGAAACCATGGGCGAAGCCGGCGGGAATGAAAATCTGGTTCCAGGCTTCAGCCGAGATGGTCGCAGTCACATGCCGGCCAAAGGTCGGTGATCCCCAGCGCAGGTCCACGGCGACGTCGAAAACGGCCCCGCGGATGACCCGCAGCAACTTGGCCTGGGCACGCGGCGGCACCTGAAAATGCAGGCCGCGCAAGGTGCCGGTCTCGGCCGAGAGCGATTGGTTGTCCTGCACGAAATCGACATCGATCCCCGCCGCCGCGAAAGCCTGCTTGTTGTAGGTCTCGGAGAAGAAGCCACGCTGGTCGCCGTGTTTCACCGGTGTGATGAGGCGGACTTCCGGAATTGCCAGGCTAATCAAGTCCATAAACCGGGATCTCTCAATGACAGCGCGGTCGGCAGGCGAGCCACAGTTTCAAAGGAACCGCATCGCCCGAGTCTCTCGGACGATCATACTGCAATTCCGTCTGACAGACTGACTTGCTTCGGTTTGGTCGGAAAGGGATCTAGCCGGTGGACGCGCGCATTGTGGGCTGGCTCAGAGACATGATCTGAACGCCTTGCTTGGAAAGATAGGCTTCCGCGGCGGCGCGGGCCAAGGCATGCGAGTCCTCAAAGCCCTCGGCGTAGAACTCGCCCTGATGCTTCCAGGTCACGCGCCAGCGATACCCGGTTCGACCGCGCAAACCGGTCGGTCCCGGATTACCCAGCCAGGGTTCGACGATGAGATTGTAATTTTTGAGACCGTGCATCCTGACGCAGCCTCGTTCCCATTGACGTGCGCAAGCGGAGCCTTGGCGCGTTCTCTTAGGGTCTCACTATAATCGATACAATCAATCGAAGTGACGAAAAAACTAGTTACTCCACTGAGAATCGTTCGCGCTGTAACCGGAGCGCGTTGCTGATCACCGATACCGACGAAAGGCTCATCGCCGCCGCGGCGATCATCGGGCTGAGCAGCCAACCGGTCAGCGGGTAGAGCACGCCCGCCGCCAGAGGCACACCGAGCATGTTGTAGATAAAAGCAAAAACCAGATTCTGGCGAATGTTGCGGAGGGTCGCCTTGCTCAAACGCCGGGCCGCCACCAAGCGCGCCAGATCGCCCTTCAGCAGAGTAATCCCGGCACTTTCCAGCGCCACGTCCGAACCGCTGCCCATGGCGACACCAATATCCGCCTGGGCCAGGGCCGGCCCGTCGTTCACACCGTCGCCGGCCATGATCACCGTGCGCCCCTGCTGCTGCAAAGCGGCGATGACCGCCGCCTTGTCGCCGGGCAGAACCTCTGCCTCGATGCGCTGAATAGAGAGTTCAGCCGCCACAGCTTCGGCGGCGCGGCGGCTGTCGCCGGTCAGCATGACGATTTCAAGCCCGTCTTTGCGCAGCGCCGCCAGCGCTTTGGGCGTGCTCTGCTTGATCGGATCGGCCACCGCGATCATGCCAAGGCAGCGCCCGTCTTCGGCGACCAGGATGAGACTCTCGCCGCGGCTCTGGCGTTCCGCCATGGCATCCTCGAATGCCCCGACATCGACGCCCTCCTCCTTCAGCCAAGCGGCCTTACCGGCCAGAATCGCGGCGCCATCAAGTTGTCCGCGCACGCCCTTGCCCGGAACCGCTTCAAAGCCGGCAGCTTCCGGCAGGGTCAGGCCGCGTTGCTGCGCAGCAGCGACGACCGCGGCCGCCAGGGGATGCTCGCTGCGGCTTTCCAGACCGGCGGCGCGCGACAGCAACCTCGCCTCGTCTTCTCCTGCAGCGGCCTGCAGCAACACCACCGCCGGCTTGCCTTCGGTCAGGGTGCCGGTTTTGTCGACCACCAGGGTGTCCGCCTGTGCCAGGCGTTCCAGGGATTCAGCATCCTTGACCAGAACGCCCAGGCTGGCGCCGCGACCGACGGAAACCATGATCGACATCGGCGTCGCCAGGCCGAGCGCACAGGGACAGGCGATGATCAGCACCGAGACCGCAGTGACGATGGCGTAGGCAAAGGCCGGCGGCGGCCCGAAAATCATCCAGGCAAAGAAGGTCACGACGGCGGCCAGCACGACCACCGGCACCAGGTAGGCCGCGGCAATGTCCGCCTGGCGCTGCGCCGGAGCGCGGCTGCGCTGAGCCTCGCCGACCAGTTGCACGATCTGCGCCAGCACCGTCTCCCGTCCGACGCGCTCGGCCTCGAAGTCCAGGCTGCCGGTCCCGTTGACCGTGCCGCCGGTAACCTTGTCGCCCTGCACCTTGAGGACCGGAACCGCCTCGCCGGTCAGCATGGACTCGTCGACAGCGCTTTCCCCCTGCACCACCGTGCCATCCACCGGGATCTTTTCGCCGGGGCGCACCTGGATGCGGTCGCCGACCTTCAGTTCCTCGACCGGCAGTTCGGCAATAGAGCCGCAGGCCTTAATAACGCGGGCGGTCTTCGGCGCCAGGTCGAGCAGCGCCCTCAGGGCGCCACCGGTGCGCTCGCGAGCACGCAGCTCCATCACCTGGCCCAGCGCCACCAGGGTGACGATGACCGCCGCCGCCTCGAAGTAGACACCGACATGGCCGTAGGCATCGCGCAACCCGGCGGGGAAGATGCCCGGCGCCAGCGTCGCCACCAGGCTGAATAGAAATGCGGCGCCGGTGCCCAGGCCGATCAGCGTGAACATGTTCAGATGGCGGGTCTTGAGCGAGGCCCAACCGCGCTCGAAGAACGGCCAGCCGCACCACAAGACCACCGGTGAAGCCAGCGCCAATTCGACCCAGTTGGACCAGGCCGGCGGCAAGACAGCGAGCCCGAAGAGATGGGTGCCCATCGTCAACAGCACCAGCGGCAGCGTAAAGACGACCCCAATCCAAAAGCGCCGGGTCATGTCGATGAGTTCGGGATTGGGACCGGTATCCGCCGCCGGGTCCAGCGGTTCCAGCGCCATGCCGCAGAGCGGACAGGTTCCCGGTCCCTTCTGCTCGATCTCCGGATGCATCGGGCAGGTGAAGAGAATGTTCTCGGCGCCTTCCGGCAGCTTCAGGGCCGAACCGTCGAGAATGCCGGCGGGATCGGCGCTGAACTTCGTCAGGCAGTGGTCGGAGCAGAAAAAGTAGGGCTCGCCCTGATGCTCGAAACGGCGGGCATTGCCGTCCCTGGCGACAGTCATGCCGCAGACCGGGTCCAGGGCCTTGTCCCCCTCCACGCCGACCGCCGCGCCGCAGGCGCCGGGGTTGGAACCGCAGGTCTTTTCCGCTTGTACTACTTTGTCCATGACATCCGTCCAGCCAAACCGCTGATAAGGCAACGGCCAAGCTATGGACCTTCCTGTCACTGGAAGGTCAAGTCCTCCTCCCCTTGCCGACAGAGGTCTTCCCAAGGCGCCCCCGGCCCGGTAAACCAAGGGGAAACAGGAAGCAGCATTGGTCTGGTCCTAAGGCCAAGCAAGGCCGCGCCTCCGGCGCCAAGGTTAAAAAAGGAATGGTAGAAGCTCATGCGAAATCTCGAATTGCCCGGCCGCTCGGTCGCCCGCTCCCTCAACGGCATGGCGGCGACCTCTCACAGCCTGGCCACGCTCACCGCGATCACTGTGCTGCAGGACGGCGGCAACGCGATGGATGCGGCCGTTGCGGCCTGCGCGGTTCAGGGCGTGGTCGAGCCTGAGTCGACGGGCATCGGCGGCGACTGCTTCGTCCTCTTTGCCCCCAAGGGCAGCAGCGAGATCGTCGCCTTCAACGGCTCCGGCCGTGCGCCGCAGGGGGCCAACGCCCAGTGGTTTGCCGACCAGGGCATCGAAGAGATCGAACGCTTCACCCCGCACTCGGTGACCGTGCCCGGCGCCGTCGACGCTTGGTCGCAGCTGTTGCGCGACCATGGCACCCGCAGCCTCGGCGACATGCTGCAGCCCGCGATCCGCTTCGCGCGCGACGGCTATGCGATTACCGAGCGCGTCGCCACCGATTGGGAAGGCGAGATCGAGGCGCTGTCGCACGACCCGGCAACCAGCAGCATCTTCCTGCCAAACGGCAAGCCGCCGGCCCTCGGCAGCGTACACAGCCAGCCGCTGCTGGCGGCGAGCCTGGAGCTGATCGCCGAGCAGGGCCGCGACGCCTTCTACAAAGGCGCTATCGCGGAAGACCTGGTGGCGCACCTCAGCGAACTGGGCGGCCTCCACAACATGGCGGACTTCGCCGCCGCAGCCGGCGAATACGTCGACCCGATCAAGAGCAGCTTCAAGGGCCACGACGTTTACGAATGCCCGCCGAACGGCCAGGGGGTCATCGCCCTGCTGCTGCTCAACATCCTTTCCGGCTACGACCTGCCTTCCATGGGGGCGATGAGCGCCGAGCGCCTGCACCTGGAGATCGAGGCGACCCGCCTCGCCTACAATGAGCGCGACGCCCACCTCGCCGACCCGGCACAGGTCGCGGTCCCGGTCGAGCAGATGCTTTCAGCCGACTACGCCGCCGAGCTGCGCGCCGCCATCAAGCTCGACCGCGCCACGGTGCCGGCGGCGCCGGCGCCGGTCGCCGCCCATGCCGACACGGTCTACCTGTCGGTGGTCGACAAGGACCGCAACGCGGTCAGTTTCATCAACTCGACGTTCAATTCCTTCGGCAGCGGTATCACCGGACCGAAGAGCGGCGTGGTGCTGCAGAACCGCGGCGGCGCCTTCTCCGTCGATCCCGACCATCCCAACTGCATCGCGCCGGGCAAGCGCCCGATGCACACCATCATTCCCGGCATGCTGGTCAAGAACGGCCGGGCGGTCATGCCCTTCGGCGTCATGGGCGGCCACTATCAGGCTGCCGGCCACGCCCGCTTCCTCACCAACCTGCTCGACTACGATCTCGACGTGCAGCAGTCCATGGATATGGCACGCATCTTCCCGGCGCCGGGCGAGGTCGAGGTCGAGGCCGAGAGCGGCGTGCCGCAGGACGTGCTCGCCAAGCTGGAAGACATGGGCCACAGCTTCTGCGCACCGTCCAAGCCGATCGGTGGCAGCCAGGCGATCCAGATCGACTGGGAGGAAGGAACGCTGGCCGGCGGGTCCGATCCGCGCAAGGACGGCTGCGCCCTCGGCTACTAGTATTCCCCACGGTTTCTTCAGATTAGGAGCTTGCGACCCTTGTCCCTCGACCCCGCCCTGCGTGAGGCCTACGAAAGCATCACCACCGCCACCATCACCACCATTCTGCTGAAGAAGGGCCTTCGCAACGTCTGGCTGCGCGGCACCGCGCCTCTGCGCAGCGGTCAGGGCCGCCTGGTCGGCCCCGCCTTCACCCTGCGCTTCGTGCCGGCCCGCGAAGACCTGGCGACGCCGGCCTCCTGGTCGTCACCGACCTCCACGCGCGGCGCCATCGAGGAGATGCCGGAGGGCGTCATCGCCGTGGTCGGCGCCATGGGCGTCAGCGATGCGGGCATCTTCGGCGACATCCTCTGTGCGCGCATGCACAAGCGCGGCGTCACCGCCCTGGTCAGCGACGGCGTGGTGCGCGACCTGGACGGCGTCGAGGCCAGTGGCCTGCCGGTGTGGTGCAACGGCGTCGCGGCGCCCCCCTCGGTCGCCGGCCTGACCTTCGTCGGCTGGCAGGAGCCGGTCGGTTGCGGCGGCGTCGCCATCTTCCCCGACGACCTGATCATCGCCGACCGCGACGGCGCCGTCGTGGTGCCCAAGGACCTGATCGAGGAAGTCGCCGAACTGGGCCTGGAGCAGGAGCGCCTGGAAGGCTGGATCATGCATGAGGTCCAGCACGGCGCGAAACTGCCCGGCCTCTACCCGATCAACAACGAGAACCGCGCCCGCTACGAAGCCGACATGAAAAAGGGCGGCTGAGGGTGGAATAAACCCCACCGCTCCCGGTCTTGTAAGCGAAGGTGACTGCTGAGAAAGTCCCGCTGCGTCCCGTGGCGGCACGACCCGCACCGGCAGTGTAAGGCGCCATGAAGCAGACGTGTTACCGCAATATTACCGCCTGCGCCGCCGGACTGGCCCTGCTCGTCCTGGCAGGCACAGGCCATGCGGAACCGGCCGGCCAAGGCGCTTCCTTCGTGGATGACTTCGATCGGCTGAACAAGAAACGCTGGTACATCTCCGACGGCTGGACGAACGGCGACCACCAGAACTGCACCTGGTCGGCCAAGCAGGTGAAAGTCGCCGACGGCGCGCTGCGCCTGTCCTTTGTCCGGCGGCCGGCCGGAGACCGATCCTTTGCCTGCGGCGAAGTTCAAACGAAACAGCGCTTTGGCTACGGCACCTACGAGGCCCGCATGAAGGCGGTCGGCCGCTCCGGCTTCAACACGGCGTTCTTCACCTACATCGGCCCGGTCAACAAGCAGCCCTGGCACGAGATCGACTTCGAGGTTCTCGGCAAGGATCCCTCCCGGGTGCAGCTCAACCAGTTCGTCGACGGCAAGGGCGGCAATGAAGAGCTCGTCGCCGTTCCGGACGGCGCCGACCGGGGCTTTCACGACTATGCCTTCGTCTGGGAGAAGGCGCGGCTGCGCTACTACGTCGACCACGTGCTGGTACAGACCGTGCGCGACCCGCAGAAGCTTCCGTCGCGCGCCATGAAGATCTTCTTCAGCCTCTGGGCGGGCGAAACCAATCCCGGCTGGCTGGGCCCCTTCAGCGCTCCCGGCGAACCTGTCGAGGCCGTCATCACGCGCTTGTCCTACACCGCGCCCGGCGATCCCTGCCTCTATCCGGACTCCCTTGTCTGCCGACTGGACTGAGCAGCGCGCAGCAATCACTCGCGCTTCTGCGTCACCTGTCCCGGTGTCCTGGGCTGGGGTTCCAGCAAGGGAAAGAAGGTGGCAACGGCTTGGCTGCTGCCGTAGACGGAGAAGTGCTCGGCGTCCTCGTAGAGGTAACGGCCGCCTTCGCGGTAAGGACAGTCCTTGCCGTTACAGAGCCGCTGCAGGGGATCGATGAAGACGCCCTCGCCGACATACTTACGTAGTTCGGCGTTAATGGCGGGGTCGAAGAACACCTTCCAACGGTCCACGGCCTCCGGCGCCCGGCTTCCCTTGCTGTAGGCGATCACCTGGACGTCGGCGGAAAACTGCGGCGACTGGCCGATGACATAGACCCGCACACCCAGCGGCGCGAGCTGGGCAAGAGTGTCTTCCAACTTGTCCAGGCCGCGCGACTGCAGGTCGGTCCAGCGCGCACTTAGGATCACCACCTCGATGCCCCGCGCCTCGATGATTCGCAGGGCGTTGGCGTTGAATTCCGTGCAGCGCGGCCTGGCGAAGGAGAAGTAGGAGAGGATCGGCGGACAGCCGGCCGCGGTATACTGGAGGATCCTGGCCGGGAAGAGCGGCGCGTTGGCGACGATGCCCGGCACGTAGTGGGCCGCGAAGGAATCGCCCCACAGCAGCACCTCCGGCCCCCCGGTCCGGGTGAGCGCACAGTCCTCCGCCTGCCAGATGCGATGGTCCGGGTTGCTGTCCAGAAAGCAGCGGCCCTGGTTCCAGTGCTCGTGGCCGGCGATTTCCTCGCCCTTGAAATCCTTCATCCGCGCCGGAAAGCCTTCGGCGGCGACCCCCAGCGCCCCAACCGCCGCGAAAACCGCGATCGTCGCCAGGCCGCCAGCCAGCAGGCGCGGCTGGGTGACGGCGGCGCGGGGCTTGCGAAACGGTTGCTCGACGAAGCGCCACGACAGAATGGCCAGAGCGAAGCTGGCGGCGATGATCATCAGCGTCTCGACCGCCGTCGGCTGGTTGAGCGACTGATAACGCGCGAAGGAGACGATCGGCCAGTGCACCAGGTAGAGGGAGTAGGAGATCAGGCCAGTGAAGACCATGGGGCGCAGCGACAAGAACCTTGTCGCCAAGGGCCCGGCGATGGCCTTGCCGACATAGATGAGCAGCGCGGCGCCAAGGCAGGGCAAGAGTGCCGGCAAGCCGGGAAAGGGCGTGGCCTCGGTGAAGGCGACGACAGCAAAGGCGATCATCACCAGACCGAGCAAACCGAGCACTTCGGCGAGCCAGCGGCTCTGCAGCGCCGGGATCGGCACCAGCACCAGCACCGCGCCGATCAACAGCTCCCAGGCGCGCGTCGGCAGCAGGAAGAAATTGGCGGTCGGCGCCGTCGAGGTCAGGAAGGCGCTGAGCGCCAGGCTCGCCAGAATCGTTGGCAGCAGAATGAGCAGCCATCGCTTCCCGAGAAAACGATAGATGACGAACATGGCGACCGGCATGAAGAGGTAGAATTGCTCCTCGACCGACAGCGACCAGGTGTGCAGCAGCGGCCTGAATACCGCGTCGGCAGCGAAATAGCCGGAGGCTTTCCAGAAATAGACGTTCGACAGGAAGACCGAGGCCGCCAGCAGGCTCTGCGAGAAGTCGAGGTAGAAGGACGGCAGGAACAGCAGGTAGGCAAAGACGCCGGTGACGGCGACGGTCACGAAAAGCGCCGGAAAGATGCGCCTGATGCGCTTGGCGTAGAACCGCCAGATCGAGAACCTTTCCTGCTCCAGGTCCTCGCGCAGGCTGAGGGCGATGACGTAGCCGGAGATGACGAAGAAGACGTCGACCCCGACAAAACCGCCCGGAAAGCCCGCGACGCCGGCGTGGTACAGCATGACCGGAAGAATGGCGACGGCCCGCAGGCCATCGACATCGGGACGGTATTTCATGATGGCCTCAAGGTCTCAGCCGCGCGTTCTCTCTGGGCAATCAAGCTTCGCCTTCCAGGTGGCTTCGTCAGAAACCAACCATAGGGCGCGCGCTGCCGTCGATGCTGTGAGAAGAACAGGCGATTTGGGGGCGCAAGAGCCCGGTGATCACCCCCTGCCCTTGCCGAATACCTGCCTAGGGTCATGGACGGCCTACTACAGTCGCCCGCAAACAGAACCGCTATGCCCGCCACCAGCCTAAACGTGACACCGCGAGGTTCTTCGCCTTGGTGCCATAGAGCCTTCACAGTCATTCGCTCACGACTTGCCGGGTACGGCACAACGTGAGAGGGCTCAACGCAAGCGGGAATGGATGACGGTTGCCGAAGCAACCAAGCGGTTAAGCAAAAAAAGACTGCGCAACGTCGTTCGCCGCTTGCCCGAAGCGGTGGAGACTTTGCGCGCGGCGAAGCCCCAACTGGGCGGAGACGGGTCCAGGGACCTGCCCGCTTCAAAGTTCTGTCATTCCGAGACGGCTCTAACGAAGGGCCAAAGCCTACCTAGAATTTGCGCCAGCTCGAGAAACCGTCGTCCAGGCGAACACTTTTCTCGCCGGCCTGTGGCTAAATTCACAACGGCTCCGGCCGGTCTATGAGACCTTAAAATTGAGGCGGTTGCATATTCTTCATCCTATCCGCCGATGCATTTCCGTCGTCATATCCACTATGGAGCGACAAACCATGGAAAAGCACCCAGAGACTCTCAGGTCCTTTGAGGAAACCTATCCCCAATATCCTTTTTCCGAACTTGTCAGGTTGGGAGTTGGCCCGCCGATTGGATCGTCCACCGACGCCAAAAGTTTGGAGGAGGACGATTTCACCAATTGTATCTCTGGGGTCATCGGCTACCGGGTGACGGCAAGCTGGGTCAATGACTAGGTCAATCAACCCATCGGATGGCGGCGAAAGGAATGCCGTTCTCTTGGCGGTGGAACGGTAGCGCTGTTTCCCTGAGTTTCAGCGCTATCCGGGAAATGTCGGTTTAATCTAACTTAAGGAGGCGCGGACTATGGGAACGCTACATCTTAAAATCAGTATAGTTCTGTTTCTGACCGGAATTTTTCTGACTGGCTGTACCACCACTTCGGAAAAACACATTCAGGGCCAACTTCAGGAGCTGTCAATTCCGGGAGTACGATTTGTAGATGGAAAATTTAGCGCTCAGCCAGGATTTCACTTTGAAATTGACAAGAACACTGGGAGGACGTTGCTCATCCGACAAAGTGATGGTGATCCAGTCGCACAAATAAAGCCATGCGATTGCGTATTGTTGGAGGGTATCTGCGACCAAGGCCTCACCACGGATCCGGACAATGACGATCAAGTAACTGATGTTTGGTGCGAAAACTGCGGTGTTTGCACTGGCGGACTCGACTCTATCGACGGCAATTTATCACTCACGGTGAATTTTGTTGGTGGCGGAAAATGCCAATGACTTTGATTCACAGATAGAGGTGGTCCTGCCTTCGAGGGTGGGTATTGGCTGTGCTTACGGCGGTGGAACACAGGGTCTAGGGACCCCGTTGGGTCACAAAGAGCGACGTCGATTCGTGGAGACCTAGGTTCCTTCGTAGGGCACATCCGGATAATCAATCGCAAGACTCACCAGCGGTCTACAATGGTCAGCAACTGCGGATCCCTCGCCTTAAAGTGACGAGGTCCCTCATCCGCACCTAGCGGACAGTCTTGGCCCGCTCAACCCATTCTGCCTCTTGCCTGTTGCGCAGAGCTTTTCTAGGCTTCCAGGATGCAGCTTGGAAAACTCATCCCCCGCTATCGCCTGCGCTCCGGCAAGCCGTCGGACGCGCCGGGCCTCTATGCGGTACACGAACGCGCGATCCGGGAACTCGGCCGCGTGGTCTACACGGAAACCCAGGTGGAAAGTTGGGCCGAGGGCAACAGCCCGGAGCGCTATGTCGCGGCCATGCGCGACGAGGGCGAGGTTTTCGAGGTAGCGGTGGCGCGGCTGCGCGGCATCGTCGGCTTCTGCTCCTGCAAGGACCAGGAAGTGCGCAGTCTCTACGTCGACCCCGACTGGTCACGCCTGGGCCTGGGCACGGCGCTGCTGCAACGCGCGGAGGCGAGCATCGCCACGGCCGGCCACGACAAGGTCGTCATCGGTGCCAGCCTGGTCGGCCTGCCGTTCTATGAGCAACATGGCTATAGCGTGGTGAAACTGCGCCACTGGCGCACCCGCGGCGGACTGATGATCCCCGCCGCCGACATGGAAAAGCCGATTAAAGCCGCGGGCTGACGCCCTCGCCCCGGCAGAGCGTCTCCTCGAGCGCCGTCATGAAACCCTGCCCTATCGTGGTTTCAGGATCCATCTCGCGCAGGATACGGCGCAGCACGGTGCTGCCCTCGGGGAAGGCGCGCATCTGGGCGATGGTCTCGCGCGCCAGGCGCTCGCCCAGCGGCCAGTCGTCCTCGTAGACGCCGCTGTCGGCCGGGACATTCCAATAGCACCAGCCCCCCGCGTCATCCTTGGAGACCGTAGGGAACTTCAGCCACTCGACATCCCACCAGGCCGAGGCGCGCGCCGCTTCGCGGACCGCCTCGCTAGCTTCGCGACGATAGGCCTCGATATCGAAGACGTTCTTTTCTGCACCCATAGCGATGCTCCCTCAATCGAAGCTTAAACTGAAAAGTACTTGGCCTGCGGATGATGCAGCACGATCGCGGAGGTCGACTGCTCCGGATGCAGCTGATGTTCATCCGACATGACGACACCGATTTCGCCGGCACTCAAGAGGCGCAGCAGCTGTTCCTGGTCAGCCAGGTTCGGGCAGGCCGGATAGCCGAAGGAATAGCGTGAACCGCGGTAACCCTGGTTCAGCATGGCCTCCAGGGCGCGCGCGTCCTCGTGCCCGAAGCCGAGTTCGGCGCGGATGCGCTTGTGCAGGTATTCCGCCAGGGCCTCGGTCATCTCGACGCCCAGGCCGTGCAGGTAGAGATAGTCCTGATAGCGGTCGTCCTGGAACCATTCGCGCGCGACGTCGGCGGCGCGCTGGCCCATGGTGACGATCTGCAGGCCCAGCACGTCGCGCTGACCGGAGGTGACATCGCGCAGGAAATCGGCGATGCAGAGGCCGCTGGCGCGGGCCTGGCGCGGCAAGGTGAAACGCGCCACCTCGCGGTCCTGGTCCTCAGGGTCGAAGAGGATGACGTCGTTGCCTTCAGCATTGGCCGGCCAGTAGCCGTAGACCGCCTGCGGCACCAGGATATCCTGCTGCTTGCAGACGTCGAGCATGCGTTTCAGCGTCGGGCGCAGCTCCTTGCGCGCCCACTTCATGTATTCTTCCAGACTGCGGCCGTCCTTCCGGTAGCCCCACTGGAACTGATAGAGCATGCGGTCGTTGAGGAAGGGCACCAAGGCGTCGATCGGCACCCTTGCCAGCACCCGCGGGCCCCAGAACGGCGGCTCGGGGATTTCCACGCCGGCGGCCAGCTCGTCGCGGCGCAGGCGGGTTTCCTCCAGGTCCACCGGGCGCAGGTCGGCCCGCGTCGCCTGACCGAGCACGCGCTTGCTGGTGGCCGGGCGCGCCCGGCGCTTTTCCTGGCGCTCGCTGACGTGGGATCCGAAGTCGCCGTTCACGACCTTGTCCATCAGCGACAAGCCGTCGAAGGCATCGCGGGCATAGGCCACCTGGCCGCTGCCGTAGGCCGCCGCGCAGTCGGTTTCCACATAGTTGCGGGTCAGCGCCGCGCCGCCCAGCATCACCGGCACTGCAATGTTGTCGCGGCTCATGCGTTCCAGGTTCTCGCGCATGACCACGGTCGACTTCACCAGCAGGCCGGACATGCCCAGCGCATCGGCGCCGTGCTCCACCACCGCCGCCAAGATGTTGTCGATCGGCTGCTTGATACCGAGGTTGACCACCTTGTAGCCGTTGTTGGTGAGGATGATGTCGACCAGGTTCTTGCCGATGTCGTGCACATCACCCTTCACCGTGGCCAGCACGATGATGCCCTTTTCCTGGCCATCGATCTTCTCCATGTGCGGTTCCAGGAAGCGCACCGCCGCCTTCATGGTCTCCGCCGACTGCAGGACGAAGGGCAGCTGCATCTTGCCGGCGCCGAACAGCTCGCCGACCACCTTCATGCCGGCCAGCAAATGGACATTGATGATGTCGAGCGGCGGATGCTTCGTCACCGCCTCGTTCAGGTCCTCTTCCAGGCCCTGGCGGTCGCCGTCGACGATACGGTCCTTGAGGCGGGTCTCGACGTCCTCGGCGCGCGCCTTCTTCTCGCTGGCGGCGACGCTGCGGCCCTCGAAGAGCCCCATGAAGACGTGCAGCGGGTCATAGCCTTCGCGGCGGCGGTCGAAGATCAGGTCTTCGGCGACCTTGACCTCCTCCTCCGGGATCTTGTGCAGCGGCATAATCTTGCTGACGTGGACGATGGCGCCCGTGAGGCCACGTTTGATGGCGTGATCGAGGTAGACGGAGTTCAGCACATGCCGCGCCGCGGCATTCAACCCGAAGGAGATGTTCGACAGACCGAGCAGGATCTGGCAATCGGGCAGCTCGCGGGCGATGCCTTCGATGGCCTCCAGGGTCCAGAGGCCGAGCTTGCGGTCGTCCTCGTTGCCGGTGCAGATGGTGAAGGTCAGCGGATCGATGATCAGGTCGCTGGCCGGCAGGCCGTGCTGATTGCAGGCGAAGTCGTGCAGCCGCTTGGCGACGGCCAGCTTGTAGTCCGCCTCCTTGGCCATGCCGCTCTCTTCGATGGTGAGCGCGATGACCGCGGCGCCGAAGCGCCGGGCCATCTCGAGGCGCTTGGCCGCCGGCTCCTCGCCGTCTTCGAAATTGATCGAGTTGAGCACCGGCTTGCCGCCGTAGAGCTTCATGGCGGTTTCCAGCACCGGCAGCTCGGTGGAATCGAACACCAGCGGGGCCGAGACCGAGCCGCGCATGCGGCTCACCACCTCGGTCATCTCGGCGATCTCGTCGCGGCCGACGAAGGCGGTGCAGATGTCGATGGCGTGGGAGCCTTCCTTGGTCTGGTCGACGCCCATGGCGACGCAGCCGTCCCAGTCGCCGGTTTCCTGGAGTTCGCGGAACTTCTTGCTGCCGTTGGCGTTGCAGCGCTCGCCGATGGAAAGATAGGCGTTCTCCTGGCGCATCGAGACCTGACTATAGAGTGAGGCAAGGGAGGGCACCCAGAAACTCTGGCGCTGCTTGGGCGCCGGGCGCGCGCCGATCCTGGCATCGTCACCGGCCCGCTTGGACAGCATGGCATCGAGGGCGGCGATGTGGTCCGTGGTGGTGCCGCAGCAGCCGCCGATGATGTTGAGGCCGTCCTCCTCGAGGAAACGGTCCAGCCAGCCGGCCAATTCCTGCGG
>PJEL010001671.1_pt1 | contig 21775 bp, 20 predicted proteins | sample 1853271 | NCBI WGS metagenome assembly PJEL01 (sample SAMN08108733, study PRJNA415343) | Invertebrate metagenome, whole genome shotgun sequencing project. | host: Globobulimina | place: Sweden: Gullmar Fjord | collected 2015-08
GCTTTCAGTTTCTGGTTTGCTTTCAGTTTCTGGTTTGCTTTCAGTTTCTGGTTTGCTTTCAGTTTCTGGTTTGCTTTCAGTTTCTGGTTTGCTTTCAGTTTCTGGTTTACTTTCAGTTTCTGGTTTACTTTCAGTTTCTGGTTTACTTTCAGATTCTGGTTTACTTTCAGATTCTGGAGAGAAACACTCAATAGGTACATTTTGAGGTAAAGGTACATCATGAAGTGAATTAGACTCAGGCCAATATACATTAGTGCTTTGAGGCGGTATTGATTTTATGTGTTTTGATTTAGGCTTATCATCTAAACCTGAAGATGACTGGCAACCAAATAGAATTAAGGACGAAAACACCAAAACTGATTTTTTTAACACTATTTTCAAATCCTTTGAAGTCTATATGACAGTTTAACTAAATAATTTAAAGCCTCTAATTATCCAATATTGAAACAAAATAAATCTCGGCAATCTTACAAGAATCAACTGTAAAATCAAGGAATTTACAAGCAGATACATACTTAACACTGCCCAAAAAGTATTAGAATCACTCCACTCAAAACGCACAAAAACCACTATTTTGCTTTATTTTTATTCCGATTCTCCTATAATACTTTCGGTTCGAAACTTAAGTCGGAATAAAATGGTCCAGAAACGTAACACTCAATCCCGTCGTCGTGCAATTGTTGACAAGGTAATTGCCTTTCAAGAAGTGTCCGTAGAACAGTTAAAAGATGAGTTCAATACGTCTGAGGTCACTATTCGTAAAGACTTATCAGCGCTTGAAGCCAATGGTTTATTGTTACGTAAATATGGCGGTGCAGTGGCATTGCCAACTGAATCTTCAGAGCTAACAAACACTGAAGTTTCAAAAACGAAACAAGCGATAGGTAAAGCGGCGGCGGCTCTTATTAAAGATCACAACCGAATTGTTATTGATAGCGGCAGTACAACATCTGCTTTATTAGAACATGCTCAATCCGTTCGCGGGTTGGTGGTGATGACAAATTCAATTTCCGTTGCCAATCGTATTCTTGAATTAGAAAATGAGCCAACGTTATTGATGACTGGCGGTACGTGGGATGCTCAATCGCATTCATTGCAAGGTCAATTCGCTGAAAACATGTTACGTGCCTATAATTTTGACCAAGCGTTTTTAGGCGCTTCAGGTTTAGACGTTGAGCGTGGTACCACTACGTTTAATGAGCTAACAAATCTAAGTCGAACCATGGCCAATGTATCGCAGCAAGTTATTGTTATGGCCGAGTCTGAAAAGTTAGACCGAAAGATACCCAATTTAGAATTAGCATGGGAACACATAGATATTCTAGTGACCGATGCTGACATTAATATCGACAGTGAGCGAAAAATTACCGCTCACAATGTCCAAGTAATTAAAGTTTAAGGATTAAATTATGTGCGGAATTGTTGGTGGCGTAGCTGAGCGTCATATTGTAAATATTTTATTAGAAGGCCTAAAGCGTCTTGAATACCGTGGTTATGACTCTGCTGGTGTTGCATTACTAGAAACTGATGGCACATTAATGCGTGAACGTGAAGTAGGTAAAGTACAAGCCTTGGCTGATGCTGTTGCAAAGTCTGGCGTTAACGGTGTAACGGGTATTGCTCATACTCGTTGGGCAACACACGGTGGCGTTACTCAAAAAAATGCACACCCACACATGTCAAACGAAAAAATTGCCTTGGTGCATAACGGTATTATTGAAAACCACGAAACGTTACGTGAGTCACTTCAAGCGAAAGGTTACACTTTCAGCTCTGATACTGACACCGAAGTAATTGCTCACTTAGTGAACGAAAACCGTCAATCATCTGCATCATTATTAGCAGCCGTTCAAACCTCAGTTAAACAGCTAGAAGGCGCTTACGGTACCGTTATCATGGAGCCGTCAAACCCAGATACTATCGTTGTTGCACGTTCTGGCTCACCGTTAGTAATTGGTGTTGGTATTGGTGAAAACTTTGTTGCCTCTGATCAGTTGGCACTTCTTCCAGTAACACGTCGTTTTATCTTCTTAGAAGAAGGTGACGTAGCTGAAATCACTCGTGATCGTATTAGCATTTTCGACACTGACGGAAACCCAGTTGAGCGTGAAATCACTGAGTCTGACATTACTCATGATGCCGGTGACAAAGGTGAATACCGTCACTACATGTTAAAAGAAATTCATGAGCAGCCAATTTCAGTTCGTAATACGTTAGCAAATCGTATTAACGACGAAACGGTTATCGAAGAATACTTAGGTGAAAATGCAGCTGCTATTTTAGAAGGTATTGATCACGTTCAAATTATTGCCTGTGGTACGTCTTACCACTCAGGTATGGTTGCTCGTTATTGGTTAGAGTCATTAGCAAACGTTAGCTGTAATGTTGAGATTGCTTCTGAGTTCCGTTACAGAAAGTCATACGTGCCTAAAAACTCACTAATCGTAACGATTTCACAATCAGGTGAAACAGCAGATACGTTAGCTGCATTACGTTTAGCAAAAGAAATTGGTTACAAAGCGAGCTTGTCAGTTTGTAACGTACCTGGTTCTTCATTGGTTCGTGAATCTGACCTTGCGGTTATGACTAACGCCGGTGCTGAAATTGGTGTTGCTTCAACAAAAGCATTTACTACCCAGTTAGTTGCACTTCTTATGCTTACTGCTGCGTTAGGCAAGCAAAAAGGCATGTCAGCTGAATTACAAAAACAATTAGTATCTGCACTAGCTAGCCTACCAGCTAAGTTAGAAGAGACGTTGTTAATGTCTGATGGCATTGAAGAGTTAGCAAAAGAGTTTGCTGATAAGCACCACAGCTTATTCCTTGGTCGCGGTGATCAGTACCCAATCGCGATGGAAGGTGCATTAAAGCTGAAAGAGATTTCTTACATTCACGCTGAAGCATATGCGGCTGGTGAACTTAAGCACGGTCCATTAGCGTTAATTGATGCAGAAATGCCAATTATTGTTGTAGCGCCAAACAATGAGCTACTTGAAAAGCTTAAATCGAACGTTGAAGAAGTTCGCGCTCGTGGCGGCATTTTATATGTCTTCGCTGATAAAGACGCAAAATTCAAGAGCGACGACACTATGCGTGTACTTGAAGTACCACACGTTGATGAGTTAATTGCCCCAATTGTATATACAATTCCTTTGCAATTACTTAGCTACTACGTTGCTATTATTAAAGGTACTGACGTTGACCAACCGCGTAACTTAGCAAAATCAGTGACGGTTGAGTAATTTGCTCGAGCAAATTGACCTTACTTGTTAGAGGCTAATTTATTTGGTAACAACATTAATTATTCTAGTAATGGGAATAATTTATTTGGAAGCCAAGTGTTTTAGCCAAGTCACTAAAAACAACAAAACCTTCAAGCGTTGAATAATGTTTGAAGGTTTTTTTATATGCTCAGTTCGAACATTATTAGATTCGGCTATATTGTTTTGTTTACTTTTTGCCTGCTTATGTCTGCTTTTTAACGAAACCGCACTAAACTTTTTAACTTCAATTACGTATTAATAAGCTATTACTTCAACTTATTTTAGGCGGGTGTGTTATTTCTGAAAACGGTCGCAAAATTCCAAAATCTCGATTATCTAGGTTTAGTCACTTTGGTGGCTTAGCGGCACGTGTGGCTGGCAATATGCTTGTAGACGGCGCTAAACAATTGAGTAAAGGCCAGAAGCCGTCAAGTCAAAACCTACTTCTGACCCCAACCAATATTGGTCATGTTGCAAATAAGTTATCGCACCTTCGTGGAGCCGCGATGAAGTTAGGTCAAATGATTTCTATGGATGCCGGTGAGCTCATTTCGCCTGAGTTAAGTGCCGTACTTGGCAAGCTACGATCTGACGCCGCGCCTATGCAACATAAACAATTATTAGCCTTGCTAAAAAGTCATTGGGGTGAAGATTGGTTGGATAATTTTAGTCAGTTTGAGTTGCGCCCTTTTGCAGCAGCATCCATTGGCCAAGTCCACCTTGCTCGACTTGAAAATGGGCAAAAATTAGCGGTTAAAATTCAATATCCTGGAGTAAGGGATTCAATCGCTAGTGATGTGGACAACGTGAGTACACTCTTAAATATGTCAGGACTTTTGCCCGCTCAAGTAGATATGAGCGATTTGTTAGAGGCCACGAAAGCCCAGTTACAGGATGAGGCGAATTACGCTCTTGAAGCCAGTTACATCAAGAAGTACCAATCTCATTTAAATAGCGCTGAATTTGTAGTACCACAAATTAATGAAAGCCTTACTCAAGATGATATTTTGGTAATGCATTACATCGAAGGAGAAACCATAGAAAAAGCGGTCAATCAGCCTTTAAACGTTCGCAACCAAATCGTTCGAAATCTCATTTGGTTATTCTTGAAAGAGCTTTTTGATTTTCGATTAATGCAAACAGATCCAAACTTCGCAAATTTTTTATATGACCCAGCCTCTAAAAAAATTGGCTTGTTAGACTTTGGGGCGACCCGAGTTATTCCGCAACATATAAGTGAAGGTTACCAAAAACTGATAGCGGCAGGTGTGAACGACAATCGAGAAGATGCATTGTTAGCGGCGAAACAAATTGGATTTTTTAATGACCAAATTAGCCCAGAGTATTTAGACGAAGTAATGAAAATATTCGATATGGCCTGCGAACCTTTGAAGTACGACGGTGAGTTTAACTTCGCCACCAGCCAGCTGGCCAGTAGAGTTCGCGATGTAGGCTTAAACATTAAAAACCATCGTTCTGAATGGCACACTCCACCAGTTGATGCGCTGTTTATTCACCGAAAGTTAGGTGGGTTATACTTACTTGCATCAAAACTAAATGCGTCTGTTAATATTAAAGAAATTTACACAGAGTTTTTACACCTGAGAAATTAAATAGAAATATTTGTAATAAAAGGTTTTAAATCTCTACTAATGAAATAACAATCATTCGGGAGATAACAAATGAACCATCAACTTAATCTAAGTTATTCCGGCCCAAGGTTAACTTTTCCGAAGGTCGGTTATGTCTGAATATCAGAAAAACTTCGAATCAATTATTTCTAAATATCGACTTTCACTATTCAAAGTGGCTTCGACTTTTGAAGCTGATCCTACGTTACGACTCGACCTACTTCAGGAGATGTTTGTTGCTATTTGGCAGGCTTTAGCTTCGTTTAAAGAACAAAGCTCTCTACATACATTTATCTATAAAGTTGCTTATAACCAAGCGTTAACTCACGTGACTAAACAGCGTAAAAACCAAAAATTTGACGAGCTGACAGAGAGTATCGAATGTAAAAGAAGTGATATTGAATCTCATGTTAGTGCCTTGCAGTCATTGAGTTATTTAACAAACAAGATAGGAAAATTACCAATTATACAAAGACAGTTAATTACTTTGTCTTTAGAAGGTGTTTCTTACAACGACATGGCTGAAATATCCGGCCTTTCGGTGACCAATGTTGGAGCGCAATTAAACAGAGCAAAAACCAAACTTAACAAGCTATTGGAGAGAGAATAATGAATCAACAACAAAACGCTTGGGACGACTTAATCCAAAACTGGAATGCAAACGATGATGGCCTCAGTAAAGCACTGCCATCTGATCAGGATTTAATAGACCAAATAAATAAGCAAAACCGTAGTGATAAAGTGGCGACTATCCTTTCATTAATTGCCAGTGTTGTACTATCTAGCTATATCATCTTTGAAATGTATGCTGGATTGCCATCTGTTGCGGATACAGTCTTGTATTCGGTTTTTTTAGCTCTTTCTATATCTGTTGGTTTATTTACTGTTTTTTCAACAGGGCGCTCAAAGCAAACTTCTGCAAACACTACACATCAACACCTACTGACATTAATAAATCAGTCAAAAGGTAACTTAAAAGCCATAGCTTTTAGTCGATTTATTTGTGTAATAGCGTTGATAATGAGTACCTTGTTAGTGGCGTTGATTGTATTTGTAGCCTTTAGTAAAACACTAGAAATAAAACACTATCTTGTGGGCGGTGCTGCACTGAGTTGCAGCCTACTTTTTGTTGGCATTTTTATTTGGCTAAAAAAACAAAAAGTTCTGTTAGAACATAAAGTAGAGACGTTAACTCGCCACCTAAACTGACAAGGTAGCTAGAATTGAACACCACATAGCTTTGTAATTGAAGAATAGCTAATATGAGTAATAAACATCTTGATAAACTCAACTTGATGTTAACTATCCTTTTAATGCAAAGTAGAAGTGTTAGTTACGACGTTAAAACAAACCGCTCAAACAGGCCAATTAACCATGAATATTAAATCTACTCTTTTAAGTGTCTCCCTTGTATTAAGCTCCGTTGCTTTTAATGCTATTGCTGCCGCAAGCCCTAAAACATTTGGCTCTGGCGCCAACACTGATAATGTTTCAAAAATATCGACGATTTTGGCGTCTCCAGACGACTACCTTGATGAAGACGTTACGATAAAGGGCACTATTGTTAAGGTTTGTAAGAAACGTGGATGTTGGATGGAACTGACGTCAGACAAAAAATTTCAAACTTTTAGAGTTAAAGTAAGAGATGGCGACATGGTATTTCCTATGACCGCCATGGGAAAAACAGCATTCGCAACTGGTAAGATTCAAGGGTTCCCTATGACATTGGAGCGCACTAAGCAGTATTTGGCTTATCAAGCCGAAGAGATGCAAGAAAGCTTTGATCCTGACTCTGTAACTGAAGCAATGACCATTTATCAACTTGCGCCTCATGGCGTGACGATTGTTGATTAATGTCTATGTCAGTTAATTGGTTTAAGTTAAACCGGTCATTACATCGCGACATAGGCTATTTTTGCATTGGTATGACGTTGATTTTTGCTGTGTCTGGCATTGCCGTGAATCATGTTGAAGACTGGAATCCAAACTACGATGTCACCCAGGAAACCGTAACGCTCAATGGCCTTTCTGATCGCATTGAGCAACCGGGCTTTGAGCAAAAAGAGTTTGAGCAATGGTTATTGGCTGAGCTTAATTTGCAAACTACGATTAAAGCTCAGTTTTGGGAGACACCTAATCGCTTAAAGCTATTTAGCAAACAAGATCATACGTTAATTATTTCGCCGGCAAACAACGAAGTAGTGATTGAGCAGGTGAAACCAAGAGTATTACTGCGAGCCGCAAACTTTTTACATTTAAACGAAGCACGAAAGGCATGGACCTACTTTTCTGACGCTTATGCGGTCATGTTAATATTTTTATCGCTTTCAGCCTTGTTTATGGTCAAAGGTAAGTACGGTCCGTTAGGCAAAAGAGGATTGTTAATTATTGCTGGTATCGCTATTCCTATTGGTTTTGTGGTTATGTACAGCAGTTAATAAAAAAGCCGACACAAGTTCGGCTTTTTACTTTGGCGATAGCTCAGTTAACGTTAAGCATGACTCAGCTATTTTTCACCGTAGCTCAGCTAGTTTTAGGCATAGCTCAACTACTTTTTGTCGTTGTGCTATTACTCAATATTAAAATTGGTAGTTTACCGACAACCTAATAGTACGCGGTTCAAACACGTGATAATGAACATCTTCAACTGGGTTCATTTCTGACGCTAGTTGAGACTCATAAAAGTAGTCAATGTCATGGTCGTTACTGTTCGTTAAGTTTAGAACATCAACTTTATACGTTAGTGGACCATCACGGTAACCTACTCTTAAGTTACTGATAAAGCTCGCATCAGAGTATACCGAACCGTCTTCTATTAATGGTCTCTTACCAAAATACCTTACTCTAAAACTACCAAACCAAGCTTCGTCAATATCGACATTTACACCGGCTTGAACAACGTGCTTTGGTGCTCCCGGGATTAGATCTCCGCCTTCTGGATTACCCGCAAATTTTGCTTCTGTATAGGCGTATTCTAAATCAACACTTAGCGTTTCATTAAAGTAGTAGTAAGTTGTTAGCTCTAAACCGTGGCGTTCAGAAGCGTCGCTTGCTTCAGTATTACCAGCATCGCCAACAAATAGTAACTCGCTGTCTAAGTCTAATTGCCACAATGCAATAGAGACATTAAACAGCTCACTCGTGTAACCGCGCAAACCAAGCTCATAGCCTGTTGATTTAACAAGGGGATCTACTGCATCAACAGCCTCACCGTTTGATGGGTCAATGCGAATAGTTGTGCCTCTAGCGTCATTTGAGTGAAAACCCTGGCCATAAGAAAGATAGCCTTCCCAAGCGTCATTGATTGAATAAATCACATTGGCTTTTAAAGAAGTTTGGCTATCGTCAGACTCACCACTATTGGCTGCAAGGTTCACATTATTAATATTTGTAGACGTTGCTCCATTACCAACGCGATCACGAACATCAAAGTCATAATAATCATGGCGTAGACCAATCACAGTGCGAACGCGTTCGTTCCAATCAATACTGTTTTGCCAATACGCACCTAGGCTAAATTCATCCACACTATCTCTGCGAATAGTTCCTAGACGTTGGCGTTCTTTAGTGCGGAATAAACCCACTTCTGCAACGTCATCGTTACGAAGCTCAATTCCAACTAAGTTGTTCATTGCCATGTCATTAGATAACTTTATTTCGTCTAATTTATAACTTAACGAACCACCCCAAATTGTGCGGTCATCTACTTGTTCAAACTGATCGCCATCAACATTGTCATCTAGCAAATAAGTGAAGTTTGACCATAAAGTCATGTCGTAATTAATAGCATACGCATTCGCTTGCCACTGACCTTGTTGCCAATCAACACTTAAACTATAACGTGAAGACTCACCTCCCACGCTAGTATCAATTGAACCTAGCTCATCAATTAAACCGGATTCAACCGCGCGACCAGGTATTTGGTCAGCACTATTCCACGTATTGTCATACGCCATAAATGCAGCACTAATAAAGCCGTCTTCTAACTCATAAGTTTGCTTTAGTAACAAATTAGTTTTGTCTAAGTCTTCGTCAATGTCAGTCCAAGGTCCATCATAGCCAGTATGAGAAAACGCATATAATGTATCGCCACCGGCTATTTTTGCATCATTGAGTACAACAAAACGATGATAGTTATCTTCGCCTAGCGTTAGCTCAACTTGTCCTTGTTCTATCTTTTTAAACGTAGAGAAAGCTGCATGTCCCGCACCACTGAAGTCGCCAACATCGGCATAATAAGAGCCCTTTTTATAGCTCAATCGTTCTACACTTTCTGGTATTAAAAAGTTTAAATCGGTGTAACCTTGCCCATGCCCGTGCGAGCGCATGTTAACTGGCATGCCATCAACAAAAGTTGAGAAATCGGTGCCATGGTCTAGATTAAAGCCTCGTAAAAAGTACTGATTCGCTTTACCTGTACCACTATGTTGAGTCACAACCATTCCTGGCACTAATTCTAGTACTTCACCGGTTCTTAATAGTGGTCGTATTGAAATTTCTTCTTGGCCAACTATGCCTTCAGATGCTGATATTGCATCGCCAATTAGATTGGTTTTACGGCCTTCAACGGTAATAGTTTCAAGCGTCTCATTTTCTGGACCAGCCGAGTCGCTGGTTTCTGCTAAGGTAGAAAATGGCAGTGCTGTTGAGCCAAGAACGATTGGTAACAGCCATTGATTATGCTTCATTATGTATCCTTTCAAATCTTTATTAGAAAACAGCCAGTGGGCTTTTCTTATTGCCCGTATTATACGGATACCTAATAAAATTGGATGCAGATAAAATTAACTCATATGGTTAGTTTGTGGAATTGTCGATTCGTGTAATAAAAAACCTCTATCAAATGGGGACTATTGACCACCTGATCGGTCTACGACTATTTTTCGTTTAATCTTTTTGAAAGTTTTTTATGACTTCCACGGTTTATTGTTAAAAGAACTGGAATAAATTATGAATTATAATGCGACGTTAAAATTTGCTGTTGTTGCTTTACTTGTAGCATTGATTGGGCTTTCTTTTAAATCTATTCAAGCCTCACCTACACAGGCTAAACTAGGACAAAGTCAGTTTAGTGATATAAGTCAAACTACTGAATTGCTTGAGTCCACTGACATTTCCGACGCGACAATACAGCATCAAACCTTAGTTTTAGGCTTAGGTTGTTTTTGGGGTGCCGAAAAGCGCTTTGAAGCACTTCCTGGTGTTATTAATGTTTTATCTGGATATGCTGACGGGCGAGGATTAAAGCCTACTTACCGCGAAATCACAAAATTAAAGCAGAAGTTTAATGATGATAATTTTGCTGAAGTTATCCGCGTTGAATATGACCAGAGTGTCATTGCCACAGACACTTTAATTAAACTGTTTTATGAAATGCATGACCCTACTCAAAAAAATAGACAGGGAAATGATGTTGGCACTCAGTATCGCTCAACTATTCTTTATAATTCTGAACAACAAGCTGACATTGCAACTCGTTTAACGAAAACATTTCAGCAACGCTTAAATGAAAAAGCTAAAGGCTTAATTCAAACCCAAATTAAACCATTGGATAAGTTTTACCCTGCTGAAGATTACCATCAAGATTATATTGCTAGAAACCCAAATGGCTACTGCCCTGATCACAGCACTGGCGTAACGTTTGAAGACTCGCCGTTGCTCGCAAAAAAGATGACTGAACCACCAGCAAAAGTGGACAATACTGGACTGCTTACTGGTAAACAAATTGTTGTCATCGATGCACCAAACTGCCCTTATTGCGAGCGTTTTAAAGAGGACGTGACCAATGATTATGCTGGCGATATACCGTTGCACTTCCGTTTAGCGAGCCAATTGGATGGACTAACGATTTCGTCTCCAACTTTTGGAACGCCAACCATTTTGTTTATTGAAGATGGTAAAGAGCGCTTAGGTCATATGGGTTATATGAGCAGCGACTCTTTTTATAAGGCGCTGGGTGCATTCAAACTTGGGGATACCGAGGCGTTTAAGGTGGCATTTGGTAAAGGCACCGATAACCGTTTTTGCAAAGCTTACGACAAATTTAAGAATACCCCACCAGGCGTTTTTATCGATAGCTTATCTGGGGCGCCGCTGTTTGATACCTCTGACCGATTTAATTCTGGTACTGGCTGGTTGTCTTTTCATAGTGCGATTGAAGATTCTGTGACTTACCATGAAGATAACTCTTTTGGCATGGAACGAACTGAAGTTAGAGCTAAAATTACCGGTATTCATTTAGGTCATGTTTTTAATGACGGCCCAAATGGTGGTAAACGATACTGTATCAATGCAACGGTTTTGGATTTTGTTCCTAGAACTTAGTTAACAACCGTCGAGGATTGCGCCTATAACAGGTTCATTTCCTCGACTTGCTGCGCTGTAAGCGTAATAAACGTAGCAATTGTCCGCTGTACTTACGCCATTAGGCCAAATAACCATAGCGCTCGAAGAGCCAGCCACACTCACATCGCCGCCAATATTAAAGTCACTATCTACACAAAGATCAGCGTCGCCATCACAAATTCCGCCTGAGCTTTTGAGTTCAAAGTCACCCTCTAGCATTTGTCGCCAAGCTGTTTCCCAGCTGTGTTCTGGATACCCGTAGTCTAGCCTTACTACTTCACCGCTTGGTAACGTTAAGTCTTGGTTAAGGGCATTTGTTACACCTTGTACATGGCCGTAAGATAACGTCATAGACATTGACGACTTCATTGCACCCTGAATACCTTGCAGTATGGAAATACGCGCATCTGAAGATATACCTATAAGTTTAGGCCCTGCAGTTACGGCTAAAATGCCTAAAATAACAATGACTATTATAAGTTCTATTAACGTAAAACCTTGAGACTGACGACTTTTCATTTTAACCCTTAACTACGCGAGTATTATGTAAGTATTGACCAAGCAATACACTCGTTAAAGCAAAGGCTGGTACTGTGATGGCCAACGACATTGCACCACTTGGAAAGTAATAACCAACAATAATCCCAACAATTGAAGTAACTGTAAATTGTAGGAACCCTAATACCGATGATGCTTTGCCTGCACATTCAGGAAATGGAGCTAGCGCCATTCCTATAGAGCTTCCTAAACTAAAAGAGAAACCAAAGCTGCCGATACTCAAAAAGACTAAATATTGAGTTAATGATCCGGGGTTAGGTACAACAAAAAACATAGCTGACGAAATCCCCATTAGCAACAAACCTATATTGCATGTTGCTCTTGCGGAAAACAGACCGATAAGTTTTGTTGCGCAAAACGCCGCAAACATAATTAAAAAAGCGTTACTGCCAAAAACTAACGAAAACTCCGTTGGCGTCAGACCCAAATTATCAATCAGTAATACAGGTGACTTAACAACATACTGAACAATAAAAGCCATTGAGGCCATTGACGCGATTGCATTAGACGTGAAATTAGCGTGAGACAATATATACCAAAAGCTTTTATTTGACTCTTTCGGGCTTGATTCAGGAGGTTTTGTATTGGCTTCCCCTCCTGTATTTCCAATCGTTGATGACTTACCTGAATCCAAGCTTTGAAGCTTTACCGATTGGTTTGTTTCGCCCATATTAAATTTAGTAAATATAAACGTCATTGCTCCTAAAACCACCAGCAATGCAAAACAATAACGCCAACCTAGCTGTACTGATATCAAACCACCTAATAAAGGTGCAAGTGCAGGGACAATACTTTGTGCGCCGTTCAAAATTGAGTATATTTTTGCGCTTTCATCTTCATCAAATAAGTCACGTACAACCGCTAGCGCGGTCACAGCACAACCACAAGCACCAATGCCTTGAATAAGTCGACTGGCAATGAGTGTTTCGAGGTTTGTGGCTATTGTTGCCAGTATTGATGCCAGTATATAAACAAATAACGAAACCAGAGCAATAGGCTTTCTTCCGTACTTGTCTGACAACGCTCCTAAAAATAACTGCCCAACTCCCATACTTATTAAGTAAAAAAAGATGCCTAGTTGCACGTTATCAACAGAAGTATTTAGGTCGGTCGCGATTAGTTGAACAGCCGGTAAGTAAATATCCACAGGCAATAGGTTTAAGATCATAAACAGCATCATTAGCCAAACAATGCCTTTTTTACCTAAATTACTATTATTTTTGACGATAAGGGAAAACGAACCTGACAACTAAACCTCCGACGAATACATTCTAGATACGATGATTTTAGAATATTATAAACAGCCGCATTATAGGTAGGTTCTCGTTTTTCACAAGATGGGTGATTTGTTTTTAATGAATTATTGACCTGAAAGAAGCGACTTAATAAAAGCCGCTCAATTATCAAACTATTTCAAGACAGTCACTTTACCCTTTAGGTGACTATGTATTTTGGGTTGCCTCTGCCAAACTGTTGAAGACTAGTTCAACTCTAAGACCACCAGTAGGCTTATTACTTAATAATAAATAGCCAGAATGAGCCGTCATGGCTTTTTTCGCTATAGCTAAGCCTAAACCTGCCCCGCCACTATTTCTTTCTCTAGCGTCGCTATGACGATAAAACGGTTCTGAGATTTTTGACAACAAATGATCTGGTATTCCAAGTCCATCATCTTCAATAATGAGTTGAAGCTTGTTGCCTTCAACTTTCGCCTCAAAAGTGATCTGACTTTTTGCATATCGAATACCATTTCTGAGGATATTCTCAATTGCACTAGATACGATTTTGCGGTCTACCCTTATGTTTAAGTTTGGCAATGCCTCGATATTAATTTTTTTACCTAATGACTCGGCTTCAAATTCGGCATCTTGTAATACAGGTATTAAAACGTCAGACAGTACATATTCTTGTAAATCTAAATGCTGTTGTTTTGTTTCTAAACGCGACAGCATCAAAACAGAGCCAATCATTTGGTCAAGCTGCTCGGCTTCTTTTTCGATTCTAGCTAGGTAACCCTCTCGTCTTTCTTCATTAGACTCTTTTGCCAAACCTACGGCGAGTGACAGCCTTGTAAGAGGTGAACGAAGCTCATGTGATATATCGGCAAGTAAACGCCTTTGCACACCCATGGATGCTTCTAATTGCTCAGCCATGCTATTAAAATCTGCAGACAGTTCACCAAGTTCATCCTTGCCCACATATTTGTTGGGCACTCGGCTACTTAGCTCACCTTTACCAACTTTTTCAGCCGCGTCTCTGAGCTCTCTAATTGGCCTTGCGATGCCACGGGTAAATAAGAAGCTCAAACCTAAAGAGACTAAAATAGGCACGGTAAACTTCAGCCAAATGGGCAACAAACTAAACTTAATAAGTAACGGTGGGTTACGTTTGGGCGTTACTTCGTATAAATGAAGCACCTCATTGTTTATCTTTACTTTAATTGGGCCAATGGCGTGGTAATTTTCTGTAAAAATATATTGCGGCGTTAAGTCATCAACTTCCGCTAATAAGTTCAAGTCAACACTTTCAGGAACCGGGCCACTCAATACCGACATCTCTGAGGTCGAGCCTTTTAAGAACAAGACTCTCTTTCTCGACGAACGATGCAACAACCTCTGCAACTGCTTGCTAGTGGGTAAACTGTTAAAGCGCTTCTCAATAAATAATGCGTACTTCTCTATTCCACTAACTTTTCTAGAGTCTAACGGTTTAGATACTAAGTCGGTAAAGCTCACTGAACTAATTAATAATAAAATAACAATGGTGATAGCAATTGAAGACCAAAACCATGCAAATACTTTGAATAACAAACTGTTTAAACGTGCCATAAACTACCTCCAGCCACTACTTACCGCCAACCATTATGTAACCAGAACCTCTTATTGTATGAATGCGTTCATGATTTGAGTACTGGGCAATTTTTTTACGTAAGTTACTTACGTGCATATCAATAGATCTGTCATAAGCCGCCAAACGTCTACCTAACACCTCTTGGCTTATGGTTTCCTTGCTTACAATGCTGAGTGGATCTTTAAGCAGTAAAATAAGAATCTCGAATTCAGTACCCGTTAATGTAATGGCCTGCTGGTTTACTTTTGCACTTCTTGATTGAATACATAACTCAATATCTTCAAAAGTAATTGTATGTTCATTTTGAGGTTGAGTGAGCAAATCAACTCGACGAACCATCGCTTTTACGCGAGCTAGCAACTCTCTATGATTAAAGGGTTTAGCAATATAGTCGTCCGCTCCCACTTCTAAACCATAGATCCGATCGTAGTCTTCACCTTTAGCTGTCAACATGATTACCGGCGTTGCTTTGGCCTGTCTCAGTTTTTGTAAGACTTCAAACCCATTTAAGCTTGGTAACATAACATCGAGTAATATAAGGTCGTAATCATCTTTTATCGCCGCCTCTAAGCCTTGTTGTCCATCATGTAACGCCATTACATCAAAGTCATTAGACATTAAGTATTCAGACAATAATTGCGTAAGTTCAGTGTCATCATCGATAATTAAAATAGATTTTTTTGCCACGATAGTTTCTCAGCTATTAAGGTAGAAATGCCATTTTAAGCAAAAAACAGCAATGAACGTTAATCTTTACATTACTTTGCACTCCCTTGGCATTACTTTGCATTGAAGGGTTTAGTATTAATATCAACTTAACAAAGCGAGGTGCTTATGAATACTAAATTACTTTTATCATTGTCTGCGGTAGTGGCGTTAGTAGCCGTTTCTGCAACCCAACCAGCTCACGCTGAAGGCAAACATAAAGAGCGTAAAGCTCATATGGAAAAGCGAGGTCCAATGCTTTTATCTGAGCGCGTGGCAGAAAAGCTTGATTTGACTGAAGCTCAACAGAACCAAATAAAGCAAATTTTTGAGCAAGCTAAATCGGAAACAAAAGCTGATAAAGAGAGCCTTAAGTCACTCAAGAAACAGTGGCGTACATTGTCTAAAGCAGATGCACTAGACGAACAATCTTTATTAGAGGTAGCGAACCAACAGGCCACTCTTAAAGCTAAATTGCAAGTGAAACGCCTTCAAACTGAAAAAGCCGTTCAGTTAGTTCTAAATGAAGAGCAGCAAGAAAAGATTGCTAAATGGAAAAAGAAGAAACAACGCAAAGCTCGTCATCACGGTGGTAAAGATCGAGCGTAAGAAGTTAACCTCAGTTGCCGTTATAACTTAAAGCTGGAAACTGAATTACTTAATGAAGCAGCCAACTGGGCAGTACCCGTGGCTGCTTTTTCATTTTCATCTGATACGTTAATATTCTCTTGAGTATCCTTTGCTAATGCGGCCAGATATTCTAAAACTTGACCTGACATTGCTCTTTGGCGTTCCGTTGCACTCGCTGTTTTGTCCGCAACCTCAGAAACAACTGATGAAGCTTGCGCTATTTGATTTAGCGCTTCTAATGTTTTTTGTGATAATGCTACTGTGGACTCGGTCACTTCACTGCCTTGATTTATAGACTCCACAGCTCCTTGAACACCTTCTTGAAGGGTTCGGATCATCGCCTGTATGTCTTCCGTACTTTGCTGAGTTTTACTTGCTAATGTTCTAACCTCATCTGCTACAACTGCAAAGCCTCTGCCCTGTTCACCCGCCCTTGCCGCCTCAATTGCAGCATTTAACGCCAGTAAGTTTGTTTGTTCGGCAATACCTCTAATTACATCAAGTACGGATGCGATATTAGTGGAGTTTTCAGACAATTTAAGTATCACTTCAGCTGCATCGGAAACTGACTTAGATAAAGTGGTGATTTCTTCTACCGCTTTTTTGGTAATTTCTGTACCTTGATTAGTCAACTGACTAACCTCTTTGACTTCATTAGATGTCATCACTGCATTCTCTGAAACTTCATTTATAGTAATACTCATTTCATCTAACGCAGCTGTAATATGCTCCACAGATTGAGACTGCTGATGACTTGTACGCTTGATACTTTTAGCGCCATCTGTAAGGCTACTCACTTCTTGCTTTAAATGGGAAGACTGCGTAGCAACTGAACCAATTAAGCCCGAAAGTTTATCTATAAACTGATCCAAAGATCTAGCTACATCACCAATTTCATCGCGTCTGGTAGAGTTTATTCTTTTCGAAAGATCCCCTTCTCCAGAATCTAATTCTTTTATATTTTCATTCAGTTCATTAAGCGCATCCGACATTAATTTTGGACCTATATAGCCTATTGCCACTGCACTTATAATAACGAGTAAACCAAATGAAATGAGTAATGTCTCTTCCGTTTTGACATTTTTTAAAACCTTATCTTTTTTATTAACGCTCTCTATACCTGCAGACTCACCTGCAATATCATAAAACTCTCTAAGAGCAGAAAATGTATTGTTAGATGCATTTGCACTTATCGCTTTTGCGCTATCTAAATCCCCAGACTCTATTTTTTCGAAAACAGAATTTGCTGCTTTTCTCCACTTATCAAATGCTTGCTGAAAATTATTTAACTTAGTAAGAACATGTGGGTAGCTCTTCATATAAGCTTTGTAATTTTGCATACGGTCGTAAGCTTGTTGCGCATTTTCTAAGTATTCTGCTTTGTATTCTACAAAAGCTTCGGAACCAGGACGAGTTGCCAATGCCTTTAGCTCAGCAACTCGTGCTTGATAAAGGTCGCGGTCTGCGTTAAGTACAGCAGAAATAGCGGGATTAAAGTTATTTCCTAGCTCACTAAGAGTTGAGTCCATTTTAAAAATTAATCGACTGTTAAAAACAACAAGTATCAATATAAACAACGCAATGATGGAAAAAATTATGGAATATTTAACTTTAATGCTCGTTTTTTTCATTTTTACACTCGGACAATTGAAAACTATTTAACTATAGTAAAAGAATCTAAAAGTACATTTTGTTACAGTGAAAATATTGCGTCTACTTATTGATTAGCCCTAGAATAAAGAAAACATAACCACATGGACGACCAATAAATGTTTAATAAAAACCTTCTTACCCTAGCGTTATTTTCAAGCCTTTCCTACACGGCACAAGCCAAGCAAGATGACTGGAACTTTACTTTAGGTTCTGGCTATCCATATTTTGCAACCGTTGGAACAAATTATGAATTAGACGATTCATCAAACATTTTTGTAAATTATAAAATTGGCTTGGATGATGGTTTTTCTATTGGATATGAAAAAGCTTTAGAAAATCCGAATCACTCAGTAGGCGGGTATATTGGCGCAGTTGGCATTAAGGATAATAAATGCGAAAACATAGATACCACTGCCAATAACAACAATGATGATTTTGGCACTATCATTGGTGTTGCATTTTCAGACGCATTAGGTTGTGCGCTGTCAGCTGTATTCGGTGATGAAACAACGCAAGGGGCAGCGTTATTTTACGGTTATAGTTTTAATGGCTTGAATCAATCAGGTTGGAAACTTAGGTTTGAAGCTGGTTACGGAGAGAACAAAAACCGAGAAGACAATGTGGGTCATCTAAACTTCTCGGCTCGTTATCAATTCTAAGAAGACCGAAGTAAACTTATTGTCTAGCTTACCGTCCTTCTCTAAAAAGCAGGCTATCCTTACTATTAATCTATTTCATTATTAAATACGTAACGTACCAAGTAACGTCTAAAAATTAACAAGGAATATATAATGGCTAAAGCTTATGCGGCAAAAGAAGCGGGCGGAAGTTTGTCTCTCATAGACATCGATTTAGGTAGTTTGGATACTAATGAAGTACTCATCGATGTTGAATATTGTGGAATTTGTCACTCAGATTTATCAATGTTAAATAATGATTGGGGGATGTCTAGTTACCCTTTAGTAGCAGGCCACGAAGTAGTCGGCAAGATAAATGCTGTCGGAAGCAGTGTAAAAACACTAAAAGTAGGTCAAACCGTTGGGTTAGGTTGGCATTCTGACTACTGCCAAGCTTGCAGCAGTTGCGGTACGGGTGATGAGAATTTGTGTGATAACGCACAACCAACAATTATTGGCAGACATGGTGGTTTTGCAGAGCAAGTAAAGGCAAATGAAGCATCTGTTGTTGCACTGCCCGACGGGATGGATACAAAGTCTGCCGGTCCCTTATTTTGCGGCGGTATTACTGTATTTAACCCAATGGTTCAGTTTGATATAAAGCCAACAGATAAAGTTGCCGTTATTGGAATTGGTGGACTTGGCCATATTGCGTTGCAATTTTTAAATGCTTGGGGTTGTGAAGTTACTGCTTTTACATCGAGTGAGAGTAAAACTGAAGAAGCCAAGTCCTTAGGTGCGCACCACACTATTAACTCTCGGAGTGAAGCTGATATAGAAAAGGCAGCTGGCTCTTTTGATTACATTCTTTCAACGGTAAATGTAAAGCTGGATTGGAACCTGTATATTTCTACTTTAAAGCCAAAAGGAAGACTTCACTTTGTAGGGGCAACACTTGAGCCTCTTGATATTGGCGTATTTGGTTTAATGGCGAAGCAACGTTCTATTTCATCATCGCCTGTTGGAAGCCCCTCTACAATAAAAGCAATGTTAGAATTCGCGCATCAACATAACATCAAACCTCAAGTTGAAATGTTTAAATTTGATGATATTAATAATGCGATTGCGCACGTAGAAAGTGGTAAAGCTCGTTATCGAGTTGTATTAGAAAAATAGCAAGCTTAATACGTTAAAAAAGTAAGCTTGCTAAAAGAGTCTAACAAATACTAAAGATGATTAATCGTTAACTGATTTTGGTTAACCACAATTTGGCTTTTGAGTACTTACTTTATACATTGGCTGAGTAACTTTTAGGTGCTCAGTCAATTTTTTAATGCGAGTTTCGTTTGATGGGTGAGTAGACAAGAACTCTGGTGGAGCACCGCTACTCGCCTTCGCCATGTTATGCCACAAATCAACCGCCGCTTTAGGTTTAAAACCTGACTTTGCCATTAGCTCTTGACCAATAATGTCAGCTTCTTTTTCATGTGTCCGACCATAAGGCATGAGCACACCATATTGAACACCTACACCTAATCCAGCCATTACTAAACCTTGAGTTTGTTCATCTTGTCCTGACAATAAAACCCCTGAAATTTGTAAAGCTCCTTGCGCCACAGAATTAGAAGACAGCCTTTCATTTGAATGATTTGCAATAACATGCCCAACTTCGTGTCCCATTATTGCTGCTAGTTGATCTTGATTTTCAGTCACTTTAAGTATGCCGGTATACACGCCAATTTTGCCACCTGGCAACGCAAAGGCATTAATTTGATCTGATTCAAATAAAACCACTTCCCAGCTGCCATCGTGAGCTTCTTTACTTACGTTTGGCGTTATTTGATCAGCAACACACTGAACATAAGCAGTAAGCTTTTTATCTGAGCTTATTGGAATGTCCTTTTTCATTTGTTCAAAAGACTCTGAACCCATTGCTGACATTTTATCGCCCGAGAACATGGTAATTTGACTACGACCAGTAGGTGACGTACTGCAGGCGGATAGACACAACGCAATACAAACACCAGATAATAGTTTTAACTTGAACTTCATTAAATAGAGGCCTTTTAAATGATTTAAATTAACTATAATAAAGATTACACGGATTGTTGAGCAAATTCCCTAACAAATAGCTAATTAAGCCACGTCATCAATTTAAGGAACAGTTATAAAGTTCATTAATCATTGATTTTTATACACTTTTATATCTTCGCAAGCTTGCCTATATTTTGCTTATTAAAAACAAACTATAAAGTATTTAAAAGGATTAAATTATGAAATTAAAAGCAATCGCATCAGCCCTACTTGTAAGTTTATCGTTATCTGGCTGTGTTATTCATGTAGGTAAGTCACATGCAGCTGATGTTGAGTTTAAGGAAGAGTTAACCTTAAATGCTGACAGTATTAATCAGTTATTGGTAGAAAATGGCTCTGGCTCAATTAATATTATTGGCGTGGAAGGGCAAACAAGCATTAATGTTAAAGCACATGTTTGGACTGATGATGATCGTAGCCATAAGTTGTCATTGACTCAATCCGGTGATGAAGCTCGACTCGTAGCATATGCTAGTAACTCGTTTGGCTCTTGGGGCAGCAATAATACTAAAATAGACATAGATGTAACAATGCCTAAACATCTTGCGCTATCTATTAGCGACGGCTCTGGAAGTATTACTATAGAAAGTATTGGTAGTGACCTTGATATAGATGATGGTTCTGGTTCTATCGAGTTATCAGATGTAGGTGGCTCAGTAAAAGTAAATGACGGTTCTGGTAACCTAACCATAGAGAAAGTATCAAACAACTTAGATATTACCGACGGTTCTGGAAACATTAACATTAGAGACATCGGCGGTGACGTTGTTGTGAATGATGGATCAGGTGACTTGTCGGTTCAGAATATTAAAGGTGGAGTAGACGTGGACGACGGCTCTGGCTCTTTATCTATAAAAAATGTTGATGGCTTTACAAAAGTTTTAGATGACTCTGGTAATTTATCTATAAAAAATATTATGAATAAAGTTTATATCGAAGATGGTAGCGGTGACATTACCGTTAAAAATACTAAAGGTTTAGAGATAAACGGTTCAGGCAGCGGTCAACTTTATATAAAAGAAATAAATGGACCCGTATCGCTTGATGATTAACTTAGGAGGTAATAAATGAATATTTTAAAACAATTATTCATTCACCTTGTTGGAGGATCATTAGTATTAATGGGCCTCATATTTATAGTGGTTCCTGGGCCTTCTTTATTATTGTTAATACCAGGACTATACATTCTTAGCTTTGAATATGAGATTGCTCGAGTTTGGCTCAAAAAATGTCAGCTGATGTTAAAGAAAAGCGCAAACTGGATAGATAGTAAAATTAGAGCAAGAAAATACAGATAAATCACTACAAACAAAAAAGCCCCAGCTCTTACGAACCGGGGCTTTTCTTCATCTACTTTGTTATTCCGTTAACCCAAAAGCTAACTTCCTAACTAAACAGAATTAAGCGATTACTGTTGCTAAAAAACCAG
>PJEL010001672.1_pt1 | contig 21766 bp, 17 predicted proteins | sample 1853271 | NCBI WGS metagenome assembly PJEL01 (sample SAMN08108733, study PRJNA415343) | Invertebrate metagenome, whole genome shotgun sequencing project. | host: Globobulimina | place: Sweden: Gullmar Fjord | collected 2015-08
ACAAATTAATACCTTAGTAGAAATTGTAATGTTTTATAGGGCAAGTAATTAATAAAGTAAAATTATTTTAAATAGTTACATGCTGTTGTTGAGGTATTTATCCAGGACCTTAAAGTAATTCCAGTTTATCTGGGCTAGGTAATTATTGTGAAAATTGTATTGTTAAGATACATTTTGTTGTTCTGTTAGGGCAATATAAATTATTAAAACTTTGTGCTTATAAAATTATATTTTTACCATATGGTTTAATAGAAGAATTATTTCAACTGGTTACGTTGTGTTTTAAACGGGCGGGATTTAAACATAAATTTATTGTGTAAGCAAGTCCTTGTGAAATCTGTTGTTAATTGCAAATTATAATAAAATGGGTAAAAGGTAGCTATGGGGTCAACTGATAAAATGCGTGTTGCGATGTACTATAGCAACGATAATGTGAAAATTGAGGCGCTGGACAAGCCTCATATAGGTGTTGATGAATTGCTGGTTAAAATTGTTGCGAGCGGTATTTGTGGCAGTGATGTGATGGAATGGTACCGTCGAGACAAAGTGCCATTAGTTTTAGGGCATGAGATTGCTGGAATTGTGGAGGCTGCGGGAAATGAGGTTTCAAATTTTAAAGTTGGCGACCGGGTTGTAGCCACACATCATGTTCCTTGTTATACATGTCACCATTGCCTCAACGGGCATGAAACTGTTTGTGATTTCTTGCGGAGCGGCACCCATTTTGATCCAGGAGGATTCTGTGAATATGTTCGTTTGGCTGGTGTGAATGTTGAACGAGGAACGTGGAAGATTCCAGGTAACGTTAGTTTTGATGAGGCAACTTTTGTGGAGCCTTTGGCCTGTGTGCTCAGGGGGCAAAAAACCGCAAAGATTGTAAATGGTGCAAGTGTGCTTGTCCTGGGAAGTGGAATTTCAGGCCTTTTACATGTGAATTTGGCTTCTGTTTCCGGAGCAGGGTATATTGCGGCAACTGACCTTAATGATTTTAGGTTGAAAAAGGCTTTACAATATGGGGCAAGCCAGGTGTTTCGAGCTGATCAGGATGTGCCAAAGATGTTTAAAACGTCTAACAATGGGCGTGGTGCAGACCTTGTGATTGTTTGTGCCAGTGCAGAGGCCGCATTTAAACAAGCAATGGAATCGGTTGAACGTGGGGGGACAATTCTATTGTTTGCTCCGACTATGGAAGGAGTTACTCTGCCCTTGGCAGTGAATGATTTATTCTGGCGCCGTGATATAACTATAACCACAACATACGCGGGCTCCCCGGCTGATTGCAAAAATGCACTTGATTTAATCACTAATGGCAGAGTAAAAGTCGATGATATGATTACCCATAAGTTTGGGCTTGCTGACACAGAAGTAGGCTCAAAGATTGTCGCCAAAGGAGAAGAATCCGTTAAGGTAATCATACATCCGCAAGAATAGTTAGTGAGGATTTTGGAATTGTTCTAAGTTTGAGACTGATTGATATTAATTTGAATATAAAAAAGGAGTATTACGATGCCAGAAGTTGATAAAGAAGGAAAGCAATTTCATCAAGACGTTCCTGTGCAGACGGAAGGGTTTTTTTTAAAAGGATCAAATTCTTTAGATTGGGGAATGAAAAATAGGTTGTCTCGGATTTTTAATCCAAAGAGTGGCAGAACAGTGATGCTCGCAGTGGACCATGGCTATTTTCAGGGGCCCACAACAGGGCTTGAGCGGATTGATTTGAATATTTTGCCGATAGCCCCATATGCAGACACTTTAATGCTAACCAGAGGCATATTACGGTCAACTGTACCGCCGTCTTATAATAAGGCCATAGTCTTAAGAGCAAGTGGCGGCCCGAGTATACTTGGTGAACTTTCAAACGAGCGATTAGCGGTTGATTTGGAAGATGCCGTGCGACTCAATGTTGCAGCTTTGGCAGTACAAGTTTTTATAGGTGGCGAATTTGAGACACAGTCCGTGCATAACATGACGAGGCTGGTGGACATGGGAACTCGGTACGGAATTCCAACCCTAGCTGTTACAGCTGTTGGTAAGGATATGGCACGTGATGCAAGATATTTTAGGTTAGCTTGCCGGATGTGTGCTGAGTTGGGAGCTCATTATGTGAAGACCTACTATATTCCAAAGGGATTTGATACAGTTGCTGCGAGTTGTCCTGTGCCTATCGTAATGGCGGGCGGCAAAAAATTGCCAGAAAGAGATGCGCTGCAAATGTCTTATAATGCTATCCAGGAAGGTGCATCAGGGGTTGATATGGGTCGAAATATATTTCAGTCAGAAGCCCCTAAAGCCATGATTCAGGCGGTTGGAAAGGTGGTTCATGAGGATATGCACCCTGATGTAGCGTACGAGTTGTATCAGGACTTAAAATCGCAAGGTTGAGATAAGTTACAAAGTTGAATAAGTACTACTCTTAGGGTTGGACTATTAAAAGGGCACAAAGATATTTCTTTGCGCCCTTTTTTAATATGATAGGAATACTTTCATCTTTGAAAATTTAGAAAATTGAGAACATTTATCGTAAACTAAAAATATAGAGCAGGTAGGCGCCGAACAAAAGAGATCCGGATAGCCTCGATATTTTTTTATGTTTTAAGGCTATTGGGATGAGGATGAATGAAAAGGCTGTCATGACGGGCAAATCACGGGACATGGCATTTTCAGGGGTGTAAAAGGGCTTGATGATTGCTGTGCCACCAAGGACGAAAAGTAAGTTGATAAGATTACTGCCTAAAATATTACCAAGTAGAATATCACACTCTTTTTTACGTATAGCTGAAAGACTAGACGCTAGTTCAGGCAGTGATGTTCCAACTGCAGCAAGCGTAAGGCCTATAACAAGTTCTGAGATACCGATTTTGAGGGCTATGTCGACGGCGCCTTTAATAAAATAGTCTGAGCCGAACCACATCAAAACAACTCCGGATAAGCAGAGAAGAGCAATAAGAATGTATGGATATTGTTGTAACGTCTTTGGGATTTCGGAATTAGAAGTACTGTTTTGGCGATTTTTTTTCTCTAAACTGCAGGTGTAAAACGTGTAAAATAACAAGGCGCAGACAAATAAGACACCAAGAAATCTTGGGAAATATCCATAAAAAGACGTAAATATTAAAACGATGCTTGTGGCGATTACCAAGTAAAATTCACGAGATAATCGTTGAAAATTAATAGGCAGAGGGGAGAGCATGGCACATATGCCCAAAACCAACCCAACATTGGCAATATTTGAACCAACAACATTACCAAACATAATTTTTACATGCTGAGATAACACGGCATTAACGCTAACGAACATTTCCGGCATGGAAGTTCCAAAGGCAACCACAGTTAAACCAATAAGCAAGGGACTCATGCCAAGTTTCCCGGCAAGTTTTGAGGCCGAAGAAACAAGAAGTTCTCCCCCTATAAATAACATGACAAGTCCAGCAGTTAAGGCAGTTATTGAAAGCCAAAGGGATGTAAAGTTAGGATCTGCAATCAAAATATACTATCCATATATTATTATAAAAATGTAATTATGGTGTTGAATGTATTAGTGTTTGAAACTACTTTTAAGAAAGTTAAGGTTATTTAACGCATTTGATAAAGATATATAAGATTTATTAACATTCATTACGAGATTTTTGAATTAAATGACATTGTTATACGACGACAGAACGATTCAAACAATTAAAGAAGTGTCTGATATTGTTGAGATTGTAGGTGAAAATGTCAACCTGAAAAAGGCAGGAGTTAACTATAAAGGACTGTGCCCTTTTCATTCAGAGAAAACGCCGTCTTTTACCGTAAATCAAGCGCGTAGTTCCTTCCACTGTTTTGGCTGTGGAGAAGGGGGAGATGTGCTTGCCTTTGTAATGAAAATTAATAATTTTTCTTTTCTTGAAGCGATAAAGCAACTGGCAAGTCGGTACAATATTGCCTTACCAGAGAAAATTCTTTCACCAAAAGAGCAAGAGTCTGCTAGTAAAAAGAAATTGCTTCATCAGATAAATAGCAAGGCTGCAGAGATATATCATGAGTATTTGCTTCATGCAAGTGACGCAGCTTCTGCCAGGAATTATTTAGAAAAACGTTTGATACCACAAGAAATTATTGAGTCTTTTCAACTGGGTTTTGCCCCAGAAAAATGGAATTTTATTGAGGAAAAGCTTGATTATTCAACCGAGAACCTAGTTGCAGCAGGTCTCATTGTCCCTAATAATAAGGGGGGACACTATGATCGATTCAGAAACAGAGTGTTGTTTCCTATTGTTAGTCATGCAGGGCATCACCTTGGGCTTGGCGGAAGAATTTTGGGTGACCAGCAGCCAAAGTACCTGAATTCTCCAGAGACGGAAGTGTACAATAAGGGAAGAACCTTGTTTGGACTTTTTCAGAATAAACAAGCGATAAGGAATAGCAAGCGCTGTCTGATCGTTGAAGGGAATTTTGATTTGCTTTCTTTAGTGGCGCACGGCGTTAAAGAGGTTGTAGCTCCATTGGGCACAGCGTTAACTCAGTGGCATGTCCGCGCAATGAAAGGGTATTGCCAAGAGGCTGTTTTAGTTTTTGACGGAGACCAAGCGGGGATGAATGCAGCCCTGCGAGCTGTACCTCTTTTTTTGTCGGAGAAGTTGCCAGCCCAGGTTGTTGTATTGCCAAAAGGGCATGATCCGGACACATTAATCATAGAACAGGGACCTGAAAAGTTTCAGGAAATGATTAATAGCAAGGTGTCTCTGCCTGAATTTGTATTTAATTGTCTGGTAGACAAGCACAGCTTATCCCTAGAAGGCAAGGGGAAAATCGTTGAGGAATTGCAACCAGTTATTCAAGCAATTGCAGATCGTGATTTGCAGCGCAGTTTATTTATAGCTCACTTTAGTCAAAAATTGGGTTTAAGCCCGGAACAATTGCTGAAAAATCAGCGTAAGGTTATTGGTTTGACAGAAAAAAAAGAGAGTCAAACCAAAAACCGTCAAATATTTTTTTCTAAAACAGAAGAGCAGTTGTTATCCTTTTTGATTGTATACCCCCAACATTTACAATCATTACTAGATGCAGGTTTGATGGATGCCCTACCCCATCCGTCTGGCCAGGTAATTGTTAATCATCTTATTGAGTTAACAGCAAACAATGGGCAATTTGGTCCAGAGCAGCTAATGGACCTGACAGTTGGGCCAGAAAGATCATTTGTGTCAAAAGTACTTATATCAGCGCCCTCTTTGGGTGACAGTGAACTGGAGCAGGAGGCTCAAGAGAAAGTTCAATGGTTGCAGGCAAATAGCTTTAAATTTACAATGCGATCATTGACCAAGAGGATAAATGAAGCTCAACAATTGAATGATATTGATTTGTTGATGGGTTTATTGGCAGAAAAGAGCCGAATCTCAGATAAATTGAAGGAAAAATAATAATTTACTGGCAAAGTAAAAATAAATTGAATATCTATTTATTTTTGATAAATTTTTTTACTTGGAACTCTCAAAATGGGCAATGATTTACCGATTAGATGGTGAAAAGGAAAAGAGTAAAAAACATAGGTTCTGATTCGGAAGGTTTTGAGTCTGGTGGTGAAACTGGGCCAGCTGTTACCAGAGAATTGATGGCGGATGATTTACTGGCCATGTTTGACAATGGAAATCTTGAGTCAGGAAAGGGCGATGCTTTTGGCAAAAGGTCAACATCCGGGACTTCAGGAGAGACCTCTGGCACAAAGGCCGTAAATTCATCCGAGGCCCCCAAAGAGAATCTTGACCCCGTTAAATCCTACCTGCGTGAAATGGGTTCCGTTGCCCTCCTCTCCTCAGCAGAAGAAACCGTAGTTGCAAAAAAATTAGAGCATGGCAATCGCTTGATTCAAAATGTTGTGATGTCTCTGCCCGTAGCGATGAAGATGGTTTCTGGAATTGCCAGTGGACTTCAAGAAGGAAGGCTTAAAATTAATAATGTGATCAGGGGATTAGATATTAATGAACCTGAGGAGTTAATTACTGCAAAAGAGAAATTTCTTTGGATGGTGAGCGAGGCAGAACGGGTCGAGCGTGAAAGAGCAGCCTTGCAAGAGGATTTGCTTGACCAAGATGTGGACGGTGAAAAAGCGATTAAAATTATGGTTCGCATGGAACGTTGTAGCCATAATATTGCCACAATATTTGATGAGTTCAGGCTGCAGCCGATACACCTTGATAAAATGACTAATGGCTTGAAGACAATGGCAGAGCAGATGGCCATGGCATTGAAATCAATTGAAGCAGGCACTTCAACCCATGCGGCAAATTACCTTCTGGATCTTGAAACTTCCAGTGGAATTGACCATGAAGGGGCAGAACACGCCTTAGCGGCAATTAACCAAGCAGAGTTGTTGTGTCGTGACGCCAAAGATCGGTTGATTCAGGCCAATTTACGACTGGTTGTCAGTGTGGCAAAAAAGTATGCCAACCGTGGTCTTCAGCTTCTTGATTTGATTCAGGAAGGCAACATCGGCCTTATGAAGGCGGTTGAAAAGTTTGAGTATCGCCGGGGATATAAGTTTAGCACCTATGCAACGTGGTGGATTCGTCAGGCAATTAATCGAGCCATCGCTGACCAGGGAAGGACAATTCGTATTCCTGTTCATATGATTGACACGATTAATCGATTAATGAGAGACTCAAAAGAGTTTTCCCGCCAAAATGGCAGAGATCCGACTCCTGAGGAGATGGCGGAAAGAACTGGGTTTGATATCGATAAGATAAAGAATATTTTAAAAATATCCAAAGAACCGGTTTCTTTGGACTCCCCTGTGGGAGACAGCGAAGATTCATTTTTGTCTGATTTTATTGAAGATATTGACTCGGAAGCCCCAGACGAAATCTCTATAAGAGATAGTCTGCGCTCAAACCTCGATCAAGTGCTTTCAACACTTACACAGCGCGAAGAGCGGGTTCTCCGTATGCGATTTGGAATAGATTCGGCAGCTGATTTGACTCTTGAAGAGGTTGGTAAATCTTTTGCAGTGACCAGGGAACGGATACGCCAGATAGAGGCGAAGGCGCTTAAAAAGTTAAAGCATCCCAGCCGTAAGAATAAATTATCAAGTTTTATGACAGAATAATCTTGATGCTCTCGCAAAAAGTCGGTTAGTACTCCTGGATGGCTATGCATAAAAGTTTGATATACAAGGCGTAGTGTTTTTGGCAGGTACACGATAATACATGTGGTATGTTGTGTGTCTGTCAAAAACCTGCAACACAGTAGATCGGACTTTTTGCGACGCCATTAATCTTAGTTTTAAAAAAAGGTTGACACCTGTCATGCATGCCTTATAGTTTTTTTCCTGATTTTATCCTTTAAGTATTTTTTACAATCTGCTAAAGCTCGCATGAACCGCGTAATGGAATGACAACTATCCAAGATTGGCTTACTCTTCACCTTGTCCCTAATTTGGGGACAACGGGTTGCCGGAGATTAATTGAAGCATTTGGCAATCCCGGAATGGTTCTGAAGGCTTCTCGAAAAGATCTATTACAGGTACGTGGTATTCGACGGAATGTGGTCGATATTATTGTTGGTAAGCCCCCGGTTGACGCGGCAAAACGCGAGCTGAAAAGGGCTGCGGACTCTTCTGTCACAATTTTGACTTGGGACAGTCCGTTATACCCTGAGTTGCTAAAAAATATTTTTAACGCACCAATACTGTTGTACGTAAAAGGAGATCCTGCTTTATTGGATCGGCCTGGAATAGCTGTGGTGGGATCGCGGGCGGCAACATCCTATGGTTTGAAAATAGCTCGGCGCATGGCTTCAGAATTGGGGCATAAAGGGTTTTCTGTTATAAGTGGTTTAGCCATGGGGGTTGATGCGGCTTCCCATGCAGGAGCATTAGATGCAGGGGCAACGACTATAGCCGTTTTAGGATGTGGAGTGGATGTGTCCTACCCGCAACGAAATGCCAAACTTGCGCAACGTATTGTTAAAAGCGGTGTCATTGTCAGTGAATATCCTTTTGGGACAAAGCCAGATGCTTTCCGTTTTCCGGCCCGTAATCGAATTATTAACGGGTTGGCGTTAGGGGTATTGGTAGTGGAAGCGGCTGTTCGATCAGGCTCTTTGATAACGGCGCGTTTAGCTTTGGAAGAGGGGCGGGAGGTTTTTGCCATACCAGGTAGGGTCGACTCGGCTAGAAGTGCTGGGGCCCATCGTTTGTTGCAGGAAGGAGCAAAGCTGGTTCATTCGGTTGATGATATTATTGAAGAATTCGGCGGGTATGGACTTCCATGTACAGCCAAAAATAAGACGGTAAATAAGCGCGATTGTATACTTGAAGGAGATGAGCGGCAAATTATCTCGTTACTTGATGGATACCCGCAGCATATTGATACAATTATTAATAATAGTAAGTTGTCTGCTGAGAAGGTAAGTCATTTACTGCTTCTTCTTGAATTAAAAGATCTGGTAGAGGCCCTGCCCGGCCAGCTTTATAGAGCAACAGAGGCGGCGGTTATTAGCCAGTAGTTAGTGTCTGTCCATAAATGGCCTTTTTCAAGCACAAGCGATTAGCTATTAGCTATTAGCTTTTAGAAAAATCATGTAAAAATAATTCGTTAACCTAACAGCTAAAGGCTAATTGCTAACGGCTCTGTCCAAAATCTTTTATTTATGGACAGACACTAGCTTAGTGATAATAACAAAAAAGAATAAACTGAAATTTACAGTTAAGCCCAGAGGGTATTTTTGTAGTTTCTCATGTAAGGAATCATAATGTCAAAAGCGTTAATTATTGTAGAATCTCCGGCAAAATCACGTACTCTGCAACGGTATCTCGGAAAGGATTTTGATGTCAAGGCCTCGGTTGGTCACATTCGTGATCTGCCTGTTAAAACCCTTGGAGTTGATGTTGAGAAGGATTTTGCGCCCCAGTACGTCACAATTCGTGGCAAGGGAAAGATAATTGCTGATTTGCGAAAAGCCGCTAAAAAGGCCGACAAAATATATCTGGCACCAGATCCTGACCGTGAAGGTGAGGCTATTGCCCATCATATCGCAGAAATTCTGAAAGCATCAAAGAAGCCAATTTTTCGGGTACTCTTTCATGAGTTAACTAAAAAAGCTATTTTGGGGGCCATTGAGCAGGCAACTTCGATCAATAAACCGTTGTTTGAGGCGCAGCAGGCCAGAAGGATATTAGATCGTTTGGTGGGGTATCAGATCTCGCCCCTTTTATGGGACAAAGTACGCCGTGGGTTGAGTGCGGGACGAGTTCAGTCCGTTGCCGTACGGATGGTATGTGAACGTGAGCAAGAGATCAATGAATTTACATCTGAAGAATATTGGAGTTTTGATGCCAATTTGCAAGGTGATATTCCTCCGGAGTTTATTGCCCAGCTGGATAAAATCAGTGGGAAAAAGGCCCAGGTAGATAACCAAAAAAAGGCAGATCAGATAGTGGCGGATTTGCAGAGTGCAGATTTTTCTGTTTCAAAGGTCGATAAAAAGCAGAAAAGAAGGAATCCTTCCCCACCCTTTATTACAAGTAGCATGCAAATTGATGCTAATCGTAAACTTCGGTATTCTGCGAAAAGGACGATGTCTCTGGCCCAGAGGCTTTATGAGGGCATTGAAGTTGGCGGAGACGGACCAACAGGTTTAATTACCTATATGCGAACCGACTCCATAAGAATTAACGATGAAGCCATGGCAGGTGTCAGGGATTTCATTAGTAATACGTATGGCAATCAGTTCTTGCCGGCTAAGCCAAATCGATACAAGACAAAGAGTGCGGCCCAGGATGCCCATGAGGCCATTCGTCCAACGGATGTCACTAAGACCCCTGAGCTACTGTCCAGCTATTTGGACAAGGATATGCTGAAGCTATACACTTTGATTTGGAAACGTTTTGTCGCGAGCCAAATGGCAGCCGCAATTTATGATCAAACATCCATTCAGATCAAAGCGGGGAAATATCAACTTAAAGCCGTTGGCTCAATAATTCAGTTCCTTGGATTTATGTCGCTCTATGTTGAAGCATCCAGCAGCGAAGAGACTGGAAAGGAAACGTCGAGCAAGGCCAAGGAAACTGGGGGGAAAGCGGACAAGGCAAAGTTGTTGCCGGATCTGCAAGCAGGAGCGGATCTAAAGTTGCTAAAGATTGACTCAAACCAGCATTTCACGCAACCTCCACCCCGCTATACTGAGGCGTCACTGGTTAAGGCTCTGGAAGATAACGGGGTGGGACGGCCCAGTACTTATGCGACAATTATGTCAACCATTCAGGACAAAGAGTATGCCCAGCTTGAGCAAAGGAAGTTTTTTCCAACAGAATTGGGTACCTTGATAAATGGACTTTTACTGGAACATTTTCCAACCATAATGGATATTGAGTTTACTGCATCTATGGAGCAGAACCTTGATCAGGTTGAAGATGGCAAGGTTGAATGGCTTGATATCTTACGGGGATTTTATGGTCCTTTTAAGGAAGCCTTGGTCTTGGCCAAAAAGGAGATGAAATCGGTTAAACGAAGTATTACGCCCACGGACATTCCATGTAAAACATGTGATGGGATGATGGTAATTCGATGGGGGAGAAATGGGGAGTTCCTGGCCTGTGAAAACTATCCTGACTGCAAAACCACGCAAGATTTTGAGAGAGATAAAGAGGGGAAAATAGTTCCGATTGAAAGAGAAGAGCCGCAGGCCACTGATGAAAAGTGTGAAAAGTGCGGTAAGCCCATGGTTTTTAAGCAAGGCCGGTTTGGACGATTTATGGCCTGCTCTGGGTATCCTGATTGTAGACACATAAAAGCAGAGACCACTGGGGTGCAATGCCCAGAAGCGGAATGTAAGGGCGAAATTGTAAAAAAGGTATCAAAAAGGGGCAAGGTGTTTTTCGCTTGTGATTGTTATCCCAAATGCACTTTTGCAATTTGGGATAAACCTGTTTCCAAGCCCTGCCCACTGTGTAGTGCACCTTTTTTAGTTGAAAAGCACACTAAAAAATCTGGTTCTCGGCTGCAATGCGCCGATAAAGGTTGCAAATATTCAATATCTATTTCTGATGAGGATGCCTAGTCCGCACATTTCACAAGTCGAGGCGCCGGATAGGCAAAGATTAAGGTGTTTTGTTATACTTTAGTATACGAAACGCCTTAACCTGCGGACTATACGGATGCATCGGCTTGCCCGGGCGAATAGATTTGAAAAATATTTAGCTGTCATATAGCACAAGCTGTAACTTTAAGACCATTATGGTTGCTGTTTTTTTTACAAAACCAGGCAGTTGGGTTAAAATTAATACAACGTTCGTGAAATATGCGGACTATGTTTTGGCTCAACCAAGTGTCCGTCTTGAAGTTTTATTTGACAGTGCTTAAATTTATTGGGTAGTGAACTGTATTTTTGAGATAAAGTTTATTTGGTAAGGAGGACGATATGATTTCAGGAGTATACTCTGGGCTGTCTGCTCTGCAAGCCATCCAAACTAAGACCCAGTCAAATGCCCACAATACGGCCAATGTGAACACCGATGGGTTTAAAAAAAGCAGAGTAACACTCCATGAGGGTAGCAATTCAGGAGTTGTTGTTGCTAATATTTCTCGAGTTGAAACACCGGGCCCGCTGGTCTACGAACAGACCAATGAAGGAAGCACATTGGTTGAAAAATCTAACGTTGATTTGGCCGAAGAGATACCGCAGATGTTGATTAATCGCCGGACGTATCAGGCCAATATAAAAATGATTCAGACCCAGGATGAGATGCTGGGGACGCTTCTTGACATCAAAGGGTGAGATTTTCTTCCCACCCATCTCCTAATAGAAAAGCAACTTATAAGTCGTTGTACACAATCTTCCCGCCAACTATGGTCATGACCGCTTTGCCGGTAAATTTTTGATCAATAAAGGGTGAGTTGTTGCTTTTAGAGACAATGGACTCCCGACTGTAAATAAATGTTTTTTCAGGGTCAATGACAGTTATGTCGGCAACTTCATCACTGCCAAGCGAACCACCCGCCACTTTCAGTATTCTTGCCGGATTAATTGAAAATAGCTCCACTAACTGAGCTGGTTCAATAGTATTCTCATGGACCAAACGCAGTGCAAGAGGTACGGCTGTTTCCAGGCCGATTATCCCGTTGGCAGCCAAATCAAATTCAATTAATTTTTCCATGTCGTTATGGGGGGCATGATCTGAGGCTATAACATCAATGGTGCCGTCTTGCAGGCCTCTTTTTATGGCAGCAAGATCATCACTTCCTCGCAGAGGTGGGTTCATCTTGGCGTAGGTGTCGTAAAGTCCGACAGCTTCTTCTGTAAGGCAGAAATAATGAGGGGCTGTTTCGGCGGTCACCGGGCACCCCCTTTTTTTTGCCCGCCGAATTAAGCTAACAGATTCCCTGGTGCTGATGTGGGCAAGATGGATGGGCTGGCCAGTGAATTCAGCGAGAGAGAGGTCACGATAAACCATGATTTCTTCAGCCGCTTTTGGGATACCGATTATGCCTAATTTGGTCGAAAGATACCCTTCGTTCATGGCGCCATTTTTGCTCAGGCTCATTTCCTCTGAGTGGGAAATGATGGTTGTCTGATAATTTTTGGCATATTCAAGGGCTCGCCGCATGAGTTGGCTGTTTTCAACAGGTTGACCGTCATCGGAAAAGGCTACGGCTCCGGCTTGTTTCATCTCAGAGAACTCGGCAAGGGATGATCCTTGACTGTTTTTGCTGATTGCCCCAACAGGGTACACTCGTACCTTGGCCTGAGACGCCTTTGCAAGAACTAAGGCTATTCCTTGCTCTGTGTCAAGAACAGGCCGGGTATTGGGCATACAGGCGATTGCTGTGAATCCTCCAGCTGCAGCCGCAGCCGCTCCACTAACCACAGTCTCTTTATACTCTTCACCTGGTTCTCGCAAATGGACATGCATATCAATGAAACCAGGCATTACCCATTTTCCCGTCAAATCTATCACTTCAGTATTCTCAGGCAGGTTTGCAGGGTTGATTTGGCTACAGACCCCTTGCTCAATTAAAAGGCTGCCGGTTTGATCAATTTTGTTGGCAGGGTCAATTATTCTGCCATTTTTAAGTAACAAGGGAAAAGTGTTCATTTTATTCACCTCCCAGAACAAGATAGAGTAGGGCCATCCGAACGGCGACACCATTGGTCACCTGTTCTAAGATTACAGATTGGGCGCTGTCTGCCAGATCAGAGGTCATTTCAACTCCACGATTTATAGGGCCTGGGTGCATGATAAGGGCATCAGGTTTCGCAAGGCTTGCAATTTTTTTATTGATTCCAAAAACATTGGCGTATTCTCTCAATGAAGGAATTAATGGATCTTTCTGTCGTTCTTTCTGGATGCGCAAGGCCATGATAACATCGGCCCCATGAACCGCATCTTCAACTTGCATGTGTGCAGTTGCTCCAAGATTTTCTAGGCCAAGGGGAAGCATGGTTGCAGGGCCGCAGACATGGACATCCGCACCCATTTTAGAGAAACCTATAATGTCTGAATGGGCCACTCTGCTGTGGGCAATATCGCCGATAATGGCAATTTTGAGGCCAGCCAATTCGCCTTTATTTTCTTGAACTGTCATCATGTCAAGTAGAGCCTGGCTTGGGTGCTGATGAGTGCCGTCGCCGGCGTTGATAATTGAAGCGCTTACATATTTTGCTAAAAGACGGGGGACACCTGAAGAAGAGTGTCTGATTATAATGGCATCGGGGTTCATTGCTTCAAGATTAAGGGCGGTGTCGACCAGAGTTTCGCCCTTGGTGGCAGAACTGGTTTTGGCTGAGATGTTGAAAGTGTCAGCACTCATTCTTTTGGCAGCTATTTCAAATGAGAGCTTGGTGCGAGTACTTGGCTCAAAAAACAGATTGATGATGGTTTTACCACGTAGGGTGGGAACTTTTTTTATAGGGCGGTTGGAAATTTCTTTAAAGGATTCAGCAGTTTTTAGAATAAAATTGATATCATCGACAGAAAAATCTTCGATACTTATGATGTGTTTATGGTTAAAGCTATATTCTTCTTCCATTTATTTTCTCTTACCGGATTAGCTGCAACAGGCGGTTTAATCTGACAGAAAATTGGTCTTTATCCCAAGACCAGTAGAGAATAAAGGCCTTACCTTTTACATTTTTAAGCTTAACAAATTTCCAAAAACGGCTGTCGTGGCTATTGTCTCGGTTGTCTCCCATCACAAAGAGCGAGTTTTTGGGCACGGTTATTGCTGTCATGTTATCCCTAGAGTTTATTGTACCTGGAATGATATTTTGATCTAGGTGTACAGCGCCATCAACGTGGTATGGTTTGTCGTTAATAAAGAGTTTTTTGTCAACGATTTTAACCTTGTCTCCCTCAATCCCAACTACTCGCTTGATGAAGTCTTGTTTGGGGTTGACGGGATATTTAAAAACAACAATGTCTCCTTTTTTGGGAGACTTTATTGAAAACCAGGTGTTACCGTTAAAAGGATTTTTTACTCCATAGAGAAATTTATTGACTAAAAGATGGTCTCCGACTAGTAAAGTTGGCTCCATAGAACCGGAAGGAATTTTAAAGGCCTGAACAACAAAGGAACGAATAAAGAGCGCCAGAACCAGGGCAATCAGAATTGCTTCAACATATTCTCTAACAACGGATTTTTCTTTCTTAATGGACTTGGAGGAAAACAAAAGAGTCACCTTGGATATTTCTTATGATTTAGTGAAGAGCAAACCGCCAAATTATTATACCAAATTCTGTGAAAACTCAAGGAAGTTTAATGAAGATGGTGCAATTATAGAAAAAAAGATAAAAAACAATATGTTGTGGCTATCTGTAATTTACAGCACATTATATTGTTTATTGTAGCAAATAAAAGAATCAATTGTATAAAATTATATGAGATTTCAAGTACATCAATGGGGATAGGGCTTGACAAAATGCTCAAATTATGGATTAAGTTTTAATGATGCTGCATAAATGGGCTGGAATATTTGGTCAGAAAGCAAATTCTACAAAGATTTACAAAGGATTGTGTCTGTCAGGATGGGAAAAATAAATTTGCCTAAAATGGGGAAAGTTAAGCTTCCTCAATTGAATTTTAAATTTTCTTTACCCGCTATGAGTAAGGAAAAATTAGCAATTGGCCTTGATATTGGCTCTTATTCAGTGAAAATTTGTGAGCTTTCCGGAACAGGAAAGGATTGCAAATTAATCAAACTTGGCAGCGCTAAACTCCCTGATGGAGCGGTTGAAGACGGGGTGTTGCAAGACCCTGATTCGGTCGGTACTATCATTTCCACCTTGTTCAAAAATCTAAAGATTAAAAACAAAAAAGTGGCAATTTCTATGTCCGGCTACTCTGTCATTGTGAAGAAAATCAATCTCGCAGTAATGAGTCAGGAGGAGCTTGGCATACATATTCAATCAGAGGCGGAACAGTATATTCCTTTTGATATCGATGAAGTATTTTTAGATTATCAAGACCTGGCAACCAATACTGAAGATACAGACAGAACGGATGTGATGCTGGTTGCAGCAAAGAAGGATGTCGTTAACTCTTACCTTGAGATGCTGACCGGAATTGGCCTGAAAGTTGTGGTGGTAGATGTTGATGCCTTTGCCCTTGAGAATGCCTATGAGAATATTGCCAGCTTTGAAGATAACGTAGCCTTGATTGATATTGGCGCTTCAAAGATGAGCATAAATATTATTGCTAATGGCACGTCCATTCTTGCCAGGGATGTTGTGATGGGCAGTAGGCAAATAACTGATCAAATCCAGAGAAAATTTGATCTTGATTATGAAGAGGCAGAAGCAATAAAAGTAGGCCGTAAGGTTGCGGAAGAGAAAAAGAAAGACATTGCGGATATTTTTGTTAACACCTGTAACCCTTGGATCTTAGAGGTTAAAAAAGCATTGGATTTTTATGCTTCAAGTTATCCTGATCAGGAAATAAGTCGATTAGTTCTGAGTGGTGGAGGGGCTAAAATTATAGGGCTTGAAAAATTGTTAAAAGAAGAAACGGGCATTGAAACAGAGCTGTTTGATCCTTTTTCAATGGCGCAAATTAATAAAGATAAAATTGACCCGCTCTATATAAAAAGTGTTGGGCCAGAGATGGCGATATCAGCAGGGTTGGCCATTAGGAGCATAGCATTTTAACATGGTTTGGCGTGATTGATGATACGGATTAATTTACTGCCAATAAGGCAGATCAAGCAGAGAATTAAGCTCCGCAATGAGATTTTTGCGTTAATAGGTATAATTTTTCTTGCCTGTGGAGCAGTTGCTGTTGTTGCGCATTTACAGGTTACAAAAATTAAGGCGCTGAATGTGAGGGTGTCCCAGTTGCAGCAAGAAAAACAAAAGTTTCAAAAGGTTATTGCTAAGATAAATAAAATTAAAAGAGAGCAAAAGATACTTGAAACCAAGTTGCAGGTAATTGAGGAACTTAAGGTAAACTCGCAGATGACAGTGCGGGTATTGGATGAAATTGCCAAGCTGACTCCTTCTAACAGGATGTGGTTGAAGTCACTTTCCTTGACTCCTAACGGAATGCAGGTTGCCGCCATTGCTATGGATAACGAAACCATTGCCCAGTACATGAATAAAGTTGATAGCTCTGCTTTTTTTTCTAATCCTGAGCTAGGGAGTTCTTCAATGACAAAGGTTGCAAACCAGAAGTTTAAGTCATTTAGTTTGACAATTGCAATTAATCAACCAGAACCTGTAGCTCCGCCAACTCAACAGAAATAACAATCGGGATAGGCAGGGATGGACACAAAAAATATTAAAATTGGCTTTGATTCATTTTTGGACGACAAGGCCTCTTTGCTTAACAGAAATCACAAGATAGGAATTTGCCTTGCTGCTATTCTAATTCCTGCCATTGCCTTTTATTTTATTTCATATTCACCAAACAGCAAAAAGATAGTGGGATTGCAGGGAACAGTTTCCAGCCTTGAGCAAGAATTAAGTAGAGTTAAGATTGAGGCAGCTAAGCTCGAACAACAAAAGAATATTATGAGGGAGATGGAGCTCAAGTTTAAGGAGGCGTCAATTGTCATCCCAGACAATAAAGAAATTCCCAATTTACTGACCAGTATCTCGAATCAGGGAACAGGGGCTGGGTTGGACATATTATCCTTCAGGCCGGGGAAAGAAACCCCAAAAGAATTTTACGCAACAATTCCAGTGATTCTTTCTGTGTCCGGTACGTACCATAACTTGGGTCATTTTTTGGATACGGTCAGCAAGTTGCCCCGTATTGTCAATGTGGCAAGTGTCAAGTTGGGTGGGGCAAGAAAAGTGGAAGGAGAGACGTTGTTACAGGCTAATTTAAATCTTGAGACGTATAAATTTATTGAGCCAAATCTTGATGCAAAAAAATAGACTGACAAATAATTGGCAGGATTGCTGTTATATAAAAAGACTATTGATTATGGTTGCGACTACAATGATCATTAGCAGTATCTTAAGTTGTTCTGCGGCTTGGGGAAACACGCCTCCTGCATCTGGGAATAAGGCGGACGGGACACAGGCAGAGAAAAGTGACGCGCTTAAGCTTAAAGAAATTCTCGGGAAAACTTTTCTTTATCAACGAGAAAATAGGGCGGATCCTTTTGTACCTTTTGTGAGCGAAGAAAAAATGCCTGAACAAATTAAGGTTGAGGAGGAGATTTTAACTGGCATGCAGCTATTTGAGCCGGGCCAACTTGATCTGGTCACAATTTTGTTTAGTGGTAACAAGTCTGTAGCCATGGTGCAGGACTCGACTGGAAAGGGACATGTTCTTAAGGTGGGGCAGAAGATTGGGAGACGTGGAGAAGTAAAAGAAATTATACCAAATGTTGTAAAAATTGAAGAATGGTTCCTAACTTCTGCAGGTAAGCGACGGTATAAAACTATTGATATGGTGCTAAGAAAAGAGGGAGAAAAATAGTGGATACCCTGAGAGTTAAGATGTTATTTAGGGCTTTTGTGGTTTTGGTCTTAACTGTGCCGATTGGTGTAGGGAGTGTGGTCATGGCCACACCAGAACAAGGTACATATCAGGTCGTTGAGATCTCCCAAAGTTCATCAGAGAAGGGTTTTTTGCTCAACATAAAGGGCAATATGCCGCCAACATTTACAGTGTATCAACTTTTTGACCCTCTTCGAGTCGTAGTTGATATTGCCGATGCCTCTTTTGATAAATCAGTCAAACTTCCAATTGAAATTAACCAGAAGCCAGTGGCCACGATTATCGGCAAAATGTTAACCGAGAAGGAACCGGTAATTGCTAAAGTGGAAATTATTTTGAATGCTGATGTGGGCTATGAAGCCATTAGATCGGGCAATGACATTGAGGTCGTATTTGAGGCTGCAAAGGCAGAGGCTGTTGGGAATGTCTCAAACGAAAGTAGTTTTGTTGACGAGGAAAAGGCAATGTCGAGTGGTATCGAGCTTGCCAACATTGATGTTACAAACAAGAATGGAGCTATAAACATTTTACTGGTGGCAGGGCAATCGCTAACAGAATATGTACAAGCAGAATTGCCGGCAGATGAAAGGCGACCTGCTCGGATGTATTTGGATATTAAGGGAGCGAGTGGGCGAGACCTTGAAAAAGTAATAGAGATTGATAGGGGAGGGCTTGCCCGAATCCGTTCAGCAGCGCGAGAGGATGGGGTCAGAATTGTATTTGACTCAAGCAGTGATCAACTGTTTACCTACTCCTTGTCAACAGACCCTCAAGGTTTGCTTCTTATCATTACTGAACCTCAAGAGATTGTTGCTGCAATCCCAAAAGAGGTAGAAACTGATCCAGTAAGTAAACTGTTGGCTAGTATGCCTGCCCAAGAAGATGGTTCAGAAAATAAACCTATCACTTATGATCAGGCTGAAAAAGAAACCGTTAAAACTCAGTTTGAAAAAGTTGGGATTGTTATCCATGAAGATGAGTTTAGCGCCTCAGGGTATAATAAGCAGCGGATATCGGTTGATTTTTATAAGACCAGCTTGCATAACGTATTTCGGTTGATTAGTGAAATTAGTGGCTATAATGTTGTAGTTGATGAATCAGTAAGTGGTTCGTTAACTCTCTCTTTGCAAGAAGTACCATGGGATTTTATTCTTGATGTGGTTTTAAATTTAAAAGAACTTCAGAAGGAAGAGCGTTTTAACACCTTAGTTATTTCACCAAAAGCTAAAGGGTTTACTTGGCCGGAAAGAGTAACAGCTTCCGCTGAGGATGAAGACCTTGAGGCGCCAACTGAAAAGCAGGAGTTGGTTATAGATGAGCAGATGTCTCAACCTCCTGAGGTGATAACTGCTAAGATGATTATGCAGGAAGGTAATAATCTGTCGAAGGCTGGAAGAAACAAGGAGGCTTTGGCAAAGTATGAAAAGTCACTTGACACCTGGCCCAAAAATGCTGACTTGGCAAAAAAAATAGCCATTCTGTGTCTCACAAAGCTTGGCTATTATCAGAAGGCTGCTGATTATGCTGAAAAAGCATTGGCATTGGAGCCTGAAGATCAAGAAGCGGCTTTGCAAGCTGCCATCAGCTATGCCAACATGAGAAATGCCAGAGCAAAACAGTATTTTGAGAAAGCAACTCAAGGAGACCGTCCTGCTCGTGCGGCTCTCTTGAGTTATGCTGCATATCTTGAAGAAAGCCTCGCTTATAAAGAATCAATTGTTGTACTAAACAGGTATGAGACATTATATAGCCATACCCTTGATGCAATGACGGCTAAGGCCAGGCTGTATGATAAAATGGCGATGCCAACTGAGGCTGCTGCAGAGTATCGGGGTATAATAAATTCGGGTTACGAAATAGAAGATGATTTTCGGCGATATATTAATACCCGTATTGCTCAAGAAAAAAGATAGCAATAGAAATAAGACAGCCCCACTAGAATTAGGGGTTGCAGAATAATTTGGATACCGGAGTAACAGAAATGCCAGCAAAACATGCTATTGATAAATGTGATATTTTTAAAGGATCCATATTGCAGTCCTGGTTTTGTGTTATAGCTGTTTGTGCTGCAATCTTGCTTGTAGGCTGTGCAACACCTTCTTCGCAACCAGAAGAGCGAGCAAAGATGTTTGTTGAGGAGAACACCAAAGGAGCTGTTGATGGATTGGCAGTTAAGCAGAAAAGTGAACAGTCCCAACCATCATCGCAATTACCGGTTCGATACCAGCGGCCATCCTATCATCTTGGGGAAAGCGGTGGAGCTAGCAATTCAACTGGCATGGAAAGTACAGTTGCTGTACCCGTAGGTGCAAAATATTCACCAGCCGGACCAAAGCCTTTATATCATGTCATGAAGGTTTTGGCTGAATTAAAATCAATGAATGTCAGTTGGGCAAATGATGTCGATAGAAGCGCTCTGGTTTATGTTACCGTCATGCCAGAGGAAGATTTTTTTGAGGCTATTGAAAATATTCTGCGACAATTGGATTACTATTATGAATTGCAGAGGAAAACAATTGTTATCAAGCATAAGGAGACAAAGAGATTTCATATCGCCATGCCTTTTCTTGCTTCAACCTTTTCCACAAGTGTGGGGGGGGATGTTTTAGGGAGTACCGAAGGAACTAATATGAGCGGTACTCTTAATATTTCAAGTAATGATAATCAATTTGATATTTGGACTAATATTAAGGAGAACTTGGATACTATTTTAGAGATTTGGACGGCTCCATTGGCAAGTGTTACTCCAACCGAGTCTACTTCCGAATCTGCGACAACTGAAACTTCGGAAACGGAAACTGCAGCAACAGCACTTGTTCCAGCGCAAAGGCCTATCGGAAAAGGATATTATGTGATTGATCAGCCCATTGGCTTGATTACCGTGACAGCTCCTCGTTCGTTACTCACCAAGGTAGAAGACTATTTAAATAGTTTAAAAAAGGAGTTGTACAGACAAATTTCCATAGAAGCGAAAATCATTGAAGTGACTTTGACAGGCAACAATACAACTGGTGTTGATTGGAGTAGTATAGCGCAGTTGTCTGGTGGTTTTGGATTTACCATGGATATTGGCCAGCGAATTTCTTCCGTTGCTTCTGCCGCGGCTAATCAATCTAGTTTTTTAACCATGAATGGACCTACGCAATTCAGTGTTCTCATTGATGCTATGAAAAAACAGGGTAATGTTGAGGTGCTTTCAAATCCAAAAATTAGTGTGATGAATGGCCAGCCTGCCATGATAAGTGTTGGGGAAAATGTTACTTATGTTGATAGTGTAAGTTCAACGACCACTGATGGAGTTACTACTTTCTCCATCAGCACAGCAAGTATTATGTCAGGCCTGGGACTGGGGGTCATTGCAACAATAATGGAAAATGATGAAATAATTCTTGCCATTACGCCAGTTACTTCCAGTTTGAGTGAAACCATCCAATATGAAACAATTGGGACTAATAAGGTTGGCATTCCTAAGGTTAATTTACGTGAAATGAATACTATGGTTAGGGTCAAGAATGGCGAGATGTTGGTTGTTGGTGGCTTAATTGACAACAAAGCAACTTACGCCAATGATTATGTTTCTGGCCTCGGTGAAGTTCCTTTTTTAGGAAAAATGTTTAAAACCGATGGCACAGAAACAACCAAGAAAGAGCTAATTATCTTAATGAGGCCGCAAATAATTTCATTTTAGAAGAAATTATTATACATTATATGTTTTAGGCAGATGCCTCATGTAGATTTACATGAGGCATCTGTTTTTTTATTTGAGGTATCAAGGATGAAAAAAGAAATAGAGAAAGCAAAAATACTCATTGAATCCCTGCCCTATATTAGGGAGTTCTCCAATAAGACTG
>PJEL010001673.1_pt1 | contig 21753 bp, 26 predicted proteins | sample 1853271 | NCBI WGS metagenome assembly PJEL01 (sample SAMN08108733, study PRJNA415343) | Invertebrate metagenome, whole genome shotgun sequencing project. | host: Globobulimina | place: Sweden: Gullmar Fjord | collected 2015-08
CCACGGGCAGCCCTGATCGCGCTCATAGTGGCCTCTGTTCCAGAGTTGACCATTCTAAGGACTTCCATTGAAGGGTATATTTTTCGCACCATTGTCGCAAGTTCTATTTCAAGGGGTGTTGGCGCGCCAAAGCTCGTGCCTTTTTCCGCCGCCTTCTTCAGCGCGTTGACAATCTTCGGATGCGAATGTCGTACAATCAGCGGCCCCCATGACAGAACGTAGTCTATATATTCATTGCCGTCAACATCTTATATCTTCGAGCCTTTCGCGGAATCGATAAACAATGGATTACCACCGACCGCACTGAAAGCCCTCACAGGACTGTTCACACCACCAGGCATAAGACGTTTAGCTTTTCTAAAGAGTTCTTTTGATTTTTTTAGGTTAAGTTTTGACATGGGCAACTCCTGAAAACTTAATTATTTATAAGAGATTTATTTAACTATAATTGGGGGTTGGATGTCAAAGACAAGATGAATGGGGGTAGTTAATTTAGATTATAATTAAAATCTAAATTAACGCAACTTATTATTTTAGTTTTTCCCGTAAACAGATTATACCAGCCTTATTCTCCCGGTCAAAGCTCATGTTAATCGGAATTCCAAAAATACCTTTCAAATCAATTGTTAATAAGCTTTATGCTTACAATAAAAAAGATATTGCAAATGAGATTTGTGGGCACAAAATAATTTATAGTTCATTTTGCACCAATATCTAAACTTAGTGACCACAAATAAAGCATATAAATAATTGAATATCACATGTGATTATCACTACTTTTCAAGCAACTTAAATTGTCAATATGTCAACTAATTATATCCCTAATCAAAATTACTGTGTATTATTCTAATTTTTCATTTAATTCTCCGGGTTTACCACTCCACCTAACACATTAATATTATTGAATTATTCAAATATAATACAGAAAATCAACATCAATATTTCCTCCACCTGTCAAAATGTCATATATTGTTGACAAATGCTCGTAAATCTTTTACAATTTGAATACTTATTATTTCTAATCAAGTAATAGGTGCCATAATACAAAATGTCTTCATTGTAACCATATAACAAAAGGAGATTACATGGATCCCTTTATAAAAGGTTCAATTGTCTCAGCCTCAATTATTCTAAGCTCTCATGTATTTATTTGTGTTAAAAATAAGTCACCAATAAACCAAAATGATATTACCACTTTAATATTTCAAGCATTTCAAATAGTATGTGGTCTTTTCCTTATCGGGGGAATATTCTATAAAGAACTTTGGAGTTATATACAGAGCTTGGACTTATACCTTTTCATTGCTGGTGTCACATTGGTAATTAACGCAACCCGTAGTGTCTTCATAATATACAGTAACAATACTAATAATCTTAAATAATGAATAATGAGGCAGGAAAAATGTCTACGAATAATAAAGCAATTGTTTTCTTGAAAAAATTCATGGTTGAAAACGATTTCAACCAACAACAGCTAGGCGACAAATTAGGCATTTCAAGGCAATATATTAATTTAATCTTAAATGAAAATAAGTTAATTAGCCCAGCTCTTGCTGTTAAGTTGGGCAAATTGACTCATCGCAATACAGATTTCTGGCTAGGCAAATCACAAAGCGAAGAAAAATTAGGCAACAAAGACGACTTACTTAATCTCTGGAAACAAAACGGATCACGTATACTTGTTGATCATGAAATCAAAACTGCAATTGAGTATGGTTTAATTAAGATCAAGCCATTTAAGACAGAAAACCTGGAACCATCAAGCTATGTCTTAAGCATAGGCAAAAAGATACTTCTTTCAAATTTAGAAGGAAATGTTGATGGAGCAGTCCATCTTAACGAAGATGATCCCGATATAATCTTAAACCCTGGAGATGAGGCAGCAATCCTAACCGAAGAGCATTTAACGATCCCAAAAAATATTACTGCAAGTCTAAGCCCAACAACAAAAATATTTGACACCAAAGTCAGCTTACTTAGAGGCGGCGTTGTTCATCCAGGATTCGAGGGTTTATTATGCTTTATGATCAAAAACTCTTCCCGTAGAAAAAAAGGAATTCTTTTGGGTGAAAAAATAATCCGGATTCAATTTACTTATTTGCCGATTGCACCAGAAAATACATATAAGGGGGAAATGCAAAACCTTAATGATTTTCCAGAAGGAATAAAGGCTTATTTTAACGTTGACACACAGGCACAACAGCAATAAACTAAAAACAGCACACTCGCCAAGCCTCTGCAAAGCAAGCTCAATCCTGGCGGGTTTTTCTTTTTACCGGGAGATCAATTGAAACAACTTATCTATTTTTCTAAATCCCTAATCCACCGAATCCTCTCCAAAACAGGAGGATGGGAATAATGAAACTTCGCGTAAAGCGGATGCGGATGAAGGTTTGAGAGGTTGTCTTTTGATAGTTTCACGAGCGCACTGATCATGCTTTCGGTCTTCCCCGTTATCTCATAAGAAAACTTATCAGCCTCATTCTCATGTTTCCTCGAAAAGTGATTAAAGAGCGGACTGAAAGGGAATGATACGATTGATCCGATAAAGCTCAGCACAATGACCTTTGCAAAAAAGGAACTCTTTTCGATATTGAAAAGCTCCAGAAGGAAATCACTTTTAAGCAAATGAAACGAGACGAATAACGCAATGAGCGCAATGACCTCTGAGAGGACAATAAACTTCAGGACATGCTTCTTTTTCCAGTGCCCCGCTTCATGCGCCAGTACGGAAAGGATTTCATCATGGTCCATTTTTTCGATCAGCGTGTCGTAAAGCACGATCCTCTTCACTTTTCCTATACCGGTAAAATATGCGTTTGTATGTTTGGTCCTCTTTGAGGCATCTATCTTAAATACCCTGCTTACTTTTATTCCTGATTTTTCCATGATATCTCGTATACCGCTCTCAAGCGATTCATCATCTATGGGAGAAAACTTATTGAACAATGGCTCAATAACATAGGGAGCGATATACATCATGAATATCCCGAAGGCAAGAAAAAAGCACCATACCCAGAACCACCATAGATCCGGGCTCTTTTGAATAAGATAGAACCCTACCGCGAGCAGCAGACCGGTCAGGATCGTGGAAATCAAAAGGGACTTCAATGTATCTGTTATCCATAATTTTAATGTCATGTTGTTAAAGCCATACTTGTTCTCAATTTTAAACGTGCTGAAGAGACTGAACGGCAATGTTATGATCGTGTCCGCATAGGTCAGCAATAAGAAGAAAACAATTCCTGTCAGGACAAATGAAAGATCAAGCGAAACGACCCAGGAGTTATATATATTCAACAGGACAAATATGAATAGTAAAAAGAGACCATTCTGAAAAAGCGACGAGACAAAACCGAACCTTGCATGCTCGACATTATAGTCCCGTGTCTTGCTCAACAAAGCCTGGTCTATCTGTCCCTCAAATTCCGCTGGAATAAGCGAGCCATACTTTTTCAGATGCGCATGGTTCAGGAAATCGAGCCAGTAGCCGAAGGCTATGACTGAAAGATAAGCTACAACTATTACAATAAGATATCCATCCATAAAAACAATATTAATCCGACCGTAGGGGCAATTCGCGAATTGCCCTTACATTAAACGTTTCTCAGGGTTTTCAAATACGTTAATACAAACGCAAATACAAACAACAAATCCCCAACAATTAACAACTCATAACGATACGGCTTTGGCATCTGCTGCTCAAGTGTTGCGCCGGTATCATACACAAAAGAGTAGAGTACCACCGCCACTCCGGCTAATGCAAGAACACGTGAAAGTGTCGTCGGGGTGAAATCATAATCGTCCTGAAAGGACTTTATAATAAGAACACCGAAGACAATCATCAATATTGCTATAGAAACAGGCGCGATAACCGGGCCTATCCAGGGAAGGGGGATCAAAAACAGGATGTCCCATTCAAATAATGATGAAGGCCAGTCAAGTATCACCTTCAGCCAGATATAATAAAAAATGTCCCATATACCGAATGCCAGAAGAAAATAGGCAAAGCGCTCCCAGTATTTTTTACCGGCAAGATATGAGACAGGAAGAAGCATAAATATTGTCGCAACCTCCCTCATAACTTCAACAAGGATTTTATTGTCTGTAAACGCCTTTAAGGGAAATACAAAACCTTCAGGATAAAATATTGCGCGTAGATAAACGACAACTGCAGATTCTGCAAATGCCATCGCAATGCCAAATATTATGACCCATATAATTCTCACAGCTTAAGCTTAAACAGTGCATCAGGATTAATACTGACACCCTTGAGTTTTACGCTAAGGTGAAGATGCGGCCCGGTCGCCCTCCCGGACATTCCTACGAGTCCAACCACATCGCCTTTTAGAACTTTTTCTCCATTTGATACATTGATTTTTGAGAGGTGCATATACACGGAGAAAAGCCCCATTCCATGATCAACTATCAGTGTATTACCTCCGAAAAAAAGATCTTTACTCAATACGGCTGTTCCCATGTTTATCGCCTTTACCGGTGTTCCTGTCTTGCCCCGAAAATCCATACCCCTGTGCACGCTCGTCTTTTTTTCATTCATTATGCGTTTCACACCGAATAGCGTCGAAATTTCAGTATTAAGTGGAGCAATAAAATTTCCAGCCCAAACTTTAGAGGAATTCTGAGACCATATATTATTCTGTATGACAGCCTCCTTATTTGCCCGTTTCTGATTTTCAGGGCTTAAAGATACCTTCCCTTTAGGGAGTGTCAGTTTTATAGTCTTAAATTCATGCTCTTTTACAGTAAGAGTTGCCGTCTGTTTTTCCTTCCCGCAATTACAGGTTACCGTATAATTGCGGGGATTTGTATTAATATCTACCGGGATTAATGCTGCAAGTTTATTACTAGGAACTGGATATAGAGCGTATGTCTTCTTCAGGAATTCAATCTCAGCCGATTCATTCCCTTTAGCCGGAATCTCTACAACAAAAAGATCTCCCGGCGCTACTTCTTCCGGCTGTATTTTTATTTCAAAGGCATGCAGGTTAGATGCGAAGAGAATGGCAAGGATTATGATTATGTTACAAGTAAGCCGCATTATCAACATTGCATATTATAAGCCAACAAGTCTACAAGGTGCAAAGTGACATGTGGGCTGGATCTGGAGAAGAAAGAAATCATCGCACATTTGTACCATCATTCCTTTGCCGCCCGGCAATTACATGTTGATTTTTAATTCTTTATGTCTTACCTTATATAAGTGAAAAAACTCGAAGTTAGGGAGAACTATGCTAGATATAAAGCTTGTAAGAGATAATAAAGAACTCGTTGCGGATGCCCTGAAGAAAAGAGGGGAAAAAACAGAAGTACTCGATAAGATCCAGAAGATCGAAAATGAGCGACGTGACCTGCTGAACATTGTTGAACAGGAAAGACAGCGCAGGAACACTATTTCACAAGAGATCGGAAAACTCAAAAAAGAAGGCAAAGATGCCGCGGATGTTTTGTCCGAGGCAAAAAAGATATCTGACCTGATCTCTGAAAAAGAGAACACACTAAGGGAACTCGAAAAGAGTACTGAGCAAGAGATGCTCATGATCCCGAACATCCCTGATGAATCAGTTCCAACAGGAAGAGATGAGAGAGATAATATAGAGATAAGGGTATTCGGCACAAAACCTGAATTCTCCTTTGAACCCAAAAACCACTGGGACATTGGGGAAGACCTTGATATACTTGATTTCGAAAGGGCAGGTAAGATTACCGGCTCCAGGTTCGTCATCAATAAAGGCAACGGGGCAAGACTCGAAAGGGCCTTGATAAACTTCATGCTCAACCTGCATACCAAAGAGCATGGCTATACGGAAATTATCCCCCCCGTTATTGTAAACAGGGAAGCCATGACAGGTACGGGCCAGCTTCCTAAATTCGAGGAGGACCTTTTTAAATTATCGGATGATGCCAGAGGCTTGTACTTGATACCTACTGCAGAAGTGCCTGTTACAAATATTCACAGGGAAGAGATCCTTGATGAGGATGACCTGCCGATATATTATACAGCCTATACTCCCTGCTTCAGGCGGGAGGCCGGTTCTCATGGCAAGGACACGAGAGGGCTTATAAGACTGCACCAGTTCAATAAGGTCGAGCTCGTCAAATTTGTAAAACCGGAAGATTCATACAATGAGCTTGAACTACTTACTGCCAATGCAGAGGAAGTACTTAAAAGATTGGGGCTCCATTATCGTGTAATCAACCTCTGCAGCGGTGACATCGGATTTTCATCTGCAAAGACATATGATCTTGAAGTCTGGTTCCCTGCACAGGGTAAATTCAGGGAAATCTCTTCATGTTCTAATTTTGTTGATTTTCAGGCAAGAAGGGCCAGTATCCGGTTTAAAAAGCAGGGGCAAAAGGGAACTGAGTTTGTTCATACATTGAACGGTTCCGGTCTTGCGATCGGCCGTACCCTGGCCGCAATTCTTGAGAACTTCCAACAAGAAGACGGTTCTGTTATAATACCCGAGGTTCTCAGACATTTTATGGGAACAGAGAAGATAATTAAGAATTAATAATTACGAGTCAGAACTTATTAATTCGTAATTCATAATTTGTAATTGAAGTTCGGAGGAGTGGCCGAGTGGTCGAAGGCGACGGTCTTGAAAACCGTAGATCGAAAGATCCGTGGGTTCGAATCCTACCTCCTCCGCCATTTATCCTATTCTAATCATAACCTTACCCCTGATTATTAAAAAACACTAATACTAAAATTAAAATATCTTTTAACATTTGAGTCGGTTTTCTTGCTATACTAACAGGGCAAATTTTAAAATAATAATTAAAAGGAGGTAACATTTTGAAAAAAATTATCACAGGAGTAGTATCAATTTTATTCGTTATGGCACTTTTTGTTGTAACTAATGCTAATGCAAGTGACGCTAAATATATAGGCGCCAAGAAGTGTAAGGCCTGTCATATGAAGCAGTTCAAGTCATGGAAAAAGACCTCCATGGCAACAAGCTTTGAAAATCTTAAAGCAGGTGTAAAGGCAGATGCAAAGACAGCGGCCGGACTAGATCCTGCAAAGGACTACACTGCTGATGCAGACTGCCTGAAGTGCCACACAACAGGTTACGGAAAAGCAGGTGGATTCACAACATTCGCAGAAACCCCGAAACTTGCAGGTGTTCAGTGTGAAAGTTGCCACGGACCAGGCAGCATTTATGCGAAGACAATGAAGAAGAATAAAAAGAAGTGGAAAAAAGAAGGATACACTACTGCATCTCTGAAGGCTGAGGGACTCATTATCCCTTCAGAGGATGAAGCCGGCTGCATGGCATGTCACGGAGGCGAAAGCCCATTCACCGATAAGGTAGATGCAAAATACAAGTTTGAATTCAAAGACAGACTTGAAAAGACACACAAGCATTTTCCATTAAAGTACGTAAAACACTAGATTATTAGAAAACCGGCACCCATATGGGTGCCGGTTTTTTTTTGCAATTTTAAAATTGTAATTTATTTATTATTTGGTGCTTGCTATTTGGTATTTTTTCTCTTGTTGCTTATTTTCTAACTGATACCATCAGAATTGAAATAGCAGCAGGCGTAACACCGGGGACCCTGCTGGCCTGCCCAAGATTAAGAGGCTTTACCTCCTCAAGCTTTTCGACAATTTCTCTCGACAGTCCATTAATCCCTTTATAAATGAAATTTGCGGGTATCAATTTTTCCTCTATTTTTTTAAATTTTTCAGCCAGTTCCGCCTGCCGTTTAATATATCCCTTGTATTTTGCCTGGATTTCAACCTGGTTAATTACATCCTCCGGCATACTGTTTTCAGGCGGAGAGACTTTCGCGATATCCACGTATTTAACTTCCGGACGTTTAAGCAGTTTATAGAAACTTGAGCTTTCTTCGACAGGTGTTGTCCCGAGCTTTTGCAGTACGGGATTTATAATTTGGGGTTTTATGCTTGTTGATCTAATCCTTGCAAGTTCAGCCTCTACCGCTTTTTTCTTTTCAAGAAAATTATTAAGCTGCTCTTTATTTATAAGTCCGACATCAAAACCCTTTTCCATGAGTCGCTGGTCCGCGTTGTCCTGCCTGAGCAACAGCCGGTACTCTGCCCTGGACGTGAACATCCTGTACGGCTCTTTAGTGCCTTTTGTTACCAGATCATCGATTAAAACACCAATATACGCCTCATGTCTGCCGAGAATGAGCGGCCCCTTTTTCTTAATTTTCAAAGCCGCGTTTATCCCCGCGATAAGACCCTGTGCAGCAGCCTCTTCATAGCCGGATGTACCGTTTATCTGTCCGGCCAGATAGAGACCCTCAAATAGCTTTGTCTCAAGGGTCGGCCTTAGCTGGGTCGGATAGACAAAATCATATTCTATAGCATATCCCGGTTTGTTTATGACCGCTCTCTCAAGTCCTTTAATACTCATTAACATTTTCAGCTGCACTTCACTGGGCATACTGGTTGAAATACCGTTTGCATAATACTCATCAGTATCAATACCCTCGGGTTCAAGAAATATCTGGTGCCTCGGCTTGTCACTGAATTTCATTACCTTGTCCTCTATTGAAGGACAATACCGGGGACCAATTCCAGTAATAATCCCGCTGTAAAGAGGGGAATATGGCAGATTATCGCGTAGTATCTTGTGTGTCTGTTCATTTGTATAAGTCATGTAACAAGGCAGCTGGGGGTTCTTTATCTCCTTGGTGAAGAGAGACATCGCGGGAACAGGATCATCTCCTTCCTGGATCTCCATAACTGAAAAATCAATTGAGTCCTTAGCAATCCTTGGAGGAGTTCCTGTCTTAAGGCGTCCGATCTTAAAACCGATTTCAGCAAGGCTTTTTGCCAGGTTTATGGAAGGCGGCTCCCCAACCCGTCCAGCAGGATAATGCTCTAGTCCTATATGTATCAACCCGTTTAAAAATGTACCTGTCGCTATGATTACAGACTCTGCCATATATGTATGTTCTGGAGTCCTTATGCCACGTACAATGGCATTTCCCGTCAGAATTTCCTCGATACTTTCCTGCCTGATTTCAAGGTTTTCCTGCGCATCAAGTGCTTTCCGAATATATTTTCTGTAAAGTGCACGGTCAGCCTGCACCCTGGTTGCCCATACTGCAGGCCCCTTGCTTTTGTTAAGGACCTTAAATTGTATCCCAGCCCTGTCAGTTACCTTACCCATTTCTCCGCCAAGCGCGTCAATTTCCTTAACTATATGACTCTTGGCAAGTCCACCAATTGCCGGGTTACATGACATTTGTCCAATCATTTCAAGATTCATGGTGAAAATGGCCGTACTCAATCCCATCCTCGCAGATGCAAGAGCAGCCTCACAGCCGGCATGTCCGGCACCAATAACAATTATGTCGTAATCACTTTTTGGTTTCATGATAAATCTCGCTTCGCTCGCATTCAATATTCAAACTCAAGATTCAAAGCATTTGATTTAATCCAAGAGAATAAAGGAACAGATAGAAGTTTGCTTTTTTATTTTTTAAATATTGAATGTTGAATAATCTTTTAAAGCAGCGACCCTGCACTTTTATCCAGCAAGAATAACATCTTACCTTTTTTGGGCTTAACCATTGCTGCTGGCAATAAACTCTTTTTCGATCCCATAATCTCTTTAACAATTTCTGCCTTATTCTCTCCGGCAGCTAAAAAAACAATGTTTTTTGCATTGTTGAGTACAGGGAATGTAAGCGTTATTCTCTCTTTCTTAGATTCGTCCGATGGAGTGATCGCAGCAGTCAAGTGTCTTGTTTCTTTTAATGAAAGCTCGTCAGAACCCGGAAAGATCGATGCAGTATGGCCGTCATCACCGATACCCAGCAATATCAGATCAAACTGTGGATATTTATCATCTATATTCTTGAAAAATGATACAAGATCTTCCTCGTATCTTAATGCCGATCCACTGCTGGATGATTCCAGCGTTAGGATAGGATGAATATTTTTTGCCGGAATTTGAACGTGACGCAATAATATCCGATTTATCATTTGATAATTATTATCGTCACTCTCATAAGGTACAAAACGTTCATCAACCATAAACACATAAGTCTTGTCCCAGGGAAAATCCTTTTCCAGGGCAAGCCTGTTGTAGAGCTCTACAGGGGTCTTCCCCCCCGAAAGTGCAACAACAAACCGTCCTTGTTCCTCAATTGCCTTCCAGGCTATATCTTTCCAAATCGTGACGCCGTAATCCGCCATCTGATTCAGGTTTTTAAAAATCAAAACATCTTTTTTACCGTGATTAAGCTGTAAGGGATATTTATTTCTGTTGTTTTTTTTCATATTAACCGTATATAAATCACATTAAAAGTTTCTTGTCATTACTCTTCAGTATCTATTTGAAATTCATTATTTTACACATTTATCTATCTGCATTTGAATTATTTCACGAGGATATTTGTTTCCGTTGCAATAACAAAAAAGCAACGACAGTTATTGCGGTAATTGAAAGAATTTCAGCTATAATAAGGTTCGAATCAATCACAACATGTCCCCATAGTTTTGACTCTAAGGGAGATATTTCAAATAATTTCAGCCTCAAATGATGCCCAATAAAATTTCTTCCACCATTTGGATAATACCGTACATACGGCACATATATAAAGCTGAGAATTAGAATAGCGTATACGTATATTATCAGGATGAGTTTTTGACGCTTTCCCACTATCTCTCCCTTTTACTTCCAGACATTTGACGGCCCACATTGAATAAACGACTTACCACATAGCAACGTAATACGATATAGTATACTGTATATAATACTCTTTTTTGTTTTTTATCCATCAAATCTATAACATACTGTATCATAGATTTCAGTTATGTTTCAGTTTATTGACAAGTAAAGAGCAGTGCGATTCAGAAAATAGCTTGACTTAATTTCATTTAATGGTTAAAACATAAAAAAACCTGATTTGGAGGACAACATGAAAAGCAGTAAGGTTATTATATTAGCACTCTTATCTATAATACTATTCAGCAGTTATTCATATGCATTATGTGTCAATGTGCCCGATGCAAATCTTAGAAACGGCCCGGGAACCAAATTCAAAAAAACATGGGAAGTCTTCAAATATATGCCTTTCAAGAAAATCTCCTCAAAAGGAAACTGGTATAAGGTCAAGGATGTAGATGGAGATACTCACTGGATTTACAAAAAACTTGTTTCAGATACATTAAAATGTGCAGTGGTTAAGGTAGAAAAGGCCAATGTAAGAAGCGGCCCGGGAACAAAGTATGGTAAGAGTTCATTAAGTCCTGCTTTGAAATACGATTCATTTAAGGTTGTTAAAACAAAGTCATCCTGGGTAAATCTGGTTGATGAATTTGGTGATAAAGGGTGGGTATTTAGAAAATTACTCTGGATCCCATAAGTTTAGGCTCTTTTTAAAACCCACCTTTAAGTATTAACCCAAATTAGGGTAAATCCAGCTAATGAATAACAACTATTAGAAACCCGGGAAATCATCAAACAGCAAGATGATTTCTCCGTGTTAAGAAAGAAGTCGGCCATGTTTAAAAAATGGGGAGAAAAAAATGAAGAAGTCAAACCGGTAAGCAATAGCACTGAAAACAATATAGATGCCGTCACCTCTCCCCAAGCTGTTATGCCTCAGAAAAAACATGCAAAAACAAATACTCTTTTAAAAGGAAGTAATCTTATTGGAGATATTATTGTCACCTGCGATCTGGAACTGAGTGGGGAAATAGAAGGGAATATCAGGTCTGAAAAAGATTCCAATATTATTATTAAGGGAACATGCAAAGGCAGCATAGAAACAAAAGAAGGCAGTGTTGATATCCAGGGGGAACTTAGAAGTGGAAATATAACCGCCGGGCATAACGTTAAAATTACCGGGAAGTTCAATGGCGGCGAAATTACGGCCCAAGGCATAATACAAATAGATGGTGAATTCAAAGGCAGACTGATGGGCAATGGAATTGAGGTTGGCCCAAATGCTAAAGGCAAAGGAGAATTACTTTACAGAGAGTATATATCCATTGCAAAAGGTGCTGAGATTGAAGGCCAGATGAGCAAAGCTCCGAATGAGCTCAAACTGATAAAGACCCGGAAAGAAGAAAATACAAAACCTGCAGCTCCTGGAGAAGAAATCAGTAAGGCAAATTAATTTTTGAAGTGATATAAAGAATGTGAGAGTATTTTATCCCCGCCAGTAGCGTATTGCTCCGACATCGATATGAACGAACTTGGACTGCGGATAATAACCTACTCCTCCACCATGTATATCCATTGCAGCACGCCTTAAGCCTCTCAGACTGTATCCGGGCAGACTGATATCTATAGCTTTTCCATACATATGAAGGCTGTTTCTTGCCACTCCTTTTTTACTTTTTCTGAGAATCGCATTTGACCGGGGAGAGCGATAACCCGAAATCATATTAAACGGCTCATCACATTTCAGTTGTTTTCGGACACCATAGAGGACATCCAGCAGTTTTTTATTAATAGGTTTGACCTTACCGGTCCGTACGTCACGCAACATAAAGTTTATATCATCCAGCGCCTCAGGGATATACTCTCCATTTTTCCAGTAAACCGTCTTTAATTCTTCCCCGGTATAAACATTATAAAAAAACAGAGATCTTTCCGGGGCAACAATCTTTTCTATTGCTGCAAGGGGAGTCTCAGGAATCAAAGCTGAAGCCACAGTTACAAGACCTAAAACAAGCAATTTTCTTCTGCTTATTTCTTGAACGGTTTTAATATTTTTTATATTATTCTGTAAATTCAACATGTTAGCCTGGTTCTCCTCAACAATTTCGAATTATAGCATTTTAAGGAAATAATCATCAATCAAGAAACTAAAAAACTTCTATCTCTTTATTTATTGAAAATTGACTTTATATTTAAGATTATGTTAAAAAATATATCCATTAAATAATCGGAGGCGTTTATGTACGCAATAATAGAAACAGGCGGAAAGCAGTACAGAGTTGCAGAAGGAGATGTTTTAAAAATTGATAAACTTAACAATGTTGAGGGTTCCATTACATTTGAAAATGTTGTAATGGTCGCAGACGGTGATAATACCTCTTTCGGTACTCCTTATCTTTCATCAGCTAAAGTAACAGCTGACATTCTGGAAACAGCCAAAGGCAAAAAAGTCATTGTTTTCAAACAGAAGTTGAGAAAAGGGTATAGAAACCTGAGAGGCCATAGACAACATTACACGTCTATTAAAATCAAAAATATACAAACTAATTAATTTTGGAGGATCGAAATGGCTCATAAAAAAGGCGTTGGAAGTACAAGGAATGGTCGTGACAGTGAGTCAAAACGTCTTGGCGTGAAAATGTTTGGCGGCCAGGTCGTTAAGGCCGGGAACATTCTTGTACGACAGAGAGGTACCAAATTTCATCCAGGATTTAATGTCGGCAGAGGGAACGATGACACCTTGTTTGCATTAATAGCCGGAACAGTGAAGTTTGAACGTAAAGGCAAGACAAAACAACAGGTTAGCATTTATCCACTGGAAGCATAAAGCAATACCCATATAGCGTGTTCCAAAGGCGGGTTTTTACCCGCCTTTTTTTATTTTCTAAAAAAACCCGATCCTGCTGATTTATTGCAGAATATCTTGTATTATTAAACCAATGAAATTTATCGACCAGGCAAAAATCTATATCAAGGCTGGAAACGGCGGCAGAGGTTGTGTCAGCTTTCGCAGGGAGAAATATGTTCCAATGGGAGGGCCAAACGGTGGAGACGGCGGCAGGGGTGCACATATTATTTTCAAGTCTACGTCCAATATTAATACCCTTATAGACATGAAATATCAACAACACCACAGGGCTGAGAATGGACTGCATGGCATGGGCAAGGACATGCATGGAAGAAATGGGAAAGACATGTTGATTCTAGTCCCGCTTGGAACGGTTTTTAAAGATGCTGAGACCGATGAAATCCTATATGATCTAACCGAAGATGGTCAGGAATACAGGGCTGCGGAAGGAGGAAGAGGCGGTTTAGGCAACGCCCGTTTCAAGTCCTCTACGAGACAGGCCCCCAAGTTTGCCCAGCCCGGAGAACCCGGTGAAGAAAAAACCCTTTTGCTGGAACTGAAGCTTATGGCAGATATTGGTTTACTCGGCTTCCCGAATGCCGGCAAATCCACATTAATTTCAGCTCTTTCATCTGCAAGGCCCAAGGTGGCCGACTACCCGTTTACAACCCTGACTCCGAATCTCGGTGTCGTCAAGTCAGGGGAATATAGCAGCTTTGTTATTGCCGATATTCCCGGTTTAATAGAAGGGGCCCATAAAGGTACCGGTTTGGGATTCCAGTTCCTTAGACATGTCGAAAGAACTTCGTTTCTTTTGCATCTTGTTGATATATCAGAAATGTCGGAAGATGATCCAATTGAGCGACTTGAAAAAATTAATAATGAACTAAAACTCTACAGCCCTGAACTGATCAAAAAGCCCCAGGCAATTGCCGCGACTAAACTTGATATAAAAGGTAATGGGGAAAAGCTTGACACGCTTGAGCAATATTGTAAAGATAAGAAGTATATTTTCTGCCCTATATGCGCTGTCACGGGTGAGGGACTTAAAGAACTGATACATATACTAGCTCAAAAAGTGGAAGAAAATAAGAATCGTCAATGAAACGCCTGGTAATCAAAATAGGAAGCAATATTCTTGCTTCAGCGGAACAGGGCCTGAACACAAAAAGACTTCATTCCATTGTTAAGGATATTTCCAGTGCCGTTGACACGGGCTGTGAAGCCGTGATTGTTTCATCGGGAGCTGTTGCAGCAGGCCTGAAAAAACTAAATCTCAAAAAAAAACCCGATGACATAAAACTCAAGCAGGCCGCAGCCGCAATCGGGCAATCAAGCCTGATGTGGGCATATGAACAGAACTTCGCTGAGTTTGATAAAAAGGTCGCACAGGTATTGCTCACCAGGGACGATATTTCAGATCGCCTCAGATATATTAATGCCAAAAACACCCTTCTCACATTAATCAGTTACGGAGTTGTCCCCATTATAAATGAAAACGATCCAATAGCGGTTGATGAAATAAAATTCGGTGACAATGATATGCTGGCAGCGCTCGCAGCAGGTCTTGTTGAGGCTGATATGCTGGTCATACTCTCTGATGTTGAAGGTCTCTACTCAAAAGAACCCGGAAAGAAAAACGCGGAATTTATCCATGAAGTTGCTGAAATCACTCCTGATATTGAAAAACTCGCCGGTGGCAGAGGGAGCACAGTCGGAACCGGGGGTATGTACTCAAAGCTTCTTGCTGCTAAACAGGCGACAAGCCACGGGACCCCGGTTGTAATAATGAGTGGTAAAAAAAGAGGTCTTTTAAAACACTTACTGGACGGGAAAAAACCAGGTACGTTCTTTATGCCAAAAAAAGAGAAACTATCCTCCAAAAAAGGCTGGATTGCGTACGGGGTAAAATCAAAGGGAGCGATATTTCTTGACAACGGAGCTGTTAACGCTTTGACATCTTTAGGCAAAAGCCTTCTTCCTTCCGGTATAACAAAAGTAGAAGGCAACTTTAAGGTTGGTGATTATGTTAGATGTCTCAATGAAAACGGGAAAAAAATCGCAAAGGGACTGACGAATTATTCTTCTGAAGACATCAAGATAATCAAGGGCAAAAAAACTTCCTCAATAGAAAAAGCCCTGGGCTATAAATATTCAGATGAAATCATACATCGAGACAATCTTGTTTTAGTATGAAAGAGACCGCAGACAAAGCAATTGATAGTATATTCAAAATTAATCTCGGAGTAAAAACCACAGAAAAAGTAATCGTCTTTACGGACGGCCACAATGAAGAATTAAGGGAAATAGGCAGGCGTGTCGCAGAGGCAGGCAGGGAATTCACCCCGGACATCAAGTATGTCGAGTACCTGTCCACCGGATGTCATGGGGTAGAGCCTCCTGAAGAAATCTGGGCCGAAGCATACGGCATTAATACATACAACGATTTGAAACAAAAAGGCCTGTTCAAACCGCTCCTCACAAAACAGTTGACTGAAGGGCATATACACGAAATAGAAGAGATAGTAGCAGCGCACAAAAAAGAAGCCGTTAATGCAGTAATAGCCCTCTCGAACTTTTCTACATCACATACGAGATTCAGAGTTATGCTCAATGAAATATGCGGAAGCCGATATGCAAGTATGCCGCTGTTTGACGCACCAATGCTTTCAGGTGCCATGAGCGTCAACTGGCAGGAAATGGCGGAAAGAACCGGGAAAATTGCGGAGATGGTTAATAAATACGAAAACATCGAAATCAATACCCCCAACGGCACGGCTATTTCTTTTTCCAAAAAAGGAAGGGACGCCAAAGAGGATACCGGAATAATTACTGGATCGGGACAATTCAGCAACCTACCTGCTGGAGAGGTATATCTTGCACCGCTTGAAGGTACGGCAAACGGCAAGCTCGTGATTGAATGGGCACCAACAAGAAGGTTAAAAAGCCCACTTACCCTGCATATAGACAAGGGACAACTTACAAAGATAGAAGGTGAAGAGGAATACGCTGATTTTTTACAAGCAAAGATGTCAGAAAGCAACAAAAACAGGAACATAGCAGAACTCGGAATCGGTACTAACAATAGAGCCTCCAGACCGGACAACATTCTTGAATCAGAAAAAATATCCGGAACCATTCATATAGCTCTCGGAGATAACAGCTCTTTTGGCGGCACGGTGAGAACATCGTTTCACCAGGATTTTGTCTTTTTTGAACCTACTGTTACGCTGGTTTCAAGGAGCGGACATAAAACAACACTTTTGAGCAGGGGTAGTATTTTCAACACATAATAATGGTATTATGTAAAAGTTTTTTTATATAGTTTTTAAAACAGATACTTATGAGAGGTAGTCAATGAGCGAAGGTGTTAATGAGATTAATAATGTAAGTGCAAAATTTAAGAGTCTGGATTCTGAATTAAACACATTTCTTAAGACAATCAAGGAAATCAAGGACATCAGGGAGAATGTAGGCTCTCTTCCCGAAAAGTTAAAACATCATGAACAGGAAATAGAGAAACAGAAAAATAAGCTTAACGGATTAATGTCATCTACTAACAACCTCTTAATGACATTTCAGGAACAGGCAAAAGGGGTAATCTTTGACCTCGAAAAGAAAACAGATGTTTTAGCTGACGAGGCAAAAACAGGCATATCACATATCAATAATATTTTCCAGGAGAACACAGCGCAATTCAAGGATGAGCAAAGAGGGGAAAACGACAAACTCATACAAAATTTCAATGAATTACAGACCTCTTTGCATATGTTAAAAAACACTCTGGAGAAACACGAAAATTCAATCAATGTATTGGAAAGCGATCATAAGGTAACAAAAACCACCTTATATAAACTGGAAGGCTCTCTAGTTGAACTGAAAAAGAACTTATTCAATTCACAAAGAAAGCCTGATGAAACGGAAAAAAGAATAAGAAGAATGGAAGAAGGCTTTACAACCCAGTTTGCCAGAACTCTTCAAAATCTAAAGACAACATCGCTGGTTCTGGGTGTACTGCTTATGGCAAGCATCGCCTTTTCGACTTTCATTTTCTTTAGCCGTTGACGGCCTTGCCGTTGAGGTTTGCCTTTGCTCTCCAGCTCCCGTGTACATTACAATGCGCAATAACGGTAAGTTTCCCGGAATTTATATTTAGATGTAATCCTGCTGCAGGATGTATCCTCCGTGGTGTCAACATCACTCTGCTTAAATGTTTTTTATTAACGTAAAGATCAATGAATTGAATGAAGTGTTCGCTCTCCATTACGTGTTCAATTTCACCTACCTGGATACGGACATTCAAACATCCTTCAGCATGGCCTGACGAACACTCTTCGTTAATACTCACCTGTGGAATGTGTTTCAGCTCCATTTCGGTCAGATTCTCATCATCTGCTGGTTTTTTAATGGCTTCAGGCTCATTCTCAAAGTTCTCAATCGCCACACCGCAAACAGGACAGTCAACAGGGGCTTCGTCAAACGCGATATACTTACAGATCTGGCATACAAATGTCTTCACTTATCTCCTCCTGTCAGTTCCTGGTTTAGTGTTATGTGCAGATATAATTCAATATTTATTTTACTATCTTAAATGTTCAAATGCAATTTTAGACAATATCGGCGTTGTACTATTATGATTTGTATAAAAAATGCCGTTGAGAAATATAATGGAAAATAAAAATAATAGAATAGCTTTACACGAACAAATACATGTAAAGGTAAATATAGTTGTAGATAAAGGAATAAAAGGTATTGTTGAAGCTTTAAGCTCTTTCCCAGAATTAGAAACTATTGAAAGTTGTGAAGGAAATAGCACTCAAAGTGCATGGGTATGTTTCAGGTATGGCAAATATTGGGAACATAACTGGAGAGATTTAACAGCTTTCGTGTTAGACTATATAGCACCCGGACTTATAGCAGTTAATGGCGATGATACAAACGTCCGTATTCAGGTAACACCAAGTGGTCAAATATTCGGAGAATTATATATTCGTCCAGGTGCCATATATCGTGTTGAAATGACTTTACATCAATTGTCCCGAGATTTTAGCGCTTACCAACGCCATAACTCGGAGTATTGCGATGACAGGTCTGACACATTGCAACAACATTACTAAGCGTATACGGTCCTCCGGCAGTGATACGATGAACTTCCCATTCACCTCGTAGCATTGCCGAGCACCGTCCGCTATGATGGTTACAACTTGTCATTTTGCATTCGCACTTACCACCAGCCCTTCTGTACACATCATCTCGAATAGCCATTAGTCTTCACCTCCTATTCTGCTCATAAATTTACATTGCTTCAGCAATTGTAGTGAGCAAATCCACAATTTATACTTCATAAGCTAAAACCTCATCCCATTCCCAAATATGATCTGTTATATTCGCTTCCATAGCAGGGTGTTTTTTATTGCTTATGTTAAAGGCACAATATATTTCTTACGATTTTCCATCTTTTTTGATGTAATCATATTTTTCTTATCTAATCTATATAAGGCTATAAAAACATCCCTCTTAATATTGCTTGATGCAGAAACAAATCCATTTTTCATCAATTCATTAAATACTTCGTTGCCATCCAAAAATTTATCTGAATCTGACAGCAAATCGATAATAGCTTTATTCATACTTATATCTTTGTATTTATCACTGATGCTTTCTGATGCAGATTGAGACAATGAAGGTTGTATTATTTTTTCTTCTTCTAAGATTTTAATAGTTTCATATAATGTATTAATTTTTTCTTTCTTTGCTTTTAGCTGTTTTTCAAGAATTTCAATTTCAAGCCTATATCTCTTAAGCAATTGATTTATTTCATTCATTTGTTCATTCATATTATTTACCTCCTTTTAATTACTTATATTAAATCACATTTATAACTATAATGCAAATATTTTATTAGGTTACTTGCTTCTATAACAAGCTAAGTATTAATATATTTATTTGTTTAGGCTTACAATCTAATTGACATCTATAAAATTTGCCTGATATAATATGATTGTCAGAATATAACCTTTTGCCAAGGAGAGGGAAGAGAAATGATAAGATTCAAATTCAATGAAAAAAAAGCGACTCAAGTAGCTTCATTATTTATTGAAAAAGAGGGAAACAAAATTAATCACATGAAGTTAATAAAATTACTGTATCTCGTCGACCGTGATGCTTTGTTGAAATGGGAACGCCCCTTAACAGGAGATGCTTATTTTTCTATGAAAAACGGCCCCGTATTAAGCAATGTGCTGGATTTAATCAATTATGAAGAAGATCCTGATGATAATTCATATTGGTTTAAATTTATTAATAAGTGTTCAAAATATGATGTTGAGTTGATAGATAATCCTGAACACGATGAATTAAGCAAAGCGGAGACAGATCTAATTGATGAAATATATGTAAAATTTGGTGATCTTAATCAATGGGAAATAAGAGATTTAAGCCATGAAATATTACCTGAATGGGAAAATCCCGGCGTAACCTCTATTCCAATTTATATTAATGACATTTTGGAACTTGAAGGTAAATCAAAGGAAGAAATAGAAGTAATTGAAGAAGAGGTTTCAAATATTAATTATGTTAAAGAGTTATTATCAATTGAGGATTAATGATAAGATTAGGCGATACCTTTCTTGCTCAAACTCAGTATAAAGTAGACCATCTATTTATCGTAATTGCAGTACATGATACAAAAGTATTAGTCGTAAATATTACATCAAAAAAAGACAATTCTGATACATCTTGCATTCTTTGTAAAGATGATCATATTTTTATAACCCATGACTCCATAGTTAATTACGCAGATGCCATGTTAACAAGCATAGAGAAAATAGAGCTATTATTGAAGAATAATACTTTCCTTCCCAATCGCCCAGTAGAGGAGGATATCCTTAAAAAAATACAAAAAGGCGGATTAAATTCTCCTGCCCTTCCAAAGAAATATATTAAATATATTCCTACATCAGAATAATTTCCCTCCTGTTATATATTACAGGTTTCCAATTAGGACAACGTCCAATATTCAGTCTCAGTGGATTATTTATATTCTAACTAGCTATAATTATCACCCGGACAAACAGCAGGCATATTGAGTACTGCGCAGGATATGCATCCCGGGTTATTATTATATAAATTTCAATATGATCATCAGAATATGAAACCATTAGGAAGACAACTCATAGCCGAATTCATATATTGCTCAAAGGATATATTGAGCAACAAAAAGGCCATTGAAGATATCTTACGGCTCGGGATAAAGGAAAGTGGGTTAAATCTTATCAGCATAACCGGCAAACAATTTGATCCTGCTGGTGTAACATCCATCGCTGTAATAAGCGAATCTCATATTGCCATTCATACATATCCTGAAGCGCAACACGCCTCTATCGATATTTTCACATGTGGAAAAGGTACAAAGGCGGTGAATAAGCTGCTCCGATTTCTAAAAGCCAAATTCAAACCCAGGACTGTGAGAGTCATGGAAATAGACAGGGGCAACCCTCTTACTATAAAGCAAAAAGACTGGATCACTTCCTTTTCCGGGACCGGTTTTGAGGTCAAGTACCATATTGATAAAATACTATTAAGCAAGAAAACAAAATACCAGCAGCTTGATATCATTGAGAATTCAAGCTTTGGCAGGATGATGTTCCTGGACAAAGATTTACAGATCACTGAAATGGACGCGCATATCTACGACTCCGCAATGGTATCACCTATTATTGAAAGAAAGAACCTTTTTAAAAACATTGCCATTCTCGGAGGTGGAGACGGCGGAGTATTAAGAGAGGTCCTCAAACACAAGCCCCGGAAGGCTTACATGGTTGAGATTGACAACGAAGTTATTAAGGCCGCACAGAAATATATGCCCAATGTATGTAAGAAGGCATTTAATAGCCGAAAAGCAGAGATTGTTATTGATGACGCAAACAAATTTTTAGAGCAAAAACACGACTTTGATGCAATCATATACGACCTTACCATGCATCCTGAATCGATTACTAATATGGACCGTACAGTATTTCTCAGTCAAATTTTTTCCAGGATTGCCAATAATTTAAATAAAAAAGGCATGGTAAGCATGCAATGCTGCTCTGAATTCGATACAGAGACAATTAAGCTTCTCAAGAAGATACTACCGAAATATTTCAAGAATATTATCTACAATAAAACGTTTATTCCTTCTTTTTGCGAAAACTGGGTATTCGCTACAGCTGAAGTAAAGATCCG